>Ga0074198_1002089_pt1 | contig 11257 bp, 9 predicted proteins | sample EPASupsiteSAE323_FD_64527 | JGI IMG/M metagenome (GOLD analysis project Ga0074198, IMG submission 64527) | Bioremediated contaminated groundwater from EPA Superfund site, New Mexico - Sample SAE3-23 | ecosystem: Environmental > Aquatic > Deep subsurface > Groundwater > Contaminated ...
TAGCCTGTGCGATTCGTTCCTTTTTTACCGCTCTGGGCGGTGTGTTTTATGCAGTATTGATCCGTTATCTGGAACCTAACGCTATTGCTGGTGCCTCCATGTCTAATCAGATGGTGTTCCTCACCATTGTTGGTGGCGCAGGTACAGTTTTGGGACCGGTTATCGGCGGTATACTGCTTTCCCTGGTCAGTGAAGTCATCCGTTTCTATCTGGGTGGCCAGTTAATTGGATTACATCTGTTTATTTACGGATTGATCGTTATGCTTATGATTATTTTCCAGCCCAAAGGAATTATGGACTTGGTTGACCGGATAAAGAGAAGAAAGTCAAGGCAAGATCAGGATAAGGGGGGTGCAAGTGGTGCAAGAGACGCTTCTGGAGCTTAAAGATTTAACCATAAGTTTTGGCGGGCTTACAGCTGTAAATAAACTTAATACCAAGCTGTATAACGGTGAAGCTATTGGTTTGATTGGACCTAACGGCGCTGGCAAAACAACCGCTTTTAACCTGATCGTAGGAGTTTACAAACCTACCGAAGGACAGGTCATTTTTAACGGTGAAAATATAACCGGTTTAGCGCCTTATGAAGTTTGCCGCAAAGGTATCGGCCGTACCTTCCAGGTCGTAAAACCGTTCGGCAAAATGACAGTTTTACAAAACATCATGGTTGGTGCATTCGTTAATACTTCCAAACAAAAGGAAGCCAAACTGATAGCTGCTGAAATTATGGAAAAGGTTGGGCTGCAAAACAAAAGAGATGATCTGGCGCAAAATCTTACCATTCCTGAAAGGAAGAGACTTGAAGTAGCCAAAGCCCTTGCGACGAAGCCAAAACTGCTGCTTTTGGATGAAGTGCTGGCAGGTTTGAATCCTACCGAGATCGAGGATGCTATCGTTTTGATAAAATCCATTAATCAGGAAGGGATTACGGTATTAATGATCGAGCATGTCTTACAGGCCACCATGGCGATATGCAGCCGGATAATAGTTCTTGACTACGGCAAAAAAATCGCTGAGGGCAGTCCCGCAGAGGTGACCAGTAACAGCGAAGTTATTAAAGCGTATTTGGGTGATGATTATGAAAATGCTTGATATTAAAGGAATTTATTCTGGTTATGGTGACGTGACCGTGCTGAAGGATATCTCCCTCAGCGTAAATGAAGGAGAAGTAGTCAGTATTGTCGGCGCCAACGGATCCGGTAAAACAACGCTGCTCAACACCATTTCCGGAATCTTGCAGCCCAAACACGGTGAGATCTGGCTGGAAGGCAAAAGGGTGGATAATCTGCCCGCGCATAAAATAACCGAGATGGGAATCGTACAAGTCCCGGAAGGCAGAAGGATATTCCCTCTGATGACCGTTTACGAAAATTTAATGATTGGCGCAGCTTTACCACGGGCCAAGAGTAAAAAGAAAGAAAACCTCGAATTTGTATTTAACCTGTTACCGCGGCTGGCTGAACGTAAAGATCAGGTTGGGCGCACCATGAGCGGCGGTGAACAGCAAATGCTGGCGATTGGCAGAGCATTAATGGCTATGCCCAGACTCCTGATGCTTGATGAGCCTTCGATGGGCCTGTCTCCTTTGCTGGTATCGACTGTATTTGATATTATTGCCAAAATAGGAGAACAAGACATAACCGTATTGTTGGTAGAACAAAACGTTAAAAAAGCACTGGGATTGAGCCAACGTGGGTATGTCCTTGAAAACGGTTTTATTTCCATGGAAGGACCTTCAAACGAGCTGTTGGTAAATCCCCATATCAAAAAGGCCTATCTGGGGCTGTAATGCTAAGGATAGAGTTGATGCTAATTTCCCCCCTCCTCAGTAGTGCTATCCCTTTAGGCCTTGTAGCCTGAAGGGATAGCTTTGTTTTTTGCCGGTTGTAAAAGGCCGGATTTAAATAATATCCCTTTCTCAAACTTTATAATAAGATGTTATTAGAGCATTGATCATAGAAATTCTTATTATCGTCAAGATTAATTATTACTGCGGCGTAAATGATAAGATAATATTCAATATTATTGCAGGAGGGATTGGGATGCAGACACAGGATATCATGATACCGACGCCCATGGTATGCAACCAGAAGCAAACCTTGGCAGAAGTAACTGGAATCCTTCTGGAAAACCATTTGGTTGGGCTTCCGGTTGTAGATGATCAAGGGTTGTTTGTCGGCTATATTGGGCACAGACAATTGTTCAAGGCCATCAACCAGAATAAAGATCCCCAGACCCCCGTTAAAAAGCTGATGATGACTAATGTGATGACTGTTTCTTCGGATACTGATTTAAAAGATCTGTACCCCCTGCGTAATACAGCCATGCCGGTAATCAAAGACCGGAAAATGATGGGAATGATTACCAGAGAATTGGTGGCCGCGTACAGCAATCTGGAACCAACAAGCTTTTCTCAACAAGCCCAGGCTGCTTTTGATGCCGGCTACGAGGGTATCATTATCATTAATAAAAACCAGCAGATACTCGTTTACAATCAGGCCGCTGAAGAAATTCTGGGAATAAAGAAAGAATCAGTTTTGAACAGGTTTTACGCAGATGTATTTCCCCAGGGGAATCTCCACAGAGTGATCATGAATCAGCAAGGTATAGCCAATGAAAAATTCGTTTATAACAACAAAACTTACGTATCTGTAAACAAACCGATTACATTTAAGGGCAACTTAATCGGTGCGATGGCAATTATACAGGACATATCAACTTTGGTGGATGTCTCCAACGAATTGGAGCACACCAAAAAAGTAAAAGCAGAGCTGGATGCAATTATTGAAGCTTCATTTGACAGCATTTTTGTAACTGATGCCAAAGCCAATGTTGTCAGTATCAACGAAGCTTATACCAGAATTACAGGAATCAAGGCGGAAGAAATAATTGGCAAAAACATGTACGATCTGGTTGAACAGGGTTTGTATGATCGATCAGCAACGATACAAGTTATTGAAAACCATACCCCGATAACTTTTGTTCAGACGATAAAGAGCGGCAAGACTTTGTTGGTTACTGGGAATCCGGTTTTAAATGATGAGGGTGAATTAGCCTGGGTCATTACCAATGGACGAGATGTAACCGAGCTCATGCGTCTAAAGCAGGAGGTTGAACTGGCCCAAAATCTAAGTAAACACTATGAAGAAGAACTTAAAAAAGTAGTGCAATCCGGTGAAATGATAGTAAACTCATCGAAAACCAAAGAGCTTTTAGATCTGGCCATGCGTCTTGGTAAAGTTGATTCCACGGTTTTGATTTACGGAGAATCGGGAGTCGGCAAAGAATTAATTGCCAGAGAGTTGCACAAAAACAGCAATCGGAAAGACAAGCCTTTGATCAATATAAATTGTGCTGCGATCCCTGAGACGTTATTGGAGTCAGAGCTTTTCGGATATGAGTCCGGGGCTTTCAGTGGCGCCAAAAAAGGCGGCAAAATGGGAATATTTGAACTGGCCAGCGGTGGCACTTTGTTTCTTGATGAAATCGGAGAAATGCCTCCAACCCTTCAATCCAAGTTGTTACGGGCGATTCAGGAAAAAGAAATATTAAGGGTCGGGGCTACCAATCCGATCAAGATCGATGTCCGTCTGATTACCGCTACCAATCGTGATCTGTGGGAAATGACCCGCCGCGGACAGTTCCGGCAGGACCTTTATTATCGTCTGAATGTCGTACCTATTCATGTTCCGCCGCTGAGGGAAAGAAAAGAAGAGATCCCCGCACTGACATTTCATTTTTTACATTTATTCAATGAACAATATGGTATGAACAAGAAAATTGACGAAAGAATGATAGCCAGTCTGCTTGACTATGACTGGCCGGGCAATGTACGCGAATTAAGAAACGCAATTGAAAGAGCAATTGTAACCAATCCTGATGAAATAATCAGGTCTATCAAACTTGGCGGTAATATTAATGAAAGTGAAATGGAATTTAACATGGGCAACGATGAAGTTGGCGGAATTGATTTAAAAGAAAAAGTAAATGCTTATGAAAAAGAATTGTTGCAGCGTTATGTCCAGCTATATAAAAGCAGCCGTAAAGTAGCTAAAGCCTTAAATGTCAGTCAGACCACGGTGGTAAGAAAAGCCGCTCAGTATGGTATCTCGTTGGAAGGTTAGCAAGTGCGAACCAGTTGCAGTTCGGGCGAACCATATATGAATCGATAATTGATGCAAAAATGAGTAGCACAGCAACTGAGTGAACCTGAAATGCAGTGCAAGCAATATAGCGAATTTGCAGATAATGCCGGGAACATTGTAAAGTGCCTGTTTTGAAGGGAACAAGATAAATAACAGAAGGCAATTGATGAAATTATAATTTAGTTGGCAAGCATTTTGCATTGTAAATTTTCAAGGTCAATAAAATAAGAGAGACATTTTCAACATTGCAAACGATTAAGGAGGAATAAAAATGGATTTCACAATGAACGAAGAATATGAAATGATCAGACAGTCAGTAAGAGATTTTGCTGAAGGAGTATTGGCTCCCGGTGTTGTTGACCGCGATGAAAAAGAATATTTTGACCGCACCATATTTGACAAAATGGGTGAGCTTGGTTTAACGGGTATTCCTTTTGAAGAAAAATACGGCGGAGCTGGAATGGATTTTGTTGCTTACGCAATTGCGGTTGAAGAACTCGGCCGGGTAGATGCTTCCGCTGCGGATACTCTTTCCTCCCACCTGAGTCTTGGCGCATGGCCGATATACGCTTACGGAACCGAAGAGCAGAAGATGAAGTATCTGGTCCCTCTGGCTGAAGGTACCAAAATGGGAGCATTCGGACTTACTGAAGCCGGTGCAGGTTCAGACGCGGTTGCAATGACCTGTAAGGCTGACCTGGATGGAGACAGTTATGTGCTTAATGGCAGAAAAATATTTATAACCAACGCTGCTGCAGCAGATACTTATGTAGTCTTTGCCCGCACCGGTGCCAAGGAACTGAAAAGCAAAGCATTCAGCGCCTTTATCGTTGAAAAAGGAACGCCCGGATTCAGTTTTGGTAAATTTGAAAAGAAAATGGGATTAAGAGGAACGCAGAATTGTGATCTGGTTTTTGAAGATTGCCGCATTCCCAAAGAAAATCTTTTAGGTAAAGAAGGAGAAGGCTTCAAGATCGCCATGGCCACATTGGATGGCGGCAGAATAGGAATTGCTGCCCAGTCAGTAGGAATTGCCCAGGGAGCTTTTGAAGTTGCCCGTGATTACGCCAAACAGAGAGTACAATTCGGCAAACCTATTTCCACCCTGCAGGCCATCCAGTTCAAACTGGCGGATATGCTGGTTGATATCAAAGCTTCCCGGTTATTGACTTATGACGCAGCCTGGAGAAAGAGCCAGCATATGGAATATGGAGTAGATGCTGCCATTGCCAAATTAAAAGCTTCCGAATCAGCCAACAAGGCAGCCAACCAGGCTGTCCAGATCCATGGCGGATACGGATATACTCGCGAGTTCCCGGTTGAAAGAATCATGAGGGATGCCAAGATCACTGAATTGTATGAAGGCACCAGTGAGATTCAGAGAGTTGTAATCAGCAACAGCATACTGCGCTAATATTTGGAGGTGGTAAAATGGATTACAGTGAGAAAATCAAACATTGGGATGATATGAATATTGGTGATGCAGCAACCTTTACCAAGACCATTACCGAAACAGACGTTATTCTCTGGGTCGGCTTGACCGGTGATCTTAATCCCATCCATATAGACAGGGAATACAGCAAAACCACTCGTTTTGGCGATGTTATTGTTCCTGGCGTAATGGTGCTGGGTCTGATATCCAATACGATAACCATGGCTACTTTTGGCAATGTCTATGCCAATCAAAGCATTAAGTTCCTTAAACCGGTTTATATTGGAGATACAATTACTGCAACAGCAACGATCGTGGAAAAAATTGAAGCAAAACATTTGGTGAAACTCGAAACCAAATGTGTAAACCAAAAAGACGAATTGATCATGATCGGTGAAGGAATGGAGTATATTTTAAGCTAGACTTGCGGTTTCAAATATGGCAACCTCAAGCTGCCTTTAGATACCAAAACATTGCGATTAGGATAATGAAAAAAGAGGTTTTACCTCTTTTTTCATTAAAAACTAATCATTGTGTTCTCTGCCTAAATTATTTCCCTAAAGGATTCCTAAAAAAGCAATAAATTAGCAGGAAAACCGAAGCAAATAGCGAATGTATAATGTGCGTAATTGATTGATAATTCACTATATAAGGAAAGTTAAAAAGATTATAATAATAATAGGAGGTGAGGAATTAATATTCGTATTTCTATTTTCTGAAGCTTTCATATTATTTTAATATTTTTAAGGAGGTAATAGATATGACAAGGGAAGTAGTATTGGTTGGGGCGTGCAGGACACCAGTGGCCTCATTCGGAGGGGCATTGAAGGATATAAATGTTACAGATCTGGGCAGTATAGTTATGAGCGAGGCAATCAAACGGGCCGGTATAAAAGCCGAAATCCTTGATGAAGTTATTTTTGGTTGTGTTCTTCAGGCAGCCCAAGGCCAGAATGTGGCTCGTCAATCCGCAGTAAAAGCAGGGATTCCCAACGAAGTAACCGCCATGACCATAAATAAAGTATGCGGATCAGGATTGCGGGCGGTCAGTCTGGCTGCACAGATTATCAAAGCTGGTGATGCAGATGTAGTTCTGGCCGGCGGCATGGAAAACATGTCAGCCGTCCCCTATGCGCTGGAAAAAGCCCGTTATGGTTATCGGATGGGTAACGGCACGCTGGTTGATGTAATGATCAAAGATGGCTTATGGGATGCCTTCAATAATTATCACATGGGCATTACGGCCGAAAATATCAATGAACAGTATGGCATCACCCGTGAAGAACAGGATGCATTTGGCCTGCGCAGTCAGCAGCGGGCAACAAAAGCAATTGCAGATGGCAAATTCAAGGATGAAATCGTTCCCGTTGTTATAAAAGGTAAAAAAGGCGACCAGATATTTGATGTTGATGAGTATCCCCGTGAAACCACCCCTGACAAGATGGCATCATTGAAACCAGCATTTAAAAAAGATGGATCTGTAACTGCAGCCAATGCCTCCGGTATAAATGACGGGGCTGCCGCAGTGATTGTTATGTCCAGAGAAAAAGCAGATGAGTTGGGTATCAAACCCATGGCTAGAGTGGTGAGCTATGCATCAGGCGGAGTTGATCCTAAGGTAATGGGTCTGGGACCGATTCCGGCCACCAGAAAAGCATTGCAAAAGGCTGGACTGAGCATTGATGACATCGATCTGATCGAAGCCAACGAAGCTTTTGCCGCCCAATCTATCGCGGTAGCAAGAGATTTAGGCTTTGCAGATAAAATGGACAAGGTAAACGTAAACGGTGGTGCGATTGCCATTGGTCATCCGGTTGGAGCGTCAGGGGCAAGAATACTGGTAACTTTGCTGTATGAAATGCAGAAAAGCGATGCACAGAAAGGATTGGCCACACTTTGCATCGGAGGCGGCATGGGCACGGCGTTGATCGTGGAAAAATGCTGATAACCCTTAGTTTTTAGGATTGATTGCGGAAGATAATATTTATGAATTTTACTGATCGATGACGCTAGCCAATCCGCCAGGCCAACGCACACCCAGTTATTCTCATGAATTATCACAACAAACAATCAAAAAAATAGGGAGGATCGTTATGGCACATTATAATTATCTATATCAGACCCGCGATATTAAGTTCCAGATCAAAGAATGGCTCGATATGGATAAACTCTTATCCAACAGTGGGTACAAAGACTATTACGGAGTCGATGACATTGATGCATTCCTGGATGTGAATGCGAAAATCAGCCGCGATGTGATCTGCCCTGCTAACAAGGACTCAGATGAAATCGGTATGAAGTTTTTAGGTGGCGAGGAGCACGCCGTCGTAAGTCCGGATTCTTTTAAAAATGTTTACAACACGGTTATGGAAGCAGGTGTTGGACCACAGTTCGGTGATCGCCAATCGGAAGGCCGTATGCCGCTGGCCTGGTACGCTCCGATTCTGGAGCAACAATCCGGAGCATCCCCGGCAATGGTAATGCTGTGGTGTCTGACCCAGGGTGCTACCACCGTGCTCCAGTTTGAGGGCACCAAAAAGCAGCAGGATCTCTATCTTCCTAATATGTTCTCCGGGGTATGGGGCGGCACGATGGGCCTGACCGAACCGGGGGCAGGATCTGAAGTCGGAAACTGTTCCACCAAAGCGTATGCCACTGACACAGAGGGTCTATACAAGATCAAAGGCCTGAAATGTTTTATTACCTCCGGCGACCACGATTGTGTTGAGAACATTATCCATCTCGTGCTGGCCAAGACCGAAGGAGCAAAATCAGGTACCGCAGGCATTTCACTCTTCATTGTTCCAAAGTTCTGGGTCAATGATGATGGATCTGTGGGTGCATGGAACGATGTAACCACCGTAGGGATCGAGCACAAGTTGGGTATCCACGGATCTTCCACCTGTACCCTGGCCTTTGGCGAAAACAACAATTGCTTTGGATGGCTGGTTGGGGGCGAATTGCCGGTAGACGGTCGCGGCAAAGGAATGGCGCAGATGTTCCGGTATATGAATGAAGAACGTCTGAACACCGGTTTGTTTTCCTTGGGTGCCTTGAGTTCAGCCTACTATGCAGCACTGGACTATGCCAAGGTTCGTGTGCAGGGCAGAAAGTCCACCGATTTGAAAGGCCCTCAAGTCAGGATCATTGAACACGAAGACGTCCGCCGCATGCTGTTGTTCCAGAAGTCCTGTATGGAAGCCATTCGGGCGTTGATCTACACAACCTACTACTATGTCGATATGTCCCACGAATCTGACGATCCTGCAGAGCGGGAATACGCTGATGACATGTTTATGATCAATAATCCACTGTGTAAGGCCTACGCATCGGATATGGCGTGGACTCTCACGCAGGAAGCGATCCAGGTCCATGGCGGCTATGGCTTCATGGAAGAATATGCCCCAGCTTCCCTGGCGCGTGATTGCAAAATCTACTCTCTGTGGGAAGGCACCAATTTCATTCAGGCGCAAGACTTTACTGGTCGCAAGTTCACCATGAAGAACGGCGAACCGTTCAAAAAGTGGGTTGACGAAATTGCTGACTTTATCGCCAATAAGAAAACTCCGGAATTTGCGGCTGAATTTTCGATGTTGGAAGATGCCTTCGCCGCGTTCAATTCAATTGTCACGTTGAATGCAAATTGGCAGGAATCCAACAAACAACTGAAACAGCTCTTTGCAACTAGGACGTTGCATGCAGCATCGCGGATCTATTGCGGGAAACTAATGCTCGATCAGGGCGTTCTGGCAGCCGGCAAACTCGCGGAACTTGATGCAGACCACTTTGATGCGAATTTCTACAAGGGCAAAATTGCCAGCGCCAGGTTCTATGTCATGAACGTTGTTCCTGAAATCCTCGGATATGAAAAGGCTATGAGGGCTACGGACGCAAGTGCGATTGATATCCCCGAAGAAGCGTTCATGTAATTGAGTTGGATCATGTCACAATGATTCTTTTAAAAAAGCGAGATTTTTTAATCTCGCTTTTTGCTTACAACGGTGTTTATGCGGTTAAACGCAGTATATTTAATGGATAAATTAAACGTAGAATAATACTATAAAAATTATTCAGTCAGTAATGATTGTTTCAACAAAAGAACCGTTATATGCTACAATTGAAAAGTAAAAAACCATCATCGGGAAGGAGCGGCAACTGGTGGCGATAGCAGTATATCCAGGAAGTTTTGATCCGGTAACCATGGGTCATATTGATATTTTGGAAAGGACCAGCCGGATTTTTGACAAAATAGTTGTAGCGGTTGTTCATAATGTAACCAAGCAAGCCCTTTTTACCCTGGATGAACGGGTTGAACTTATAAAAAACAGCGTCGAACATCTGCCCAATGTTGAGGTGGAATGTTTTAATGGTTTGCTGGCCGATTTTCTTAAGAATAAAGAGGCAACTGTTATTATCAGAGGGCTGCGTTCAATTACTGATTTTGAATATGAATCACATATGTCCATGATGAATAAAAGTCTATTGCCGGAAATCGATACCGTATTTATTATGTCCAACCCCTCTTATATTTTTGTCAGTTCGAGCGGTGTCAAAGAAGCTGCTCTTCTGGGCGGGGATGTGAGTGGCATGGTTCCTGCATCAGTCCAAAAAGGGATGCAGGAAAAATTGCAGCGATATTCCTTTAAGTTAAAATAAAAATAAAAAATCCGCCTCGTTAAAGGCGGATTTTTTATTTAATCCAATATCGTTACTTTAACTGTCTTCACACCATAGTTTGAGGCTTCCTGATGGGTGGAAAAACAAAGGTCTATGTGATTACCTATGATTGCATTGCCCTGGTCAGCAGCAATGCCTTCACCGTAGCCCTCCACGTAAAGACGGGTACCCATGGGAATGACGTCAGGATCAACTGCGATAATGCCTTTTTTCAGCGGAAGACCTATATATGAAGGTGCTCCGTAAAAAGGAAAGTTGCATTTATAACAGGGATCGTAGGCTGTGGCTGTCATGGTCAAAGTCCGTCCCCGGTTGACATTGGTACCGTCTCGGGATGGTTCAGGTGTTGCGGTGTTATTGGCGCTTAGTCCCAGAGCCGATCTGGTGTTGGTTCCCACAATACCATCAGTATTCAAACCGTTGGCTTTTTGGAATCTAATAACCGCCGCATAAGTCTGCGAGCCAAATATTCCGTCGGTTTCCCCGCACCAATAACCCTGTGTATTTAATGTTTGCTGCAAGGTTACAACTTCGTTTCCCTGTGACCCCCAGGAAAGATTGCCTGCTGCCATGGCTATGTTACTTTGAACGAGAAAAAGACCGGTAAAAAATAAAGATAACATCAAAACTGGTATAATGAATCTAGTTCGCTTCATACAAGACTCCTTTCCGAATATCAGCTTTTCCGAGACATGAGAAAAACAAACTTATTATAATGAAAGTTTCTTTCCCCGGCCATCAACCTTGAAACCAGTGTACTTTAACTGCACCCTGCTTTTCAAACCGTCTCAGCCATTGCTATTTCGGACAAGCCGAAGTCTGATTGGAAGTCCTGTGGCATCAGGTGAGATTCGGAGAAATCCTCCCTGATGGGATTAAATTCCTTGGTGTGGTGCTCTTTTTCCTGTAATTGATTAACCCATATAATACAAGCGGTATTTGCTGCCAGCTATAATTCGATCAGCTTCAGACCTGTCTGGCAGCGAATTGCCAGATCCTGATA
>Ga0074198_1002091_pt1 | contig 11215 bp, 11 predicted proteins | sample EPASupsiteSAE323_FD_64527 | JGI IMG/M metagenome (GOLD analysis project Ga0074198, IMG submission 64527) | Bioremediated contaminated groundwater from EPA Superfund site, New Mexico - Sample SAE3-23 | ecosystem: Environmental > Aquatic > Deep subsurface > Groundwater > Contaminated ...
ATGGGGAGTTGGAAGCGCTGCTGGCCGAGCAGGGGGCTAACCTCTTGCTGGATACCATCAGCCAGATGGAAAAGGGCAGGGTTACCCGCCTGGCCCAGGATAATACCCGTGTTACCTATGCGCACCGGCTCAGCCGGGAAGACGAGGTGGTTGACTGGACCCGGCCGGCCTGGGCCATACATAACCAGCTGCGGGCCTTAAGTCCTCAGCCGGGTGGCTACACCACCATTGATGGAATTAAGGTCAAGCTTTACCATACCCGGGTTATCGAAAACGGAACTGGGACGGCGGGAGTGGTCCAAAAGTCCGACAGCGAAGGTTTGTGGGTGCAAACCGGAGACGGCCTATTGGAAATAGGCGAGTTGCAGAGGGCGGGCAAGAAACGCATGCCGGTTAGCGAATATCTCAGGGGGAACAGTCTACAAACGGGAACCTTGCTGGTCTGAACCCGGAGGTTGCAATGGGAACCAGAAAGAGAACATACATAGGGTTGCTGATGGGAAGCCTGTTGCTGTTGGCGGTTATTGCCGTACTGTTGTGGTTTCTGATTTCCCAGCGCAACCTGGTGATAAATCATATTATATTGATAATATTGGCCGCCCTGGCCATTTTAATATTTGCCGGCCTGGGCATAGGTATCCTGGCCATCGTGGTAATGATATGGCGTTCAAGGACCATTCCCTCCATGGAAAACCTGATGCACCGGGCGCATGAAATGCTTTTCCCCCTGGCGCTCTTTACCGGAAGCCTGGTGGGGATACCCAGAGAAAAGGTCATTCGTTCCTATATCGCGGTAAACAACTACCTGGTTTCCGTTAAGAACCTATACCTGCGCGGAGAGCAGGTGATGATACTGGTTCCCCACTGTTTGCAGAATTCAGAGTGCCCCCATAAGATAACCATGGATGTCATGAATTGCAAGGGCTGTGGCAAATGCAACATAGGGGAACTGAAGCAAATGGCCGAGAAGTACCATGCTGTCCTCAAGGTAGCCACCGGGGGAACCCTGGCCCGGAAATTTCTCATGGATCATCGACCGGCTGGCGTAGTAGCAGTGGCCTGTGAGCGTGATTTATCCCTGGGGATTCAGGATATGGGTTTTATTCCAGTAATGGGAGTGTTGAACTGTCGTCCCCATGGTCCCTGTATAAACACCGGTGTAAACCTGCAAGAAGTAGAAAATGCTCTGCGTAGCATATGTAAAGGAGGAAGAGAGTAGTGTTATATTTTGTCATCATGCTGCCATTTATCCTAATAGCCATGTATGCCCAGATCAAGGTTAAAACTACCTTCAACCGTTATTCCAAGGTTAGGTCGTCCCGTGGTGTTACCGGGGCCCAGGCCGCCAATGAACTGTTATCAAGAAACGGTCTGTCCGGGATCAGGGTCGAGCCTATCAAGGGGAGTCTCTCCGACCATTACGATCCCACCAGTGGAGTGGTCAGATTGTCGGAAACGGTTTATGGCAGTACGTCGATTGCCGCTCTGGGGGTAGCTGCACATGAAGTCGGGCATGCCGTCCAGCATAAAGAGAAATACGGGCCGTTGGAGTTAAGGCATACTATTGTGCCGGTTACCAATTTTGCTTCGAGCGCTTCATACTTTATCATAATAATAGGCATGATTATGCAGAGTGCCAACTTCTTACTGGCGGGTATTATTTTATTCTCCGCCGTGGTTCTATTCCATCTAGTCACCCTGCCGGTTGAATTGAATGCTTCCCGCAGGGCGGTAGCCCAATTGAGTAATGCCGGGCTAATCGCCAGTGATGAGGCTCCCATGGTGAAAAAGGTACTGGGAGCGGCTGCTATGACCTACCTGGCGGCGGTGTTGTCTTCCCTGGCCACCCTGTTTTATTACATCATGATTTTTGCCGGCGGCAGCAGTGATGACTAAACCGTCATCCAGGGTAAGCCCGGTCAGGCTGGTGGCCATGCAACTGGTGCATGATATCGAGGAAAAGGGACTCTATGCTAATCTGGCCCTGGATAATGCGCTGCGGAATTCCGCTCTGGAAGCAGCAGATCGGAGACAGGTGACCGGAATTGTTAATGGAACCATAAGAATGATTAGGCACCTGGATTGGGTGCTTAATCTGTTTTTGACCAAACGGATGGAGGGGCAGAATCCCTGGTTGAAGAGCATCCTGCGGATTTCCGCCTACCAGATTCTTTTCATGGACCGCATACCGGCTCATGCGGTGGTAAATGACGCGGTGGAGCTGACCCGAACGAGGTTGAACCCGGCTTTAAGCAAGGTTACCAACGGGGTGCTGCGCAACATAATAAGGCAACGCGATGATATCAGTTACCCGGACGACAGCCCGGCCCATTATCTCTCGGTTTACTACTCACATCCGCAGTGGCTGGTGGAGAGATATTTGGACATGCTGGGCCGCGATGAGTGTGAGCGGGTATTGAGATATGACAATCTGCCGCCGGCTGTGGTTGTACGGACCAATGCCCTGCTGATCGATCGGCAGGGTTTGCTTAAGCGATTGCAGGAAGAAGGAGTTACCGCGGCCCCTGGACGGCTGCATCCGCAGGCCGTGGTATTGGCGGAGATCAATCAATCGCTGACATCATTGCCCAGCTTCACGGAAGGATTGTTTTATATACAAAACGAGGCCTCCATGCTGGCAGCCAGCATACTGGCCCCCGCCCCCGGCGAGTTGGTTTATGATTTCTGTTGCGGAGTAGGCGGCAAGAGTACCCATCTGGCTGAATTCATGAGGGATCGGGGCAGTATCAAGGCCTTTGATATCCATAGCCACAAGGTGGATTTGGCCAGGCATAATTGCCGGCGTTTGCAGCTAAGTAGCGTAGACCTGCAGGCGGCGGATGTTTTAAGCCTGGGCCTGGAAAAGCGGGCTGACCGTGTGCTGTTGGACGCGCCCTGTTCCGGTTGGGGGGTTCTTAACCGGCGTGCAGATGCCAGATGGCATAAGAGTCCTGAAGAAACCGCGGAATTGAGTAATCTGCAATGGGTTCTGCTTAACAAGGCGGCCGAATGTCTGGCGGATGACGGTGAATTGCTCTACGCTACCTGTACCGTTAATCCTGCCGAGAACGAGCAGGTAATTCAGCGTTTTATCGATAAACATGAATTTGTTTTGCAGGGTTTTGCCGATCGCATTAAATTCTTCCCGTTGGATGAGAGCGACCGGCAGGCAGCATCAGACGGGCAACTTACCATCCTGCCGGGCAAATATGACAGCGATGGCATGTTCTATGCTCTATTGAGGAGGAAAAGTGCTTGACCCATTTAGAAACCCCTGAACAAACTGAACTATTGGGACTGAATATGGCCGAGCTGGAACAATATATGGTTTCGCTGGGTGAGCCCGCTTACCGCGGACGCCAGCTTCATAAATGGATCTATACGCGCGATGTAAGTTCCTTCTATGAGATGAGCGATATTCCCAAGGAACTGCGCCATCGCCTGGATCGCCTGGCGGTAATCTCTATACCCCGGGTTTTAAAACAGCGGGTATCACAGGACCGAACCAGAAAGTACCTGCTGGAACTGGCCGACAAAAAGCGGGTGGAGACGGTGCTGATTCCGCAGAGCGAGGAAAAAAGTACCCGTTATACCCTGTGCATTTCAACCCAGGTAGGCTGTCCCATCGGATGCAGCTTTTGTGCTACCGGGCATTCGGGTTTTCAACGTAATTTGCGGCATTATGAGATAGTGGGGCAGGTGTTGGGCTCCCGCCGCGAACTCTACAAGAAGGTTAAGCCGGCAGATAATGAACCGTTGCTGACCAATCTGGTCTATATGGGTATGGGGGAACCGCTGCTAAACTATGATGAGGTCCTGCAATCAATATATATTATTAATGACCACAAGGGCATTAACATTGGTCAACGCCATATAACCGTATCTACTGCCGGCGAAGCCCGGGGGATAGAACGGCTGGCCCGGGAAAAGCTGCAGGTTACCTTGGCAATTTCCCTGCATGCATGTAATGACGCCTTGCGAGACCAGTTGGTGCCGATGAACCGCAAGTATCCCCTGGAAAGACTGCTCCGGGCCGTAGAATTTTACAGCCGGGAGAACGGGCGCCGGGTGACTTTTGAATATGTTTTGCTGGACGGAGTCAATATGAGTCGTCAAGATGCCAATAATATGATAGACATTCTAAAACCTTTGCTAGCCAATGTAAATCTGATTCCATATAATGAAGTTGTGGGTTTGCCCTATAAGCATCCCGGACGAGCCAAGGCGGAACAGTTCTGCCGTTGGTTGCAGGACGGAGGTCTAAATGCCACGATTAGAGAAGAACACGGTGCCGATATCGAAGCCGCCTGTGGGCAGCTCCGCGCCGAGGTGAAAAGTCAGGCATTACGACATGACCACGTAAGTGGTCACCGATAGTGGGATGAGAATTTATATGTTACTTGGTCTAGACCCGATATATACAGGTTCAGCAAGTGATTCAGTCTAGAGACTTTCATGATCACGTAAGTAGTCACCGTCAGTGAAATGAAAACCCATGGGTTACTTGGTCTAAACCCAATAGATAGAGGTTCATCAAGTGTATCATTGTTGAGGTGTGTTGAATGGAAGTAGCGGCCCGATCGGATAGAGGGCGAGTACGATCGGAAAATGAAGATAGTTTGCTGGTGAAACCCGAACCGGGGCTGTTTGTGGTTTGCGATGGCATGGGCGGGCATAATGCCGGTGAGGTGGCGTCCCGCCTGGCTGTTCAGTGCTTCGGCGCTTGGCTGGAAGACAGTAAAGTGCGGTTGACCCTTGAATTCTTGAACCAGGCTGTGGCCAGAGCCAATGAATTGGTATGGCAACAGGGTCAGGAAAACCCGGAATGGCGAGAAATGGGTACTACAGTGACGGCCGCCGTAATTAGGAAAAACCAGATGTTGATTGCCCATGTCGGCGATAGTTGTCTTTATCTATTGCGGGATGGGGTTATAAAAAAGCTTACTCAGGATCACACCCTGGCCCAGGAGATGGTGAAGGATGGCTTGATCAGATCCGACGAGGTCAAACAAAGTGGATACAACCATATTTTAACCCGGGCTTTAGGGGTGCATCCCACTCTGGAGATAGATAATTTCGAAGAGACCCTGCTTGACGGGGATAAAATATTGATGTGCAGTGACGGTTTGAGCGATATGTTATCTGATGATGAAATATTAGATGTTTTGCTTGAACATGAAGACAGTTTGGATGAGGCGGCAGCGGCTTTATTGGATAAAGCTCTGGCCGTGGGCGGATATGATAATATCAGCCTCATACTTCTAAAGGTTTAATGGGGAGGTTGGCTCTTGAACGGCAAAATATTGGGTGACCGTTACGAATTATTGGAGAAGATTGGTGAAGGCGGCATGGCCCTGGTTTACAAGGCCCGCTGCCGGGTACTGGACCGCATAGTTGCAGTTAAGATTCTGAAAAATGAGTTTGCCAATGATAATAGTTTTGTGGAGAAATTCAAGATCGAGGCCCAGGCGGCCGCCCGGCTGTCGCATCCCAACATAGTCAATATCTTCGATGTCGGTCAGGAACAAGATGTTTACTATATTGTGATGGAGTATGTCGAGGGCCGAACCCTGAAAGAGATTGTTCACGAAGAAGCTCCACTGCCGGTTGATACGGCGGTGAACATTGCTATCATGATTTGCGACGGTATCCACCATGCTCATGAAAGAGGCATAATTCACCGGGACATCAAGCCACATAACATTCTGGTAACCCGCGATGGTATTGTTAAGGTAGCTGATTTCGGTATTGCCCAGGCTATCACCAAAAAGACCATTACCTATGGCGGGAAAATTCTTGGTTCGGTTCATTATATCTCTCCGGAACAGGCGCGGGGGGAGCCCTTGACCCGGGCCACCGACATCTATTCACTGGGTTGCGTTTTATATGAGATGCTGACGGGCACATTGCCTTTTGATGCGGAAAGTCCCATAACAGTGGCTTTGAAGCATATACACGACGATCCCGTGCCCCCCCGCAAATTAAATGAAAATATACCGGTTGAGGTGGAAAATACCATTCTCAAGGCGATGGACAAGGTGCCGGCCCGGCGTTTTTCCAGTGCTGAATATATGCGCAATACCTTGCTGGGAAGCGGCCGGGGAGGGCTAGTCTATGATAATCGCCGCAGCAATCGGGAAAATACCATTATTATGCCCCCGCTAAACGGTGAAGGAGATGAAGCCTACGTGGCCAAACGCAAGATGAAACCCTGGGCGGTTACGGTTATTATCGCTCTGGTGGGCCTGTTATCCGGTGTATTCTTTATGATGGGCGGAAATCTATTCGGTAAGGAAGTGGAGGTACCTGGTGTCCAAGGCTTGCAGATGGCCAAGGCTCAACAGACCCTGGAAGATCAGGGCTTGTATATGGATGTAGCCGGCAGCGAGTATAATGACGAGTATGCCTCTGACCAGGTAATATCCCAGGACCCCGCCAAAGGGGAGAAGGTTAAAGCCGGCCGGCACATTTCCGTAGTAATCAGTAAGGGCTCGCAGAAGATAACGGTTCCTTCGGTAAAGGGCATGGATCTGGATGAAGCAGAAATAAAACTGCGCAATGCCAATCTAGATGTCAGCAGCGTGGACCCGGTTTATGACGACAAGTATGCCGAGGGCTTCGTAATATCCCAGGACCCCAAACCCTATGCCAAAGTGGCTCTGGGGACTGATGTCAAACTGATGGTAAGCAAGGGACCGGAGCCGGAAAAGCTGGCCATGCCCGACCTGGTTGGCGCTACTACCGATGCGGCCCGCAAAAAACTGGAGGATGCCAAACTAACCCTGGGTGAGCAGACGCCGCAGGACAGCGAGTTGTATTTTAAGAACCAAATCATCAATCAGGATCCGGCCGCGGGCGTAATGGTTGACGAAGGAAGTACGGTCAATGTGACCGTCAGCAACGGCCCCGGTCCGAAGTCCAAGACGCGCACTCTGGAGTTCGCCTTACCGGGAGAGAGTGATTACTACAAGGTGGTTATTATTATACACGACGCCAAATCCACCCGGACTGTATATAATGAACAACATCAGGGGTTGGATGAAGTGTCGACATTTATAACCTATTACGGCAAAGGAACGGCAGAAATCCTATTGAACGGAGAAACCTTTGATACTGTATCATTATAATATTTCTGCATGTCCAACAAATAACCAGGGAGTACAGTATGGCAAGTGAAAATCAGGAAGGTCTGGTTATCAAGCTTTACGGGGGATTTTATTACGTTCAGAACTCCCGGGGACTGGTCTATGAGTGCAGGCTGCGGGGGAAGCTCCGTGAGCCTGTACTGGGCGGCGATAGGGTGACTATAACCGTTTTGGAAGAAGGCCGGGGGATTCTGGAGAGCATTCTGCCCCGGCGTAATCAGCTTTATAGACCAAGGATCGCCAATGTGGATTTGGCTCTGATTGTAATGGCCAACGATCGTCCGGCTCCTAGTGTGGCTTTATTGGACCGCTTGTTGTTCCTGTCTTTTTACCATAAGATTTCTCCGGTGATTGTCTTGAATAAATGTGATCTGCCGGAGGACTCCCGGGCCGCTAATCTACGCTCCTATTATCCAGCCGCCGGTTTTCAGTTTCTGGCCACCTCGGTGGAGACGGGTGAGGGTATCGAGCGCTTAAGCGAAATCATTGACAATCAGGTGGCGGTATTGGCCGGACCGTCGGGCTGCGGTAAGTCCAGCCTGCTGAATCTCCTGGTCGCCGCTCATACCAAAACCGGGCAGGTCAGCGAGAAAATCGGCCGGGGGCGTCATACCACCCGCCATGTGGAACTCTTTCCCCTGACAGGTGGGGGTCTTCTGGCGGATAGCCCGGGTTTTTCGGTACTGGATCTACCGCAGATGGACAGTCGTGATCTGGCCGATTATTACCCCGATTTTATAGAATATACTGCCGACTGCCGCTTTGATGACTGCCTGCATTATCGGGAAAACGAATGCGGCGTAAAAAAAGCCTATGCAGAAGGCAAGATAGCGGATTTTCGCTATCAAAACTATGTGGTCATGCTGGAGGAAGTTATGAAAAATGAGAGGTGCTACCGGTGATTGTTGCTCCATCTATTCTGTCGGCTAATTTCACCCGCTTGGGGGAGGATATCAGGAAAGTCGAGGCCGCCGGGGCTCAGTGGCTGCATGTCGATGTCATGGACGGACATTTTGTGCCCAATCTAACCATCGGACCGCAGGTAGTAGCAGATATTCGCCGGGAGACCGGGCTTTTTCTCGATGTCCATCTGATGATAGAAAAACCGGAAAGACTCATTCCCGAGTTTGCAGCGGCCGGCGCCGATCTCATAACCGTACATAGCGAGACCTGCCCCCATTTGCACCGCACTCTTAAGATGATCAAGGAATTGGGCCCCCGGGCGGGAGTGGCGCTTAATCCTGCCACGCCGGAAGATGTTTTGGAATATGTTTTAAAAGAGCTGGACCTGGTTCTGGTAATGAGCGTTAACCCCGGTTTTGGCGGGCAGAGCTTTATCGAGAGCAGTCTGGATAAGATCGGGCGGATAAAAAGCAGATTGGATGCAGCCGACAGCCGGGCCTGGCTGGAGGTGGACGGGGGCATCAACCGGGAAACCGCCGCCCAGGTAGTCAGGGTGGGCTGCAATGTTTTGGTGGCCGGCTCCTATGTTTTCAAGGCTGCTGACCCGGCCGGCCAGGTAAAAAGTTTGCTGGAGATCAGCCCGGCTTGACCAGCGACGCCGGGGATGTTACTATAATGTACAACTGAATAACAAGCTTTCTTCGGGGATGGGTGGAATTCCCTATCGGCGGTACAGCCCGCTAGCCCTTCAGGGCATGATCCGGTGAAACTCCGGGGCCGACAGTTACAGTCTGGATGGGAGAAGAACGATGACTAAGAGCGTGTGCCTTGGCCTGCCTTGCTTTGGTATGCTCTATTATGTCATTATTCGTCTATGGTAACCCGATGAGAATCGGGTTTTATTATTTTTTACGGGTGATTATTACGGAAAAAGACCGCGAATATATGAATAGAGCCCTGGAATTGGCGGCACAGGCCCTGGGACGGACCAGCCCTAATCCGGTAGTGGGCGCAGTGGTAGTCAATAACGGTAAAATCGTGGGAGATGGCTACCACCACCAGGCGGGAACCCCGCATGCCGAGGTCCATGCCTTGCGGGCCGCGGGTTCGCTGGCCCAGGGGGCCACCATATACGTTACCTTGGAGCCCTGCAGTCATCATGGACGTACCCCGCCCTGTGCCGACGCCCTGGTAGCAGCGGGAATAAGCCAGGCGGTAATAGCCACCACTGACCCCAATCCGCTGGTGGCCGGCCGGGGTCTGCGGATACTGGAGGAAGCCGGAATCGCCACCACAGTTGGGGTATTGCAGGATGAGGCCATCCGGCTGAATCAGTTCTTTTTCAAATATATCAAGACCGGGCGTCCCTATGTGACCATTAAATCAGCCATGACCCTGGATGGCAAGATAGCTTGCGCCAGTGGGGATTCCCGCTGGGTTTCCGGTGAGGAATCGCGGCAGTTGGTCCACAAGATGAGAAATATCTACGATGCGATTATGGTAGGTATCGGAACGGTGCTCAAGGATGATCCCTTATTAAATACCCGGTTGGGCAACCAATCCAGCCGCGATCCAGTCCGGGTGATTATTGACAGCCGGCTGGAGCTGCCGTTGAACAGCCAGATTGCCAAAACCAGTTCCGTTCAGAAGACCTTGCTATTCTGCAGCGCAGACACTGAAGCAGCCAGCAAGGAGCTGCTGCAAGAGACGGGCATTGAGGTTATCGAGGTGGCCGGTTCTGGTGATATGCTGCCGCTTTCCGCGGTGCTTGACGAACTGAGTCGCCGGGAATTATGCAGTGTGCTGGTAGAGGGCGGAGCCGAGATAAACGCCAGTCTTATCGAGCACAGACTGGCAGATAAGCTGCACCTGTTTATTGCTCCCAAGATTGCCGGGGGGCGAAACGCGCCTTCCCCGGTCGGCGGCAGCGGGGCACTGCTGATGAATGAAGCGGTTCCCTTATATTCGCTGGAAACGACTCATTGCGGGGAAGATATATTGCTGACTGGTTACTTTAATAACGGGTGGTGATCGGTATATTTACGGGAATAGTAGAGGAAATCGGGCAGATCAAGGCGATTCAACGGGGGAGCCGGTCCGCTCGTTTGGAGGTCAAGGCCGCGCTGGTCCTGGAGGATGTAAAGATAGGGGACAGTATTGCGGTAAACGGGGTTTGTCTTACAGTGAATGAATTTGGGCGCGGGCATTTCAGCGCTGACGTAATGCCGGAAACTATGGAGCGGACCACCCTGGGCAGTCTACAACCGGGCAGTCCGGTCAATCTGGAGCGAGCCCTGCAGTTGGGCGGACGGATGGGCGGACATATTGTACAGGGGCATGTGGATGCCACCGGGGAGATTCTGCAAAAACAGGCGCTGGATATTGCGCACATTTATCGCATATCAGCCCCGTCCGATCTGTTGAGATATGCGGTGCCCAAAGGTTCGATCACGGTGGATGGAGTCAGTCTGACGGTAATAGATGTGTTTACTGACAGCTTTACCGTTTCCCTCATCCCGCACACCGCGGGACAGACTATATTGGGCGGCAAGACGGCCGGCGCGGTGGTGAACCTGGAGAGCGATATTTTAGGCCGGTATATCGAAAAACTGCTTAGACCAGAAACAGATAACCGGCAGAGCGATATAAATATGAAATTCCTGGCCGAAAACGGATTCCTATAAGGAGGTAGTAATATGTTTAACACAATTCAGGAGGCTATTAAGGATGTACAGGAGGGCAAGATGCTTATCCTGGTCGATGACGAGGACCGTGAAAACGAAGGGGATATTATTGTAGCGGCCGACAAGGCTACCCCGGAGGTTATCAATTTCATGGTTACCCACGCCCGGGGTTTGGTATGTACTCCTATGCTGGGCAGTCGTCTGGATGAACTGGATATTCAGGCCATGGTTATGGAAAACACCGATAACCATGAAACGGCTTTTACGGTTTCGGTAGACCATCGTAGCACCAGCACCGGCATTTCCGCGCACGAGCGGGCGGCGACCATTGCCCAGTTGGTTCATGGGGACAGCGTGGCCGGAGATTTCCGCAAGCCGGGGCATATTTTCCCCTTGCGCTATAAGGAAGGCGGAGGGCGGCGGCGGGCGGGGGACGACACGGGGGCCCGGCGCCTTGCACAGGTGACCGGTGCTTAATCTGTC
>Ga0074198_1000872_pt1 | contig 11212 bp, 11 predicted proteins | sample EPASupsiteSAE323_FD_64527 | JGI IMG/M metagenome (GOLD analysis project Ga0074198, IMG submission 64527) | Bioremediated contaminated groundwater from EPA Superfund site, New Mexico - Sample SAE3-23 | ecosystem: Environmental > Aquatic > Deep subsurface > Groundwater > Contaminated ...
CAAAAAATCAACACTTATTTATCGAAGAAAAATGATGATAACCAAAATAATGGTAGTCAAAAAGTAGTCAATTCTGAAAATGGTCAAAATTAGAGAAAAATAAAAGCCCTACAAACGTTGAATCTGTGGGCTTTTATCATGTACGCCACCCCGGGTTCGAACCGGGGACACCCTGATTAAGAGATGAATATTATATGTCTTTGTATATGTTTTTACTGTTGCGTACATGGTTGAAAGTGTTGATTTTACGGGCTTTCTATGATTTATGGTGACTGTTCAATTTCATACTTAAATAAAAAAATAGTAGTCAAAAAGTAGTCAAATTAAATACCCTTTTTACTTTATAAAGCAAGACTAAAAATGTGAATTCAGATATGACTTAGATAGCTGTGAATGGACATTGTAAAAATATTAGAGAACTTATTAATATAAATAATATTAGTAAGTTCTCATAGTTTTATTTTGTAGCAGCTACTTCGTCTAGTAATTGCGTTAATATTATATTTTCTTCGGTTAAATATTTTATCCTATCACTTTGATGCTCAAAACATGATTTAGCAGGAGGAAATGTTGAGGCTTTTTGATGATGGGGGCTATCATTCATATTATGGTTTGGATCAAGCCAATAAACATAATAACGATTTCCAACAATAAATCCATGAATTCTTCCTTTGCTCTGATCAATTCTTATCTGAAATGCATCATATTGAACCATAGTTTTATCATCAAATTCAAATTTAAAATTTTCATTATTCGTGTATGGATGAACTTGAAACTTCTTTATTTTTTTAAATTCAATCCATTTAAGACTGCTAATTTCCTTAAAAGTATCAATTAACTCAATAAGCCAACCGTCACATACTTTTTTCATTCCACCTAAATTAAAATACTTATGATTTCTATCAAGTAACTCAAAAGAAAAAACAATTTTTTCATCTGCTCTATCTTTTACATCGGACTTATTCTCTAATGTGAAACATCTTAGTTTATTTGATGAATTAGTTAGTGGTACTATTGCTTTTTGTTTGTTTGATAAAGATAATTTAGACATTTGATTCGCTTTGTAATAAATTCAAATAAAAGGATGCCATAGTGGCTTCACTTATTTTATTTGTTGAAATATCCCAAGGCTGTAAATCTTCTCTTGCTTCTATCCAGGGTAATTCTGAATGGGTAATTAATTCTAATTCATCGCCACTAAAGTCTCCATAAATTCTATATATTTCATTAATTAAATCTTTGACCATTTCATTTTCATCTATGCTTTTTGGTAAACATGATTGTTGTGGGATATCATTCCAACCAAATCCTCGATAATAATTATAAAGTTGTGAACATACTGGTCCATGAATCCATGCCTCAAAATCACTTTTTACAAGCGGTTGATTGTTTAGTGCCCAATTCCATGCATATGCATAATAGCACAATTTTTGTAGTTTTTTATGTGACATTGGTCCTTTTGTTAAAAACCCATTAGCCACATCATAAATTGTTATATTCATCTTTATTTTCCCCCCTTATCACAGAAACACAAAATTGTCAATAATGTCTTTCATTCATTACACTATAACATTTGACAGATTTTGTCAACAAGTTATCCACATACTTATCAACAATTTCTTTGTAAAACTTATCCACAACCTAAAAAAGCCTACCAACTTGATTGATGATCCAAGCTAGTAGGCCTTTCCTAATTATTCTATGTATTAAGTTTTTGCTCTATTGTGACTGTAGCGCCATCATTCCCCTGAACTAGCTCTGTTTTTACATATTTCACTGCAGCTTCTATCCATTCAATAATTTTACTCTGTGGTATAAATATTTGTATGATCAGAGGAAGCTTTTCATATATAGTCGTCATAACTTCAATGAATTTTAGCTTTCCGGCTCCTGAACCCCAGTTTAGTTCAGCTTGAATTACCAAGCCTAAGATAATGTTTTTCACCATGCGTTTCTTGCCTAAGTACCATAGAAGCCCCAGGGCGCAAATAAAAATGATTGATACAATAATATTTAATGTAAGTTTATCCATTTAAATCACCATTCCTTTTAATTTTAAGAATTTATAGAAATTGTATAACCGTACTACTTGTCTAACCTCTTCAAGATTTTCAAAAACACCATCATCAATACCATTAGTAGCTGCCCATTTACATGCTTCTAGGCCCCAAAGTGGTATTTTGAATGATACTTTATCACTCTCTTTAATCTTGACCTCCTCTTTTGTTGGATTAGATGTTTGGATCACTTCCTTTTTAATTAATTTCAGTTCGTTAACTATAAAATCAACTAAACCATCAGCATAGTCCTGCATACCTTCATCTGAGCGAATATACTTTGAATCGTTGTTTGAATCCATATATCCACCTTCTGTTAAAAGTGCCGGAGTATCTTTTGAAATGTCTCTTAAAACAGCTAAATCTTTAGTTCTAACTGCATTACCTCCATGAGGCTTGATTTGCATGGTTCTTTCCATAGAACCTGTGCATCTATCAGCTAATGATTGCCACTTGCCCATGTAATAGACCTCAAACCCTGTCCAGTTCCCCCAAACGCCTGTATTTGCATTGTGATGTACCTCTATGTATAGATCAGGACTGATAGCGTTTACTTTTGCTACTCGATCACCTAAAGAAACTTCCGTTAACCCTGTAGGATCATCCGTCCTATATATAATTACATCATAATCATTAAGTGATCTAATAACCCTTGATACAACACCTTTATTCATCTTCCATTCAAGAATACCGTCTGGTGTGCGCTTACCAGGTGTAATTAAACTATGTCCTGCTCCAAGTACTAAAACTTTACTCATAATTTATACCCCTTATCATTTGTTCATTTTTGTTGGTTACATTTTTAGTTAATTAAGTTTGAAACAATAGTAGGCATTGACATAATTAGCGCTGTTGCAAATGCTGTACAAAAAACCGTAATAAATATCCATTTTATTCTGTTGAATGTCTCATGAGGCTTGTCTTTGATATCCTTTACATCCTTTTCAATGCCTTCTACCTTTATATCTCTTTGTTCATTCTGCTGGACCATAAGCTTTAGGTTTGTGTTCATTTCATGAAGAATCTTATTATTGTCATCCATTTTATTCATTCTTTCATTATGATCATCTATTCTCTTATGCGCAGACTTAGCTTTTTCAAGTGCTTCAGTTATTTCTGAATCTCTGACACATGGATCCATATTTCAGCTCCTTCCTCATCAAAAAAGGACATCCGTTTTAAGATGTCCTTAAGTTATTGTTCTTTCTCATATAGACGTTTAATAATGAAGGTGGCTTCCGTTTCAGAATAACCACTATCAACTAATACCTGGTGTTTTTCTTCTTTTTTTGATACTGATTTCATCTTGACAAACGCATCATATAACTCCATTATGTCGTAGTCATAATTCATGACTAGATTTTCAAATAACTTTGTTTGTTTTGGAGATAGAGACTTACCATTTTCATAATAGTTCTTAACTTCTGGGATTGCACTATTTCCAAATAACACCGCCTTACCGATTGTTAATGGTGTAGGATTGATTGGTGTGTTAAGCTTCTTACCATCTGAAGTATATGAGTAATTGGCCGGAAAAGGCTGACTTAGTAGTTTAGGTGTAATTTTTCCCTTTTCTCTTGAAACTCTAGGAAATACACCTAGATCTCTTAATCCCTTGTAAGTCTTTTTAACTTGGTTACCTCCAAATGGTAATGCCAACATAGTGAATGGATCCTCTAATGCTTTTCTAGATATTAACCCTGGACCAAATCGAGTTGGATCAGAATCACCAAATAATTCTTTTCTTGTCGGAGTTCTTGTTGTTTTTGAATTTCCATCTGCATCAGTTTCAATTCCTGTTACCTTACCGTATTCAGGATAAATTGAAGCCAATGTTGAACCCAATGGTATGTTAGAAATTACTTCTCCTGCAATTCTGCCTAAACCACCAGCAACTTTTTCAGCTGTATTCTTATCATCATCATTAAAAATATCAATAGCATCTAATATAGCCTCAATTGGGTCAAAGGTTACTCCGCTGCCTCTTATTTCTTTCATAGCATTATTTAAAATGTAGTTTCCGATAAAAAGCATTAATAAACCACCAATGTCTTTTTTATTTACAAAATCTTTTTGAACCTTCCATAAGTTTCCAACTTCAAGTGTAAAAGGTGCAAAAGCTTGAAATACTTTTGATTTTTGTATTAATGGAACTTCACCAACACCACGACCAGCAACTAACGATCTTGTTACTTCGTCAGCATATTTTATAGGATTATTAATCCCTTCTGCTTTTGCTTTGGAATATACAGAGCTCCATATAAATTTTGTCCCTATTTCATCAGTTGCTTCAAGCATGAACCCTGCAAACTTTTTAGGCTGTTCAAGTATTCTTTCATCAAATTTTTTATAATTTTTATCAGAATATCTTTCACTTAAAAACGAACTCTTATTATATAACCTCGCATCTCCCTTATCCAAGTATGATGCAATTGAATTGCCAAATCCTTTTATTAAATGAACTGGATTTTTTACCGTAGCAATGCCTTGAGGCACATTGGCTATTTGTGATAAACTAGATGATATATTTCCAAGTATGACATTTGCTTTAGTCCTGCTATTTATTAAGTCTATCAGTTTTATAGTCATTCTCCCACCAGGAATTACCTTTTGCAAATATCTATCGGCTGGATTAGTCTTTCCAGCTAAATCATCGGCATAATCCTTAAGATAACCAATCATATTACCCATATTTTTAGTATCAGCAGTAGAATCTTCTAAATATCTTTGAAGCAGTCTAAACTTGTCAATCTGTGGATCAATATACTTTGAGTATGAAGCTGCTTGTAAATACTGTATAAATCCACCTACAGCATCATCTTTAAATGCTCCATTACCTCTTTTTTGTGCTAAACTTAAGAACTTGGACTTAGGTGCTGTATATTCGCTTATGCCTGCTAACTTAGGATCAATCTGTGAAGGTGTTGAGAAGATATTTGCAAGCCCACTGATTCCCGATAACTCATTAAAATGTCGGTAATAATCTTTTCTTTTTGGGATTACCTTTCCTCGCCATAAGCTCTGACTATTTACTAAATCAGCAAGTTCTCTAGCCTCGTCTTTTGTTCTTTTGATGCTATTCAGCTTATCCTGCATATTTTGACTCGTTAAACTAGCATTAAGGTTATCAATTCTAAGTTGTATTTCCCTGTGTCTAATAGAATCCAGTTTGCCAAATGCACGTTCTACTTCAAGTGCCTTAATCTTTTCTTTTTTTGAATTAATGATATCATCATAGGCTGTTTGTTTTCGTTTAGCTAATTCATATTTATCTTGTATTCTTCCCTTGATACTCTTAATATTCGCCTGAACGCTAGGATAAATAGATTGTCTGGCTTCATTTATTTCGTCTATGAGTTGATCATATTGTGTTCTAAACCAAGCATCTGCACTAATAATATTTTCCCATGACTTAGGGAAACGTTCTTTTAATTGTTGCTTAGTCAATCTTCCTTCACCATACATTTGAATAGCAGCGCTTTCTTTTGAACCTTTTTTGATATTGTACTTTGAAACAATATTGTTATCCAACTTATTAAGCATTTCTTTTTCAAAATTTGCCTTGTCTAATTTAGACTTATCAAATGGATCCAAGACCTTTTCTTTAATAATGTTATAATTCTTACCAAAGGCTTTTTTAAATGCTCTGAATATATCTGTAGAGTACAGGTATGCACCGCTAGGATCCTTAAGCACCTGAATATCTACATCGTTAATGTTCTGTAAATTTAAAACATCTTTTGCTAATCGTTTACCTTCTGCTTTAAGTTCTTGTTTAACCTCAGCAAATAACTGTAAGTTCATAGGCAATAAATTTAGACGTTTCTCCATCTGCTCTATCTGTGTAATTGCTGAATCAATATCCTCGACCGTCATAATGTTTTCAACAAGAGAGTCAATTTTTTGTTTTGTTTTCTCATCAACTTCATATTTTGTATAAAGGTTGTTGATATTATCCTTAATTAAATTAGAGCCATTGCCAGTAGCCTCTGTGCTAGACTGATTATCTTCTGTTGAATTATTTGAATTAGTAATCGAACCAGGGCTTAAAGGGCTTAAATCGTCTTTAAATGCGTTCTGTGTTGGTTGTGTAGTATTGGATACAAACCCAGGTTCTATCGGACTATTTACAAGTTCAGAATTTAGAGGTATACTATTATTAGATTGATCAATGGCGTTTCGGACGTGTTGCGTTGGCTGATTTTCAGCATTCACACCGGAGATCAATCTTTTATTTTTCAAAAATTTAGGATTGCTTCCGGATGAAACTTTTATCATCTGCTTACCGTTTAACGTCTTATCATCTTCTGCTGCATACTCTAGGTAATATGTCTTACCATTATATCTTTTTTCATACATAATAGTAAAATTACCTTCTCTTGTTGGTACTCCTTGGTAAACCCTATCGTAACTCTTAATAATTTCTGGAATCTTCAATAAATCATCTTTTGTCACTGGATATTTTTCATTAGTTAGTTCCCCATGGCTTTTAATAATGTGTCTTACTTCGTTATCAACCAGTGAATGTCTGTATCCAGATAGGTCTATCCCAGATATATTCATTACAGTATCTGCTAGGGATTTTTCTATTTCAATTCCTAAGTCCAATTTATTCGGTTGCTTTGGTAGTTCCCTTTTCCAATTAACAGAATAATCAATATAGTCAGAGATTTCTTTTTTCCCATTACCTTGATCAGCTTGTGTGCCATCAATTTCTGTCTTTGCAATCTCACTTGTAACATCAATCCCACTATCAATCTTTATCTGTTCAACAATTTGGTTGACTTGATTCTGTGTAGGGACTGATCCAGTATTCACGATCTCGCTTGCCATCTGGTTACTCTTAAGGCTCGATGGAAGTCCAAGTGCAGCGAATATTGCCGATACTGCTAACGCTCCGCTTGCGTCTTGTTTCGCTTGCTCTAGTGAGAATACTTTTTCATTGGTCCCAAGTATCGCGTTTTTAGTTATTTTATCAATAGGAGATACAGCAACCTCTTGAACCACGTTAATGGCTGTATTGGCAGCCCAATCTTTTAAGGCTTGTGCCCCTACTGTTTTACTTGCTTGATTAATACCATTTGCCATCACACCACCAAGGCCAGTCTTAGCAATCTTACCAAAGTATTTAAATGGCAAATACTCTGTAATAATCTCTGACGCTGCTTGTGTCCCCATGATGTTTAATTGTTGCAATGGAGTAGCGTTATATTGCTGTTTGGCTTCATTGGCTGCGTTGCCACCTTTAGAAAAGGCTAATAATCCAAGCCCTACACCGACTGGTGCGCCTGCTGCCGTTGCAGCGATAGATGGCCCCATATTCGTGACTGCCTGCACTGTGTTTCCTACGCCTTGAACGAACTTATCATTTGAGGATCCTAGTTGTGCGTTATTTACCTTTTCTTTATCCCAAAAATCAACCGCTGTTTGAAGTGACTTAGAAAGCGGATTATTAGGATTAGCTTTTGTTGCGCCCAATATAACATTATCAATAGTCTTTAATCCATCAGCAATCCCACCTAATGCCGTAGCCGTTCCAGCTGCAACGTTTTCAGGAAACTTTGAACCAATTTCTAGCAACTGCTTTACGCCCTTATTATTATTTGGCAATATAGGCGCATACTGAATGCTATTAGGGTTTTGCTTCGTTACAATTGGATTAAAAGGATTTATGACGGGTCCAACTTGGCTAGGCATTATAAATTTAGGTATAGGGCTGTTGAATACCGCACTAGGTAATGGCTTCTTTGGTATCACATTAAGCAAGGGACTTGTAAATACCTCTCTACCTTGATCGGGAAGTGTTTCAACCTTATATGGTTTTCTGTATGTATCGGGCAATACAAAATTACCTATCTTTTTCATTTTTATCACTTCCCTATAATAATCTTCTTAGGTCTATATCTTTGCCTACATATCCCTTTGCCGATTTCAGCAAGGCGTTATAACCTGTCTTTCCAATTTCCCGTATGATTGCGTCTTTATTGGCTTGAATATACTGACTTGCAAGCGCTGGGTCAGAGTTCATCATGGTGTATATTTCATTCTCAAATTGTTTGTAGTCAGCACTACCTACCGTATCATTAGTTGAGGTTTTAGTCGCATTATAACTATATCCCGATGTATTTGGTCTTACTGTGTTGTTGACACTATTTTTCAATTGTTCAAGTCTAAACTGTGCTTCTTGATTTGATAGATTACCAGAAGTAAGCTGTTGTTGAATCAATGCTGCCTGGTCCTTAATTTGTTGAGGTAAAGCCGATAAATTGAGCTGATTAATTTGATCCTGTATAGATTGGCTGTTCAATTGTGATTGGTTCTGTTGCCCGGCCATAGTTTGTTGGCCATTATACATTCCTAAGTAATTAGCTTGATTTTGTGTATTGAGGTTATATTGGTTCAATAGGTTCTGCATCAGCCCACTTTGAATATTTGCTTCATTAGATGCTAGATCAGAGTTATATGCATTTTGCAAATCAGTCATGCGTCTTGATATATCAGTGTTGGCGTTAGCTTCTGACGTATTAAGGCTTCCAATGTTAGTTTGAAGTGCACCTTGCCTATTTATTTCTGACTGAATTGAAGCTCCACTGTTTGTCTGTCCTCTATTAGCCATGTACTCAGCAAGATTTCTAGCACCCACTTGACTAGATGTAGAGGTTTGATTACGCTTATCGTAATACATTGGGGCAATCTGTGCCTTTTCATTGCTAAGATTAGATAAATTTGAATTGTAAGCTTTACCTAGAGCAGCAGCTGTTGCTTTTTGTTGCGCCGTCGCAAGTTGACTTATGTAATCGTTAGGGTCCTCTTTTTTATTCTCTTGATTGTTACTATTATTCATGTTATCAACAAAGTCTTTCATCTCATTGTAGGCGCTGTCATTCGGATCTTGACCTAATGCTTTTTGTTTTTCAAATCGATCTTTTATGATAGTATTAATTTCATCAGCGGTTGCCTTATCTTTTGTGTCTTTGAATCTTTGAAAATAATCTGTATTTGTGTCATAGCTCAATTTCTTCACCCCCTAATTCGATAAATACTTTATTTACCTTGCCATTTACTGTCGTATAATCTACCTTTGCTCTCATTGATTCACTTACGAACCTTAGAGGGATAAGGGTTGTCTTGTCTTTGATAATTGGTGCGGTTAATAGTTGTTGAGGTATTCCATCAACAAGTACTTCTGTTGATCCTATAGTAAATTCAAGTTTCATTTTTTCACACTCCAATTCTGGAAGTCTAAATATTCCATAACCACTTTTAATATCAAATCCAGCTTCTAATACATCAATACAGTTCTTATGTATCAGTTCTTTAGCTTGGACGTCTGATAATTTTATCTTTCTATCTTGGTTATATAGGATAATCATTGACGATACCAATGGCGCAACTGCACTTGTGCCATTAATTGGAACAATATTACCGTTAAACGGGATATACACATTAACAGCAGTACTACCTATACAATCAACTTGTTCTCCATAATTTGCATAGGCTGGTATGTAGCTATAATCAGCTAACCATGCCGATACGCCGATAGTATAAGACAATCTAGCAGGGATAGAAACGCTCATTCCGTCATTTCCAGTAGAGCATACTAATGGTATACCTAGCCCTTTAAGTCTTAAAAAATCCCCCTCTAGAGGACTAGAGAAGGAACAATTTACTACATCTATTTCGTCTTTATGTTCTATAATCCAATTAATAGAGTTTTCTGAATCGCTAAAGTAGTTAAGTGCAACTATTCGGACACTATGTAGTAACTCTCTAGCAATCCTACACATAGTCCGACAATGGTTTTTTGATGTGTCGTTATGTTTAGTAAAAGGTACTTCTGCGTTCACATAAACATCAGGCATACTTGCATCATCTAAAATAACAATTGTATGCCCTTCCCCACCATATTTGTCTAAGTAAGGTACCATATTATGAAGCTCTAACTCTTTTATGTTTTCCTTTAACATCTACTCACCCTCTAACACTAATCTGACCTTTTCACGCCAATATAAAGGTACTTCTTCAATTGTCATTTCTCCTGCTTTAATTCTTCTAACGTAAATGGCTACCATTATACAATCACCCCACTTATCAATTCTGCAAGTTCGAGTATAGCGACTTCTTGCTCTCTTGTTTTAGCTTGTAACAATTCAATTTCTGTAGGGACAAGAACTATTTTAGGTATGTATTTAAACGCTCTAGGGGTTTCAGATATTAAATATATGTCATTTGTTTCTAACATAGATTGTGGAATAGCATCTTCCAAATAGCTAAAGCCTTCCTCTGGCATAAATTCAGCTTCTTGTATATCTACAATTTTGTTGTCTGTGTCAATCTTAAGATACATGATTAACCCTCCTTTTAATAACCTACTAATTCAATTTCTTTAACACTAATATCAAATCCACTTGTACCACTACCATAATAACTTATTGCATCTACAGTCAAAACAGAATCAAGGTCAATCGAGGTACAATCAATTACATCTGTAGTTTCTACGAATGTTGCACCTTTCATAAGAGTATATCCCGACGCACTACTTCCACCAACACCTATATCAAAAACAGCAAAACCGGACTCAACGCTTAATTTAGTCCCAGACCATGTGATTCTTATTTCTTTTACAAAAGATAAGTCTATTTTTGGCGAACTTGTCTGCTTATTTGTTCTTGTTGCGCTTGTGCTATATACCCTTAATGCACCGCTTGAATTAAAGGTAACAATGGAAGGTTCAGGAGACAGTCCGGACGTTGTCCATGTTAGAGACGATACACCAGCATCAATTATTTTACCGATGAATTTTATGCCCGCAACCAATGTAAACAATGTATTAACAGGGAATCTAAACTTATTTCCCCTATAATTCATTCTTAGCACGGGGAAATCATTTGTAGGGTTTACATCTCCTCTTTCCCAAAACTGTCCAATTAAAGTATCCGCTGGGTCTATTCCGTTGTATGATAAAATCTTTGTAGCTACTTCGGAACCCTTTATACCACTGTCTTTAATTGCATTTTGGTCTGTATCAAACATGGCAAGATTGTCACCTATTGCTGATACTGGCTTTCTCGCCGAATTTTCAATCGCATCTGAAACACTATCAGAAAGATAGTCGATTGTAATTGAGCCTTCCGGGAACACGTTTGAGAATATAG
>Ga0074198_1002097_pt1 | contig 11195 bp, 7 predicted proteins | sample EPASupsiteSAE323_FD_64527 | JGI IMG/M metagenome (GOLD analysis project Ga0074198, IMG submission 64527) | Bioremediated contaminated groundwater from EPA Superfund site, New Mexico - Sample SAE3-23 | ecosystem: Environmental > Aquatic > Deep subsurface > Groundwater > Contaminated ...
CGATGGTTTCGTGCTCCCCGGCCATGTCTGTGCGGTCATGGGATACGAGGAGTACGAGCAGTTCCCGGTCCCGCAGGCCGTTGCCGGCTTCGAGGCAGACGACATCCTGCTGGGTCTTTTGATGCTTGTCGAACAGATCCGCGAAGGAAAGCACCGGGTCGATAATGCCTACCCGAGAGTTGTCACCCGTGAGGGAAACGTCAAGGCAAAGAAGATCATGTACGAGGTCTTCGAACCCGTTGACGTAGAGTGGCGCGGTTTCCCGGTTATCCCAAAGTCGGGTTTCCGGCTGAAGAAAGAGTTCGAGCAGTACGATGCGCAGAAGAAGTTTGGAATCGTGTTCAAGCACATCTCCAAGCACTCGGCCTGCAGCTGCGATAAGATCCTGCGGGGGCTCGCGAACCCATCAGAATGCAAGCTCTTCGGGAAGGTCTGCACGCCCCGGACCCCGGTCGGGCCGTGCATGGTGAGCCATGAAGGCGCCTGCAAGATCTGGCACCAGTACCACCTGAAGAAACTCTAGGCAGAATTTTCTTTTTTTTTGCGAGATCTTTATTAGGCTTCACGGTGTTAGTTATGTGGTACTTTGCACGAGTACGTGCTGGGTATGAACGTGCCTCGGTAGGGCATCGGTTAGTAATGTCCAATGCCTGCGACTTTTTCTACAATAAATTTAAATACTTGATTGAGATGTTAAATAATTTCCATAAGCCAAAATGATCGAGCAGATTGAATAAAAATGGTTAAGATAAACAAAATCTGTTAATCATTATGAATTTTCCAAATATCCCTACACGATGGGATTTTGCACTTTTTATCGTTGGGACATTTTTTATTTACATAGGAATTACACAATCATTTACCTGGTTGCTTTTTTCAGGGATAATATTCCTCGTTTTTTGTGCAATCATTTTTGGTTTGGGTCTATTAGAAGCGATATATCCAGCTGTATCAGACCGTGAAGCAAAAGAAATCCTATTAACGTATTTTGCAATTTGCGGGATTATGCTCTTTATTATTGTAATATCTCTTCTGAAATTATATTTTGGCATCACTTTTAATAGTTGATAACAATTTGTTTAGAGTACCCAATTTTCCTATGCTTTCTAGCTGAGATAACACGATTGATCCGATGTTTCAATTTAGTACTGATAATCCCTGATTTCTAAGTTTGAAATATGAAATGAACTTCATCGAAACCTCTTTGAGATACGGTGTCGGGATTTCCATAGAAGTGATTATGCAAGAAGCAATTTCCATGCTCTGATAATCAAGAGAATACTTCCGGCTAATCAATGCAATATTATCTCGTAACCACATTTCTCTGTTCTTGTGTTTTTGAACATAGGATTTTTTATCATCAATAAATCGTTCAATCTCCTGATTAATTTCATGAGGGGTTCTTCCAAAATTTATATTCTTACATTCAATTGAAAAAAGACGCCTCTTTTGTTTATCAATTAATAGGACATCAATATCGCCCAAGTCTGTGTCAGAATTAAATTCCTTGCCTGTTTTGATTTGGATCTCAGAATCAACTATCCAGTTCGTATTAGTTTCAAACCATTTTTTCACCGCTTTTGTGAAACCGTGTCCATTTTCATTAATTATGTTTCCGACGTACTCCTTCATTTCTTTTGAACTTTTTTCCGTGTTATAACACCCTGAGTGGACTAGACTATATAGTTCTCTTCCCGCTTCTTCAGCATGACGCGGCCCCCAATAGATTTTCACAGCAGGTCCTCGGCTGATTACAAGAGGTCTTCGTAAAAATGACAACGATCGGTTATATCGCCAAGGCCAGATATCCCTTTCAGAAAAACCGTCTGGGGGGATTTCCCATATCTCTCTTGGGGTAAGAGAGAAAACCCGTATTGCACAATCGATTTGCTCATCTTCCCATGATAATATGTGTTTTACTACTTCCTTAAATTCAGATAACGAAAGAACTGCCACGGATTCTGGTGATTGCAGCCCCAATTCGACCAATGCATTGATAAACGAGATGATTTCAGTTATCGATAATCCGAATTCTGACTTGAAAGCAATCTCTTGGGTGGATATATCTTCAGGGGGTTCGGTCTTGCTTTGAAAGTCTCGATAAAAATCTGCATGGTGTTCAGTACTCTGGAAAACAAATTCTGATGTTTTTGATTCGTAGAATTTTCCCCAAATTTCGTTAGAAGAGTCGATCTTGATTTTCCCAGATTGAAGTAGATTAACTGAAAAATCAACTATTCCGTACTTTATATGATCGCTTACCATCCCAAAATGAATCAAACGATTTGTAATTGCCAATAATCTGTCAAAATCATCCAAACTTATTTCTTTCTTGCCATCTGGAGGATTCGCAGCAATTATTTCGATTAATGTTCTGAGGGCCACTGCGGTTCCATCCAGATGCGGCATTTCTTCGGTTTCTTTCTTGATCATTTCCTCTATTCCGTAAAAACAGGCAATCGCCGTTGGAATAGTGAGCCGTTTATTTGCTCGGGAATAGCACACCGCTTCATGATACCCAATTAATGTGGACAATAGGTTATGTGCAGAAAATGGAGCAATCGCGGATAATAATCTCTGATAATAGAATTTCACTAAGGAATTACAGACGGTAATGTTCTTGGATTTGGGATCGGTTGTTTCGTGTATTAATTGTGAAATTTTTGTAATGATTTCATTAAGATTTTCCATTTGTTGATTGATATCATGTTGCTGCAACAGACGAACCCGCGGAAGGTTTTTTGGATTTAATGAAGTCTGTAAGGTAGTGTTAAGCAAGAGAAATTTTTTCTTTAATCCTAACGGCGCAATCTTTTCAATAATTTCACAACATCGATCATCACTAATAGTATCTTGTTTTCCTCTTGACACAAGGAAACTTCCAAAAGATTTCAATAGTTCCCTGATAATTAGCCGCTCACCTTCGTTGTCGATCCTGGAGAAGAATGAGATAATTGACGGAGGCAGATGGAAGAGAATTTCATTTCCTTCGAAGGTGACGGTAAAATTAATTTCTTGATTTCCTTCCGCAGTGTTTTCTAAAGAGATATTTTTCCAACAATACTCACAATCCAAGATATAACTCACTTTTATTGGATTTGCTCCTAAAATTTCCAAATGGTTTTTCAACTCCGGTGTTAACTGCCAGAGCCAATATGATAACATCTCAGTTATTCCAAGATATGTATCGAGTATCCCGGAGAGCGATTTGATTTTTATTGTGTCTGTTTTCGGTCCGATCCAGACGGGTTGATAATATCCTTCCACAAGTTGATCGAAATTCATTCCGGAAACATCTTCCGGGAGGTATATCGGAATATTTTCATCCTCAAACCGTCTCATTACAGAGATATATCGAGGGGGATCATCTATCAATGCAAGATGGATATCATTGATACTTACGGATTTCATCCGCAAAGAACGCCCGGTGCCAGGAGTTACGTTTAAAAAAGAAGGCACATTTTCATCGATAATCGCCAAAGAGTTGTCATTTTGACGATACAATGCATATTTATCCAAAAATCCCCATGAGAACGATTCTGTTGTCTCTCTAAATTTATTTTCTGCAATCGAATATTTCCATAAAGAGAGATTATCCAAGTCCCTAAGTTTGGCGATTATTTCCAGTTCTTCAAATGGAATGATAATGACGTTTTTACATGGCATACGCAATCCAAATTTGAAAGACCGTCCAATCCTCCCAATAACGATTATAACAAAAATTTTTTCAGATTTGTCTCTCTCTAATTTTCTTACAATTCTTTCCGTTCGATCATTTATCTGGTCGGAAATTGGCGATGTATCCCATACGCCGTTAATTTCATGCTCATTATATTCGGATCCATTGTCTGTAATCAGCTGAACATACGCAACTTTGTCTGAATCAAACCGGAATATTCCATCCCTGACTGGCAGATTCTCTTGGATTTTTGGAAGTTGGTATTTGATTTGCCTATATAACATGAATTTCAGATTAGAACATACCCGAGTCCAGTGGTGGTCAGAATATTTTTCAAGTAATAAACCACGAATTCCAAATTTTTCTGCAGAGATTAAGATATTATGCCGTATAGCACTCATCATCATACTTGGATATGCAACAATGGTGCTGCCATCAATTTTTACCAGCGGTCTCTCGTGCAATGGGTTTTTATCTATCTCTTCCTCGGAAAGACTGCTCTCTCCCGCGTTGCAAATAAAAGGCATCAGTGATGTGCCATCAAGTCCCGAAGGATTCAATAAAGAGCGAATTTCGTCATCCGAGAATATGGTTGCATCTCGAAACCGTTCCATCTCTGATATTTCAGGTAATGAAATATTCTCTCTCCAATTGTCAGGACTTATGATATTCCTGCAGTAATTCAACCGGCTGGCGACCGCATTACTCAGGGACAATAATGCGAACGTCATGGTCTCGACACGAATCACAAACCGTTGTGGAAGTGATTCTCTGTTCAATTGGATTGTAGCTAAAAAATCACGAAGTATCTCATCTTCGCCTTCGCAGTAGGCAGAGAAAACGATGTAGTTTCCCCCATGATAAACAAAATTTTGAGTGAAATGGCATTCGGGTGGATCTTCACGAACCCCGATATCCCCGTAAACTGGAAGACAATTGTTGAGGAGTTTTTTTAATTCTCGCCGTTCAATTTTCTGTTTTCCCCTTGTGATACTTTGGCAGGCGACTTTCGTGGCGTAACCCAATCGCAGTATCTGAGAATGATTTTCAGGATAGAGTTGGAGACCGCTTAATATACTGATTAATTCGATTTGAGAATACGTTGAAAATTTTTTTGTCAACCTATCAAGATTGGATGGTTCTGGATCTGGTAAGGGAATATCGGACGATCCACGGCATTTTTGTAAATAGTCTTCAAAGTTCATTAAAGGGATTTTTTCATTCGAAGATTTTTTTTTCATATTAAAACCAGAACAATTAGACGGGGGATTAGTATCTAATAAAAATCATAAATATTATCAGAATTGTGACAATTATTTCTTCAGCTTTTTTGATTTTGATAAAGTCGACCCTACACCGGCCTCTTCTTGAATTCTACGGACGTGAGTCGTATTCGTATGCCTTCCATCCCCGTCCATTTTACTGTAAACTAAACCATGCACGGTTTTAAGTTCCTTTTTTGCCATAAACCCATATTATCTCAAATACAATATAAAGGTGTCAATCTCATTTTTTCCGGCTTAAAATAAATATCCTCTCGATAGCCATTTTTAGACTATCCTAATTAGAATATAGCTTTATTTTTATTTGTGACTTCATCGTGTCAATTGCTGAAATTAAGCAGTGGACATGATGTCCACTGCCAAGGCAGTTATTGTTTCTTTCGACATTGTGCGCGTTTTTTCGATTTTTTGACAAAACCGCGCACCTATTCTTCGACGACACCAAACGTTTTTCTAGTCCACTCACCTCTTACATATGGTAATGACCACTGCCTGAATTCCGATCTATCCGGAGATGGAATTTGACCCAAAATATGGGTGGGGCAGTGGACATAGCAGGCCATATGCCTCGGTAGGGTAGTGGATATCCTAGAAGCCTCCGGAGCTTTTGACCCGGGTTCGAATCCCGGCCGGGGCGTTCGACGTTTTTGAGTTCAGGTTTTTATTATAAGATTTTGTCTATCATATGTATCGTCACGATAAGTAGAAACTATTAATATTTTCATCCATAATATCCAGTAATGAAAAATTTTTCTTTACCAATATTACTCTATTGTTTGGCTGTAATCGCATTCCTAGTAGTGTCACTTATAGTTGGAAATATTCCAATTGATGGGATGCACAATCTTCTCAATGCATATATCACTATAAATGCAGCGATTATTGCAGTAGCATTTGCAGCTATGGGGATAAATCCCACATTAAACGAGACCATTTCGAAATCTATGTTCGGGATAAGTATTGTATCCTCATTTAGTCTGTTTACTTGTATTTTTTCCTACTTTATAAGTTACAATTCATTGTCGACTTTATTCACTAATACGGTCATGTTTGGTGCAAGTACCATCCTAACAATCGCATCAATTTTTGGAGTGATCCTAATCATCCAACAATATCATCCAATAATGGCTGCAAAAAAAGAATGAATTTTTTTTGTAATCCATCGACCCCATTTTCTCAGCGAATTATGCCATATAAATCATGACCCTGTCCGACATAGTGATACGAACGATTGCGTCCCAAAAATTAAGGACAGATCGCGAATGGAAGAGATTTCGGGGCGTATGTGAATATTGAGTCACGCAATATCTCAATCGCCCAGCAGTTTTCATACGCTCTCAATTAGTACGAGTCCGCCCACCCCCTGCGGGGGTCGCTCGGACGCCTCGTCGGGTCCTCGCTGGGCAAGGTTCTGAACCCATATGGAAAAACGGTAAGTGCGTAGCGCAAAACCCGTGAGGCGTTTTGCGCGTAAGGCATCGCAATAATTTCCGGATCAACAAAACCCGCTAAAATTTTTTTCATCCGATCCGGATAAAAAATTTAACCACGATTCCAATCGCAATGAAAAAATTATTCCGGATCAATCGATCTTTTACTGAAATTTTTGTGGCAGAACCCGGGATACATGCCACCCCACCATTATTCATCACATTTTACCCTCAAAAATGAGGATTCTTCGTCGTAAAACCATCACCCGCGTTTAAACGGTCATAGTGCCCCTCCGGCCATCAGATCCCCCCTCCAAACGTCCAAAACCTCATCCGGGCACCCGATCTGCCAACCGGACACGGCTAAATAGACGGGTCATTTCTCCGACGTAAAACCGGCAAAAAATGAGTGAATTCAGCAGGTTTTTCCCCCACTTTGGGCATCCGGGCCGGAAAAAGAGGGTGATCGGAGCCCGTAAAATGCCCGGATTGGGGCATCCCCTTGGTGGAAGTGTGCTACGACGTGCGACAGGTCCGCAGACCTGGAGCAAGAGAAGAATCCGAAGGATTCTTCGAATGAGGGGGTTTTACGATACCTCCCTGACGGTATCATGGAAACATTCAGACAACATTTGTATAAAATTTCAGCGTCCCGGAATTTTTAAAAAATTTTTGTAACCGGTAAAAAATCTGTAAATTTTTTTTGTAACCGGAACGTTCCGAATTTTTTTTCTTATTAAAAAAATTTCAAAAAAAATTCAGCGACCGGAACTTTCCAAAAAATGTGACCGGTAATTTTTTTTTATTTGTACAGAAAAAAATTTAAAAAAAATTCCGGGAAAAAATTCCCGTATCCTCTCAAACCATCCGGGCCAGAACGAGCGCAACGAACCCGCACCCGGCAACGACCATCACGGTCATCACCGCATAATCCCGCTTCTCAAAGACGCGCTCGCGGACATGCGTCCTTTTTCCGGTCCGGTATCCCCGCATATCGATCGTGAGCCCGAGCACATTGGAGCGGAGCAGGGCATTGGATACCAATGGAATGACAATGGGGGAGACGCTCCGGATCTTTCCTATGAACCCGGTCCCCGGGTTGAAGCCCCGCGCCAGCTGCGCCTCGTGAATCCGCTGGCCCTCGATCTGGAGGGTGGGGATGAAGCGGAGCGCGATGATGAACATCAGGATGTAATCGATCGGGATATGAACCTTCTCCATGGCATGGACAATATCCCGTGGCTGCGTTGAGACCAGGAAGAGCTGGAAGGCAAAGATCAGGATCATGAACCGGAGCGTGAGGACCACGCCGATCTGGAGCCCCCCGGTCGTGATCGGGATAAGTCCGCCAATGAACGGAATCCCCTGCGGGATCAGGTACAGGAGCGTCTCCCCGTTGGGCATCGTGATTACCGTAATGAGGATGAAGAGGACGCTCATGACGAGAATCAGCTTGAGCTGGTTGAGGGATTCCCTGAGCATCTCGCCGTACGCCGCGAACGCCAGGAGGGCTGCCACCATGAGGATGAGGAAGGTGATGTCCGTCGCAATGATGGCCATGATGGTGACAAGGATGATGAACAGGATCTTCGTGTACGGGTTGAGCCGGTGCAGGAATGCGTCCTTGTGGACGTACTGGAGGATCTCTGCCATGGTCACGCACCTCCCGTGTCAGACATAATGTGCCCGTTCTCCATCAGGATGATGCGGTCGGCGCAGTGCTCTGCGATCTCATGGTTGTGGGTGATGATGATGATCGTGTGCCCCTTCTCCTGGAGATTTTTAAGCATCCGAATGACAAGGAGCGCCTCGTTCCCGTCAAGGCCGGTGGTCGGTTCGTCCAGCACAATGATGCCTGGCTGCATGGCAACCACGCAGGCAATGGCAAGGCGCTGGCGCTCCCCGCGGGAGAGCCACCGGGGGTACAGGTCCGCGGTCCCAAAAAGACCGGCATCGCGGAGCGCTGCATCGATGACGGCATCGCTGTTCCCGATACCGAGGTTGTTCACCCCGTACGCGATCTCTTCCCGTACGGTGTCGGCAAAGAACATGTGGTCCGGGTTCTGGAAGACAAGGCCGACATTCCGGGCGAGTTCTGCAATGCTGCACTCTTTAGTATTCTTCCCGTTGATGACCACATCGCCGGTTGTCGGGGAGAGGAGCCGGTTGAAATGTTTGACCAGCGTGGTCTTTCCCGAACCATTCTCACCAACGATCGCCACAAATTCGCCTTTGTGGATCGTGAGATCGATGCCCGCGAGTGCGGTGACCTCGCCATAGGAATGGGTGAGGTTTTGTACCGCGATGATTGGCTCACCGCCCGAAACTTTTTGCCCGGTCTTATGGATCGTTGAGAAGTCCGGAAAGATCATGCCCCGGATCCGTTGATCCGCGAGAACCTCATCGGGGCTGCCCGACGCAGTGATGGCGCCATTCTCAAGGATGACCAGGGTGTCCACCATATTCTTGAAATTCCGGTACTTGTGCTCCACTAAAAGGATGGTCTTTCCCTGGTTCTTGAGATCGGTCAGGATCTCCGCAATCCGTTCGGTTGCATGCTCGTCCAGCTCGGATGTCGGCTCATCAAGAATGAGGAACTCGTTTCCCAGTGCCAGGGTGGCGGCTAAGGCGACCCGCTGCTTCTGGCCACCGGAGAGGTGGTGCGGCGAGCGGTCGCGGAGATTCTCAAGGTACGTTGTCCTGATGATCGCATCGAGACGCTCTTCAATCACGTCTGCTGTGAGCCCGCGGTGTTCCAGCGCGGACAAGAGCTCTTCTTCAACGGTGGTGAAGATCATCTGGGCTTCGGCATCGTCAAAGACAATCCCCACGTTCTGCGCAAGATCCGAGAGGGATTTGTACTCTGCCACGTTCCGGTTGTCGATAATAACGGTCCCTTCTTTCTCCCCGCCGTACTCGTGGTGCAGAATTCCCGATGCGGCAAGGCAGAGCGAGGTCTTTCCGGCGCCAGAGGGGCCGGTAACCATGACACACCGGCCTTTCTTAAGAGAAAGAGTTACATGGTGCAGGGCCGGCTGCACCGTGCGGGGGTATGAATAACTGACGTTGTTGAGCTCGATCATTCCTGTCCTCTAAGAAGCACCCTGCTGGAAGGGATGTAGAGGAACTGGACTACGATTGCATTAAAGACTGCCGTTATGACAACGATCGGTATGAAGACCACGATAAAGGCCATCAGGTCGCCATTGTACTTGGCCAGGTAGGTTGCACCGATGGCGATGATGGCGATCGCGGCAAAGGAGAACCCGCTTGCGAGCGTGGCGACAAAGGTGGTTGCACTCGGGGCAAATTTTGTCCGGTCGCGGAGGGCTGCGTAGAGTACGAAACAGACCAGGGCGCCGATCGGTTCGCTGATGATATTTGCGGGCGGGAACATCGAGCTGGAGATCAGCATCGAGAGGACACCGGCAACCAGGCCGATACCGAGCGCTTCGAGCAGTTTTGGCCGTATCAGGATGATCGCAAGACAGTAGAACGCGATGATCATGTTCGGCGTTAAGGGCGTATGGAGCATTGCAAGGAAGTACCGGAGAATGGCACCGATTGCAAGCAGGATTCCGACAATAGCAATATCTTTTGACTTCATTTCATCCACATCCGTAATGATTCAGGGGTAACCGTGAGAGCGGCCGGTGACAGCCGCCAATAATGACTACTTTATACCTTGATGTATACATTTGTTCATTCATGTATTAAAAAACTCTTCTTTCTGTTCTCTTGCGCTCCTCCCGGTATAATGTACCGAGACCCGGGGTTGAGGATTCCGCTGACAGGAATGGGACCGAAATGGCCCGCACCCGACCACTACCTTCATTACCTGACCCATCCCTCACTCGTAATAAGGAGATGCGGATGCCGGGCGTTCCAGATAAAGAAACAATTTACAGCGAATCGCTTGCCATGCATGCAAAGCATCACGGAAAGCTGGGCATCCGGTCCAAGGTTCCCTTAAAGACAAAACACGATCTCTCGATTGCCTATACCCCGGGGGTTTCTGAAGTCAGCCGGGAGATTATCAGGAACAAAGACCTTGCCTATGAGTACACGCTGAAAGCCAACACGATTGCCATCGTTACCGATGGCTCGGCCGTACTCGGCCTTGGCAACATCGGGGGGTATGCGGCGATACCGGTGATGGAGGGAAAGGCGATCCTCTTCAAGGAGTTTGCCGGTGTCGATGCCTTCCCCATCTGTTTTGAAAGTTATGAGACGAATTTCGTTGACAAGGTGCGCAACATCGCACCGGTCTTCGGGGGAATCAATCTTGAGGATATCGCGGCACCGAAATGTTTTGAGGTGGAGGATGCCCTGCAGGATCTCGGGATTCCCGTAATGCACGATGACCAGCACGGCACTGCCGTTGTCGTGCTGGCCGCACTCATGAATGCCTGCAAAGTAACAAAAAGAAAGTACAGCGATCTCAATATCGTGATAAGCGGTGCGGGTGCAGCCGGTTATGCAATCACCCGGATGCTGAAATGCATCGGTTACAGCCCGGACGTCTGCACCAAGGTCAACGATATCATTGTGTGCGACACGCAGGGGACGATCTTCCGGGGCAGGGAGGGCTTGTACAAAAACAAGTACAAGTTCATCATTGCTGAAGAGACGAATAAGGCAGCCTTGTCCGGAACTCTTGCGGATGCCCTGCAGGGTGCGGATGTGTTTATCGGTGTCTCCGCACCCGGCATTGTAACTGAAGAGATGATTCGCTCGATGAACCGGGATGCCATTGTCTTTGCCATGGCCAACCCGGTGCCGGAGATTATGCCGGACCTGGCG
>Ga0074198_1002098_pt1 | contig 11194 bp, 9 predicted proteins | sample EPASupsiteSAE323_FD_64527 | JGI IMG/M metagenome (GOLD analysis project Ga0074198, IMG submission 64527) | Bioremediated contaminated groundwater from EPA Superfund site, New Mexico - Sample SAE3-23 | ecosystem: Environmental > Aquatic > Deep subsurface > Groundwater > Contaminated ...
AAATCCATGGAGTTATATTAGATGGGGGACAAAATTTAAATCAAAAACTGTACAATATTATTATATAAAACTGTACAGTTTTTTTAATGGAATATAATCTTAAAAGCTAATATTATCAAGGGTATCTCTAAAGTTATAAAAATTCTTGACAAAGACAAGTGATAGTAATAAGATGTTATTATCAAGTTAATAATAACAAATCGAGGTTGATATTAATGAGTGAAACGGAAAGAGTAAATAAACAGGGACTTACCGAGGAGCAATTCTTAGAAAGCTACGATGCGAATAAATACGAGAGACCATCGGTAACGGTAGATATGCTGATTTTTACAGTAACTGAAGAAAAAAAGAAAAACTACAGAAAACTGCCGGAAAAAGTTTTAAAGATATTAATGGTCAAGCGAGGAGAACACCCCTTTATTGGACAATGGGCTCTTCCGGGTGGTTTTGTAAGAATGGATGAGAGTTTGGATGAAGCAGCTACCAGAGAATTAAAAGAAGAAACCAACATTGATGATATATATATGGAACAACTTTATACATGGGGAGATTCAGAAAGAGATCCACGTACAAGAGTAATAAGTGCTTCCTATATGTCATTGATTGATAGCTCAACGCTTGATATCAAGGCTAGCCAAGATGCTGATGATGCGAAATGGTTTACAGTCACTTGTGAATTGTATCAGGAACAAAAGACAAAAAGTGAAAAAGGATACATTGTACAGCGATTGTTAAAATTGAGTTTATCAAACGAAGAAGATGACCTTACGGCAATTGTAAAAACAGTAAAAATTGTCGAAGGGAAAGTAACTAAAATAGAAAGAGAAGTTGTTGAATCGAATGGAATAGGCTTTGACCATGCAAAAATCATTGAGTATGGAATCGAAAGGCTTCGAAACAAAATTGAGTACACGGATATAGCATTTAACTTAATGCCGGAACTATTTACGCTTACTGAACTTCAACAGGTGTACGAAGTTATTCTTAATACGGAACTACTAAAAGCCAACTTCAGAAGAAAAACTGCCGGTATGGTGGTTGAAACAAATGAGTATACAAAGGATGCAGGACATAGACCTTCTAAGCTATTTAGGTTTAACCCTAATTGGACCAATGTTTCTGAATGAGAGGACAAAATTAAGATGAGAATGATAAACAAAAATGAATTATTAAAATAAATAGGAAGAAGGTTCTATATGTTAAACTCTTTAGTTGCTATAGAAAAACTTAAATCAGGTGATATGCAAGTTCTTAAAAATGAAAAATGGTTGAGGTTTCTGGCGTTGACATCAGAAAGTAATATCAATCTTGAGCGACTTAATTCTCTTGAAGAAATGAAAAACAATTATGTACTATGCTATGTAGAGAAAACCATTAGAACTCTTTCTGATTTGCAGTTAAGTGAATATCAAACGTACATAATTGAAGAAACATTAAAATGGTCAGAAGCTGCCAAGTCAGGGCTTGCACATCAGAGAATACAATGGATTAAAAAGGGCTACAACCTCTTTGCCCATAATATTGGTTCTGCACAAATCTACCTAGCACAGTCAGAAGAAGCAAACCCTGATATCAAGAGGATAGTACACGATTTAATTTTAACTCATGGTTTGATAGGACAGTACATAAGGGGAGAGGTGCAACTTTTAGATAATAAACCACTTTATCAACTTGTTGAAGATAATAAAATATTACCTGTAGAGTTGAAAGAAATATTAAAGGCACTCAATTATTGTATTGTGACTGCGGTTGATGAAGGGATATGGTCAGATATCAGCAAACAGGTAGATGAGGTAATTGACCTTGTTATTAGCGGACAGTTTGATAAACAGTATAAAATCAAGGAAAGAATAAAGCGCTTGAGAACAGTATCCATTAAAAATGGAGAGAATTTTGATGATGTATATAAAATGTTGCTTGCTTATCCAAAAGTGGTAGACAAAATTGCTAAACTACTTGGTATAGCTGATATCTGGTATGTGGAAGCTGCAATGTATGATTTTTCGTTTGAGGAATTTGTAAAGGTGTTTCTGATTGTTTCACTGGGAGTGAATTCAAAGAAGATTAAGCACATAAGTTTTGAAAGGTTTATGAAAGACCTTTATTATCAGCATGAAGGAAAAAAGAGAGTCAATATCTACAAAAAGAGGATTATCGAAAAATATCTTTTGGAGATCACAATAGAAGATATATTGGAAGGAAGATATAAAGATAACCTGCATGTTGTTCATGAATTTTCATTCCATGAAAATTTGGATGACACTGTATTTTTCACCTTCAGGTTTTCAGCAGCTGGTAGTAAGCTCATTGATTTTTGCATCGAAGCTGAAAAATCGGATGTTCTCTATGAAAGTGCTATAATCCTTCTTTTTGACCTGTTTGGGCTTAGAAAGGATAAATATGACCGCTTTTATGAAGAGGAATCATATCTTCAAACTATGAATCAAACAATAGACTTCAAAAAAGTCATTCTTGATTACATCACAGGGAATAGCATTATTGATATTGGTCCTGGAGGTGGAGCTTTAATGGACATTATTGAAGAAGGGTATCCGGAAAAAAAAGTTGCGGGTGTAGATATAGCACAGAATGTGCTGGATAGCCTGAAAAAGAAAAAACAGCTTGAAAACAGGAAATGGGATGTATTATACGGAGATGCGTTCAATCTAGGTCAATATATTGAAAAGGGAAATGTTGATACCATTATTTTCTGTTCCATTTTACATGAACTGTTTTCTTATATTGAATACAATGGGAAAAAGTTTAATCATGAAACACTGGCTGCCGCATTTAAAAGTGCGTTTGAAGTTTTACCGGAAGGAGGAAGAATTATTATCCGTGATGGTATTATGACTGAGCCAATCAGTGAAGAAAGAATAATTAAGTTCTTATCAGAAGAAGGCATGGAATTCTTAAAAAGGTATGTTAAGGACTTCAAAGGAAGAGAGATCGAGTACACTGTGGTCGGGCATAATGAAGCACTGATGCCGGTAAATGATGCAATGGAATTTTTATATACCTATACTTGGGGAGAAAAGTCATACGTTCATGAGGTGAACGAGCAGTTTGGATATTTTACGCCAAGTGGATTTGAGAAATTTATATTTTCTGTGCTAGGTGAAAAGGTGAAAATAATAGAGTTCAAGCATTTTCTGCAAGATGGTTATACAATAGCTTTGTCTCAGAAAATTGAATTCTTTGATATTGATAGAAAGCCAGCAAGGCTACCAGATAGCACGTGTATTGTTGTAATTGAAAAAATATGTGATTAATAAAAGGGGGTTATACTATGTTCGGTTTTAGTTTTATTAAATTTCAGCCAACAGAATATGTATTAAAGTACAAAAATGGTAAAATTGTAAAGGAAGGTTTAGGCGCCTCGTTTTATTACTTTGCACCTACAACTTCAATTGTTGTTGTTCCTGTAGGGAGTGTAGATGCACCATTTATCTTTGAAGAAGTTACATCTGATTTCCAGACTGTTACGGTACAAGGACAAGTAACATTTAGAATTGTAGATCAAAAGAATATTGCGCAGATCCTTAATTATACTTATGATATGAAGCGGAAAGGTTATGTGTCTGATGATCCTCAAAAACTGCCACAAAGAGTTATTAATATCGTCAGGGTATTAACAAAGAAGCATCTTGAAAGTCTACAACTTGGAGATGCGGTCAAATCCAGTGAAAAGTTGGCGCAAGGAATTATTAATGAAATCAAGCAGAATGAAGAAGTAAGTCTTCTAGGTGTTGAAATATTAGGAATTTCCATACTTGCAATACTCCCAAATAAGGAGACTGCGAGAGCTTTGGAGGCACAGGCAAGGGAACAGATTTTAAAGAAAGCAGATGAAGCGATATATGAAAGAAGAAATGCTTCAATTGAACAAGAGCGGGGTGTTAAGGAGAACGAGTTTAACACTGAAATTGCAATAGAAAACAAGAAAAAGCAAGTTAGGGAAACTCAATTGGAAGCTGAGAGGGTAGTTCAAAAAAAACAGAATCAACTAAAAGAAGAACAAATGAACTTTGATACATCTCTGGAAGAGAAGAAAAAGAGCCTTATTGAGATTACTGTGCAAAATGCTAAAGCAGAAGCTGATGCAAAAGCTTATGAATTATCAGTGGTTATGAAAGCTTTGGAAGGTATTAATCCAAATGTTATTCAATCATTAGCCAATATTGGCATGCAGCCAAATAAATTAATTGCAATGGCTTTCCAAGGATTAGCTGAAAATGCTGAGAAAATAGGGCAGCTGAATATTTCACCGGATCTTCTGCAAGAACTTTTAAAAGGAACGAAATAATTATGGACAGACTAACAGAAAATAAAATAGTCCTTATAAAACGAAAGACGCGACTTGAAGATTTGATTGCAAGGTATAACACCATAGAGCAGGCCAAGTTTTATATTGAACATCTAGGCAGTGATTTTTCAGATTATATCTCTGAAGATGAGAGGTATAAGAAAGCTATATCTGAGGCATATAGCGAATTAGAGCCACTTGGCAGGGTTCAGGTTGTTGACAGGGAGTTCGTGCCTAACTTCATATTTGGTGATAGTGATATTGTGGTGGTTGTAGGTCAGGATGGGCTTGTAGCAAATACTTTAAAGTATCTTTCAAACCAATTGCTAATCGGCGTTAACCCTGATCCAGCCAGATGGGATGGCGTATTGCTGCCGTTTGAGGTTGCTGATTTGAAACTAGTTGTTCAGGATGTTTTTAAGATGAGAAGGCAGATAAAAGAAGTTTCTATGGCAAAAGCGGTTTTAAATGATAGTCAGGTAATCTATGCAGTAAATGATTTATTCATTGGACAAAGGACACATGTATCCTCAAGATATCATATCCAGTTGGGTGAACGGCATGAGCATCAGTCCTCAAGTGGCGTTATAGTGTCGACAGGTCTTGGGTCAACTGGATGGTTAAAAAGTATACTTGCTGGTGCATCCAGCATTATCAACGAAATTTCAGATAAGAAGATTAAGGTGCAGCAGGAACGTAACCTTGGATGGGATATTGACTATTTGTATTTTTCTGTACGTGAACCTTTCCCAAGTAAAAATTCAAAAACAGATATTGTTTTTGGTAAGATAACAAAAGGTTGTCCACTAAAAATTTTGTCCCAAATGCCAGAAAACGGAGTGATATTCAGTGATGGCATTGAATGTGATTATCTTCAGTTTAACTCTGGCATAGAAGCAACAATTTCAGTTGCTGAAAAAAAAGGTCATTTGGTTATATGATGCCGGAAAGGGTGCATAACGTTTTTTGAAGAAATATCTTTCAAAGCATTGTAAAAACAAGTTAGACTTGCTAAAGTAAAATTCAAGTAGTCTAAGACCCCTCTATCTCCCCTTCAAAAGGGGACGAAAAGCCTGTCTCTGAAGGAGTATAAGAATGGATAATAAGGACTTGAAGAAAAGAGGATTAGTTGGAAATGGGTATAGCTTGCCTTATAATCCAAAGCTCACTGAAAGAGCAAAGGATTTTAGAAATAATATGACAATATCAGAAAAGAAGCTATGGACTGAATTTCTTAGAAATCATAAATATAGATTTAGAACACAAAAACAAATAGACAATTATATTGTAGACTTTTATTGTTCTAGACATAAGTTGATTATTGAAATAGATGGAGAAATACATAATAGTTTTGAAAGACTTGAATATGATGAAGAACGTACAAAAGTATTTGAATCTTATGGCCTTAGGGTTATCAGATTTAAAAATGAAGATGTAATTTATGCTTTTGAAGATGTTTGCAAAAAGATAAATGAGGCTTGTATTGGATTTTCTACATAGAGCTACTTTTCGCTTCCTTTTGAAGGGAGGAAAGGAGGGTCTTTATACCATATATTGCTACATACAGAGAATATACGCCCCCGGCCAGATGTACTGTTTACTCGTTAGAAATTAAGTGCTAAAATTATATATGCAATGAAGAACTTAAATTGGAGTATTTATGGAGGATATATGAGCGATAATTTGAACGGTATTTTTAAAGAAAGAAATACAATTCCTGATAGGTTCAGAATTGAAAAAAATGAGCAAAAGGAATATCTAGTGAATGGCGAATTAAAAATATGGGATGGTGATTTTCAGGAAGTTTTGTCTCCTATTTGTATACAAAATGAAAATGATGTAACTCAAGAAGTAATTGGAAGTTATCCTCTTCTCGGTGAGAAGGAATCTCTTCAGATTCTTGACAGCGCTGTCAAAGCCTATGACAACGGAAAAGGGATATGGCCGACAATGTCAGTTGAAGAACGAATTAATTGCACAAGAAGATTTTTACTGAAAATGAAAGAAAAAAGGTCTGAAGTAGTAAATCTTTTAATGTGGGAGATTGGCAAAAATTTAGCAGATTCAGAAAAAGAATTTGACAGAACTGTTGAATACATAGAATTAACTATAAATGCATTAAAAGAACTTGACAGAAATTCTTCACGGTTTGTTTTTGAGCAAGAGATATTTGGTCAGATTAGACGTGCACCGCTAGGAGTCGTTCTTTGTATGGGACCATTTAATTATCCTCTTAATGAGACTTTTACAACATTAATACCAGCATTAATTATGGGTAATACAATAATTCTTAAACCAGCAAAATACGGAGTTCTTCTATTGAGACCTTTACTTGAGGCGTTTAAAGATTCTTTCCCGGCAGGAGTAATCAATACTGTATATGGGGATGGTAAGGCGATTATATCTCCATTAATGGCTTCGGGGAAAATTGATGTATTTGCTTTTATAGGGTCGGCTTCTGTTGCTAATATTATTGAAAAGCAGCATCCTAAACCTAATAGATTAAAAACGGTTTATGGTTTAGGTGCTAAAAATCCTGGCGTGATTTTAGAAGATGCAGATATCGATCTTGCAGTGAAAGAATGTATTAGTGGTGCATTGACATTTAATGGACAGCGATGTACGGCGTTAAAAATACTATTTGTTCATGCAAAAATAGCAGATGAGTTTATAAAGAAATTTTCTGATTGCGTATCATCCTTGAAAAAAGGAATGCCGTGGGATGATGGTGCCTTAATAACTCCCTTGCCTGAGGCAAATAAAATAGAAAATATGCTTGAATATGTTAATGATGCACTACAAAAGGGCGCAAATATAGTAAATAAAGATGGTGGCACAAATCTTAAAACTATATTTAATCCAGCAGTACTATATCCTGTAAATAGTGATATGAAAATTTATAAAGAAGAACAATTTGGCCCTGTTGTTCCTATAGTACCTTTCGATGATATTTCTATTCCGATTAAATACATTGAAGAATCTGATGTTGGGCAGCAAGCAAGTATTTTTGGTAAGGATTATGAACTGATTTCACAACTTATTGATCCCATGGTTAACCAGGTTTGCAGGGTAAATATTAATAGTCAGTGTCAAAGAGGCCCGGATACATTTCCTTTTACAGGGAGAAAAGATTCGGCAGATGGAACCTTATCTGTTAGTGATGCTTTGCGAGTTTTTTCTATTAGAACACTGGTTGCAGCAAAGAATACTGATTTAAATAAGGAAATACTAGATAAAATTACAAAAAACAGAAAATCAAAATTTCTATCTACTGATTATATATTTTAAAAAATGAAATGAGTGAAACATGCTAACCTTTGTTGAGTCGGATTGTTAAAGTTGTATGTAACAACGCTTTGCCATATTATTTAAGTTGCTAATTTACATTGCGTAAATATTTTGGATTTACTTTTTTACAAATTTTATTGAAGAAATGTAAGCTTTAGATGCAGCTTTATATCAGGAGGGGTCAAATGTTTAAATTCATTAAAGCCTATATAAAATCTATGAGATTATATTATGCATTTATTACCGGTATTGCAGGATGGTTAGGAGTATCATTCTATGAATTTACTACTAAAGAATTATTCCCGGACATACAAGTTATGCCATCAGCTGAAAAACAGATTTTAATTCTGTTATTTTTGTTTTTAAGCTGGGGAATAAATCAGATTTTCAATGATTACCTCGGCCTTCCTGAGGATAGAATTAATGCTCCGCACAGACCAATGGTGACCGGTGAGCTTAATGCAAAAATGGCTCTAATTGTATCAATATTATTGCTTGTGCTAGTGAGTATTATAACGTATTTTTATTTTGAACCGATTGCTCTTATTCCTTTGATCTTGGGCGTTTTTCTTAATATTATTTATGAATATGCCAAGGGCTATGGATTATGGGGAAATATAACTTTCGGATTAATGATAAGTATGTGCAGTGCTTATGGATTCTTAGCTTCAGGCCCTCCGGCTTATCCGATATTGACACCTGATAGAGTTGCTGTCTTAGGTCTAGTATGGCTGATGAACAGTATTATGACATACTATACATATTTTAAAGATTATGAGGGAGATAAGTTGGCAGGTAAGAAAACCCTTGTTGTTCAATATGGAATTGAAAAGGCAAAATGGCTTGGAGTAATTTTTGCACTTGTACCTGCAATAACTTTCTTCATAATATATGCCAATCACATTATACCTGTAAAACTTGGTATGGCTTTTTGGATATTAGGATTTTTAACTCTATTTCTTGAGGTATGGACTGGTTATTTATATTACAAAAATCCGGTAGGAGAAAAAACATATTATTCCTTGTCAACTAATTTCAGGGCTTGTGCTTGCGGACAAGCTACATTTGTTGCAATATATAATGAAGAACTAGCATTGATTTTATTCCTGGTTTCATATATTTTTATAGAATTCTTGTTTGCTCTACACCAAAACAGAGAGGCGTGACACCTTATGCAAATAATACGTTCTGCAACGTTTGAAGGTATGTGTGATTCAAATGGTTTTCCAACTGATAAATATAAAGAACTATATGAAACACTTTCAACAAACGGTGTCAAAACGATGATTACAGGATTTATGTATATCTCGGATCAAGGTCGTGCAATGCAAAGCGGACAAGCAGGTATAGATAATGCTGATAAGATTGATGCGTATAAAGAAATTACCGATGTTGTGCATAAAAACGGCTCGCAGATTATAGCACAAATTGCACATACGGGCAGACAAACAACCAATACAGGGTTTGAGATTGTAGGAGTATCCGATAAAAAGTCACGGTATTTCAATGAGAAGCCTAAAGAGCTCACAACTGAGCAAGTCTATGAGATAATAGAGCAATTTGTCAATTCTGCACATTATGTTCAAAAAGCCGGGTTTGACGGTGTACAGTTACATGCGGCACATGGATATTTAATTCATCAGTTTTTGCTGCCATCAATTAACAACAGAACTGACGAATTTAAGGATGGAATATTATTTCTGCAAAATATAGTTGCAGGAATTCGTGAAAAGTGCGGAGCATTTCCAATATGGCTAAAGGTGAGCGGTGGCGTTGATATTGAAAACTATACTAAAAAGCAATTTGCGGATTTGATAAAAAAGATTGATAAGTTGAGAGTTTCAGCTATAGAAGTAAGCTATGGAACAATGGATAATGCACTGAATATATTCAGAGGAGATATTCCTATAAAAGCAGTACTCAAGCACAATCCCATATATAATAAAAAAAGTACCTTATGGAAGATATTTATTTTACCTTTATTGAAAATTAAAATAAAAAAGTTTACTCCTATGTATAATCTTGAGTATGCCAAAATTGCAAAAGAAAATACTGATATTCCGATTTTTGCTGTTGGCGGGTTCAGGAACGGAAGTGAAATTTTAAATTGCGAGCTGGATGGGGTAAGCTTGTGCAGACCGTTTATATGTGAGCCGGATTTTATGCTGAAATTAGAACATAATAATAATTACATTTCAAAATGTATTAATTGCAATTTGTGTGCAATTATGACAGATACAGAGTATTCATTGAATTGTTTTGGAGGAAAGAAAAGTGGATCAAAGAATAATTGATGCAATAAATATGTGTATCAAGAACAAGAAAAAGAATGATATAGAAATATCTTATGAAACAGATTTAAGGAATGATCTTGAATTGGATTCATTGGATTATATTCTGTTAATTAACGAAATTGAAGCGAGATTTAATATTAATATTGATGACAAAAATATTGCAGATATAAAAACAGTTGGAGATATTATTGAAAAATTGAGAGGTTCAGATAAATGTTAGAACTTGATAGAAGTTTAGTTGAGGAGATAGGTTTTAATCCGTACTATTATTCTTTTGATAATAAAAAATATATTGACCTTGCATCAAATAATTATCTGGGATTAGCTGAAAATGAGAAAGTAAAAGAATCAGCAATTGATGCAATAAGAAAATATGGAACTTCAATGTGTGGTACTCCAATTGCAACAGGATATATCGAACTGTTTGAGGAAACCGAAAGGCGGCTTTCAGAGTTTGTAAATCTAGATCAAACAATTATTTTCCCATCGTGCTATCAGGCAAATAATGGTATTTTCGGCGTATTGGCAAACAAAGAGGATATAATTATTTTTGATCGTTTTGCTCATTCATCTTTGATTCAAGGAATCAAGGCAGTTGGCTGCAAAATAAGTCCGTTCCTTCATAATGATATGAATCATCTGGAGCAAATATTAAGCCGCAGTCAAAGCTTCAAGCAGCTTTTTGTTGTGACTGAATCGGTTTTCTCAACCGAAGGAAGCATTGCTCCTTTTAAAGAAATAGATTTATTGTGTAAAAAATATAATGCAGTTCCCATTGTGGATGATTCTCATGCAATAGGAGTAATTGGCAAAGATGGGAAAGGAATATTGCAGTATCAGAGTATAACTGATTTCAATGGAATATACACGGCATCGTTGGGGAAAGCGTTTGCAAATAACGGTGGAATGGTTGCGGGAAATAATAAAACAATTGAATACCTCAGACATTATTGCCCGCAGCTCATATATTCGACGGCAATTGCTCCGGCAAGTCTCGGCGGTATAAATGGCGTGCTTGATGTTCTAGCTGCAGATTTTGAAGAATTGAGTTCCAGGATGTGGCGTTATAAAAATCTGATATATAATTCCATAGATAATATAATCAAAAGCGAGGCACCAATAAATTCAATAAATACAGGCACGGCAAAAGAAACTATTTTATTATCAAAAAAATTATTCGAAAACGGGATACTCTCAACACCGTTTATTGAACCTTCCGTACCGAAGAATGAAGGTATAGTAAGACTTATTGCTGGTGCTGGACTTTCAGAGGAGCAAATAAAATGTGTGGTAGAAAAAATAAAAA
>Ga0074198_1002100_pt1 | contig 11192 bp, 9 predicted proteins | sample EPASupsiteSAE323_FD_64527 | JGI IMG/M metagenome (GOLD analysis project Ga0074198, IMG submission 64527) | Bioremediated contaminated groundwater from EPA Superfund site, New Mexico - Sample SAE3-23 | ecosystem: Environmental > Aquatic > Deep subsurface > Groundwater > Contaminated ...
CATTAACCAAGCACGGGTTCATCACGGTTACCATTATCCGAGAAGCTATGCAACAGCTATAAAAGCTGCAAAGTATTTTGATAGATTTAATAAGGATTTCAGCTTTGCAATAAACGATAAGTTTAAGAAAGTATATGCAATCTCAAGTAGATATTCACTTGCTTCGGGAGAACAGTTTGCAAAATTTTGTTCATATACCAATATTCCTTGCAAGGAGATTGGCACGAAAGATTATTTTAAAGAAGGAGTTGTTGAAGCAGCTTTTGAAACAGAGGAGTGTGCTTTTGATGCACTAATAATTAGAGATTGGTTTATTGAAGAACTAATGAATTATAATAATGTAATAATATATTATAATTCTAGATTAGATAATATCGAAACCACCCATGAGAAATACGTAATTAAGTTAAAAAGTGGACAGGTTCTAACTGCTTCGACGGTATTAAATGCTACATATGCAAGTATAAACCAAGTTATTGACAAATTCGGTTTCGAAAAGTTTAAAATCAAGTATGAAATTTGTGAAATTATCACTTGTACAACTAGTGATAATATTAGAACTGTTGGTATTACTGTTATGGATGGACCTTTCTTTTCAGTAATGCCATTTGGTTTAGGCGGATTGCATTCATTGACATCTGTTATGTTTACTCCGCACAAAACCAGTTATGATTATTTACCTACTTTTAATTGCCAGAATGGAAATAATAACTGCTCAAAAAATTCCCTGGAGAATTGTAATTTATGTTCATCGAAACCTCCAAGTGCTTGGAATTATATGTATCAGCTATCGAAAAAGTATCTTATTGATGACATTAAACTTGAATATAAAGATTCTTTATTCGCAATCAAGCCTATTCTTATGGCTTCAGAGTTAGATGATTCTAGACCAACTGTTATAAAGACTTTTTCTGATAAACCGAGGTTTATGTCTGTATTATCTGGTAAGATAAATACAATTTATGATTTAGATGGGGTGCTTGAATGAAAGAAAAGAATTTCATTTCGGTTGTAGCGTATGTTAGAAACGTAGAGAATACAATAGTTGATTTTTTAACTATTATTGATGAATTTATGTCAGAGAAATTTGAGGCATACGAGATTGTTTTAGTAAATGATGCAAGTACTGATTCCACGATGGAGAAAATATCTGAAATATCCTCATTTATTAAAGGAAACCTTCTTATTGTTAATCTTGCATGGATGCATAAGAGTGAGCTGGCAATTTTGGCGGGAACAGATATTGCAATAGGTGATTTCGTATACGAAATTCAATCCACTGTAATTGATTATCCGATTGAATTACTTTTTGACTTATATAAGAAAGCTACAGAGGGATATGATGTTGTGTCTGCTACGCCAGATAAAGCTGTAAGGGTAAGTTCAAAATTGTTTTATTTATTGCTGAATAAAATATCATACTTGAATTTAGAATTAACAACTGAATATATCAGAATTGTCTCTAGAAGGGCATTAAATGCTGTACTAAATGTAAAAGAAAAGGTGCGGTATAGAAAAGCACTATATAAGTGCTCAGGATTTTCTAGTACAAATATTAAATACGAAGCTATTGGAAAACATATAACGAGTAATGATAAATTACTTTGGGAAAAAATCAGTTTAGCATTTAATGTGCTTATTTCTTTTTCCAATATTGGTTTTAAAATTGCACTTTGGTTATCAATGAGTTTTATGCTTTTTTCCTTATTTATAGGTGTATACACAATATATATCTACTTAACGTTAAAGACGGTAGTTTCTGGTTGGACAACTATTATGCTATTTCTTTCTGTAGCATTTTCAGGAGTATTCCTAGTATTAGGCTTATTAGGCAAGTATGCGGATATTATATTAATAGAACTTGAAAATAGGGTGCCATATGTAGTTAGGTCTATAGATAGAGTTTCAAACAGATAGTCTAAATGTTATAAAAAAGTAAAGTGAATTTTAATTAATTATGAATATTGCAGAAATGCAGTAAGAAATATTTAGATAGACAATAATCCTTATGAGTCTATTAATCTAATCTTTATAAAGCTATTGAAAAACGCTAGGAGTGTTTAAGATGAAAGCAGTTATTTTGGCAGGAGGAAAAGGAACAAGACTAAAACCATATACAATTACATTGCCTAAGCCACTTGTGCCTGTAGGCGAAAAACCAATACTAGAATTATTAATTAATAAATTAAAGTCATTTGGTATTAATGAAGTTGTGATATGCGTAAATCATATGGCAGAACTTATAATGTCCTATTTTGGAGATGGGCATAGATTTGGGGTGAACATTCAATACTCGATTGAGGAGAGTCCCCTAAAAACAGTTGCACCAATTAAATTAATTAAAGACTTACCACAAAATTTTTTAGTAATGAATGGGGATGTGCTTACAGATTTAGATCTTATAAAATTATTTAACTTTCATCTTGAAAAAAAATCTATGTTAACTGTTGCTACTTATACAAGAAACGTAAAAATTGATTTTGGTGTAATTGATATAAACGAAAAAGATAGAATTGCGATTGGTTTTAGAGAAAAACCTGAATATACGTTTGATGTTAGTATGGGAGTATACGTGTTTAATAAGAAAGTGTTGGAAGCTGTTCCTGAAAGCCAGCCTTTTGGGTTTGATGATCTTATGCATGAGCTTTTAAATAAGAACGAAAAAATTCAAATATATAAACATAATGGATATTGGCTTGACATTGGTAGACCTGAGGATTACGAGAAAGCAAATGAAGATATTTCAAGATTAAGAATATAGAGTAATGGAGGGCTATTCATGAAAATCCTTGTAACAGGGGCAGGGGGGTTTATTGGTTCGCATCTAACTGAGTTTTTAGTAGAAAAAGGTCATGATGTGAGAGCTTTTGTTAGATACAATTCAAAGAATAATTGGGGATGGCTTGAAAATTCAAAATATAAAACCGATATCGAGATATATAATGGTGACATTAGGGATTACGATAGTGTTTGTGCTTCAACAAAAGGGGTAGACATAGTATTTCATCTTGCTGCACTAATAGGGATACCATATTCGTATATTTCTCCTCTAGCATATATAAAAACAAATATTGAAGGAACGTACAATGTTATGCAAGCGGCAAGGGAGAATGATGTAAAAAGAGTAGTTCACACCTCAACAAGCGAGGTTTATGGAACCGCGCAATATGTTCCAATAGATGAAAAACACCCATGTAACCCTCAATCACCATATGCTGCTACCAAGATGGGAGCTGATCAGTTAGCAATAAGCTATTATAGATCTTTTGAAGTGCCAGTTACTGTTGTAAGACCGTTTAATACATATGGACCTAGGCAGTCGGCAAGGGCAATAATTCCAACAATAATTAGTCAGATTCTTGTTGGGGAAAAACAATTAAAAGTTGGAAATATAAGACCAACTAGAGATTTTAACTATGTTGCGGATACTGTTAACGGTTTTTATACAGTTGGACTTCATGAAAAAACAATAGGTGATATCTATAATTTGGGCACAGGTAAAGAGATAAGTATCGGTGATTTAATTAATAAGATAATGGAGATATTGAATGTAAATATTGAGGTAGTACACGATAAGGGACGATTCAGGGCTGATAAAAGCGAAGTTGAGAGACTCATGGCTAATGCCGAAAAAACCAAGGGAATTACTGGCTGGAGTCCACTTTTTACGTTCGAAGAGGGGTTAAAGATTACGATAGAGTGGATAAAAGAAAACGTAAAACGAATTAAAACGGATATTTATAATGTGTAAAGGAGTAGATTGTTTTGAAATGGAAAGTGCCGCTTTTTGACTTAAATTTTGATAGCAAAGAAGAAGAAGCAGTAATAGAAGTTATTCGCTCAAAGTGGATTTCTGCGGGTAAAAAAACCAAGGAATTTGAAAATGCTTTTGCAAAGTTGATTGGGGTTAAACATGCAATTGCTGTAAGTAATTGCACGGCTGCTCTTCATCTGGCTTTAGTTGCACTCGATATAAAAGAAGGAGACGAGGTAATAGTTCCGTCCCTTACATTTGTTGCAACAGTAAATGCAGTAAAATATACAGGTGCAACACCTGTGTTTGCGGATATTATTTCGAAAGAGGATTTGACAATTTCGCCGGAAGATATAGAAAGGAAAATAACTCCAAAAACCAAAGCTGTTCTTATAATGCATTATGGTGGTTTTGCATGTAATATGGATGAAATTAAAGAAATAACAGGGAAAAATAACCTTCTTTTGATTGAAGATGTTGCTCATGCTCCAGGAGCGGAATATAAGGGGAGAAAGCTAGGAAGTTTGGGTGATATGGCGGCATTTTCTTTCTATTCCAATAAAAATATAACTACGGGCGAAGGCGGAATGATTGTTACAGATGATGATAATCTTGCTCAAAAAGCAAGGTTGTTACGGTCACACGGAATGACAACAACTTCTTATGACAGGTTCAAAGGTCATGCAACGAATTATGATGTAGTCGAATTGGGATATAACTATAGAATAGACGATATTAGATCTGCTATAGGAATCACGCAGTTAAGTAAATTGGATAGTGATTTGGATAAAAGAAAATTGTTGGTTAACAGATATTATGACAACCTATGCGATGTTAATGAATTGATATTGCCTTTTAAATATAGAAAAGATAAATCTTCAAATTATATTTTTCCAGTGATTTTAAGTGAAAAATGTAGAATATCAAGGGACGAATTAAGAGAACAACTGGAAAAAGAGTTTTTAATTCAGACTAGTATACATTATCAACCAGTGCATATGTTTTCAAAGTATTATGATAAAAGTAGGTTATTACCTAATACTGTTAATGTATTTAATAATGAAGTAAGCCTACCACTATATTACAATTTAACTATTGACAAGGTAGATTACGTATGTAGTAGCATTAAGTTAATTTTAGATAGATAAAAAGAAAAATCTTAACTCTTATAATATGATGGACTATGAATTTCTTTTAATGATAATATTGAACGAGAGAACTCTGAGGATATGATCCAGGACGCTAATGTCAAGAAAACATATAATAAAAGAATTTTGAAAAGGTAAATTATTTTAAATTTTAAAAGGCGGAAAATGGTAATGAAAGAAGATTCTATTGATACTAAAAAGTTATATGATAAAAATTGGACTTCATGGCAAGATATGATGATTTACGGTCCAGCAAGTAGATGGATAAGAAGCTTAATTTTTAACATTATTAAAACTTTTATAAAAAAAGATGAGATCACGTCTGTTCTTGATTTGGGTTGTGGTGAAGGTATTAATACATTTTATATAGCTAGATATTTTGAAAATGCTAGTATTAAAGGGATAGATTTCTCAAAAACTGGCATAGAATGTGCTAAAGCAGTTTATAACTTACCAAACCTTGAGTTTATCTGGGATGAAGTTTCGGACAATCTTAGTTTAACATATGACTTAGTAACTTGCTTCGATGTATTGCAGTGTGAAGAAAACTGGAAGGGACTAGTAGAAAGAATGTCAAATGCAACCAAAAAGTATCTTCTGTTTTCCTTCCCTACTGGAAGAATGAGAAATTTTGAAAAAAGTGGTCCTGGACATGTAAGAAATTTTAGAAAGGGTGAAGTAGAAGAATTTTTAAAAGGATTAGGTTTCTATCCTGTAAGAGTGTATTATGCAGGTTTTCCTTTCTATTCACCCTTTTATAGGGAAGTGTGTAACTTAACTAATGCTGGAAATAATAAATTTACGCGTGGAAAATATAGTTTTTTCCAGAAAGCTATTTCAAATATGATTTATGCTTCATTTAGATTCTTATCAACCAAAAACTTAATGGGTGACCAATTCTGTGGATTATTTGAGAGAAAGTAAAGATAATAGGTTTTGTTAAACTTATAAATAAGTAAGTATTCATACATGCTATTTAGGATATTCTTATGAAAAGGACTTGAGGGAGGATGAATCATAAATCTATACTACTAAAAATATTTATTTCTTTTGGTCTATTAATGATATTTCTATTAAATACTGATCTACTAGGAATGTTTTATGCTTTATCTCATATTTCAGTTAAGATGTTATTGATAGTACTTGTGTTGTATTTTTTTTCAATCTATATTAATTCTTTTAAATGGTTTTTGATACTACCTCAGAATAAAGTAATTGATTTATTTAAATTAAATTTATTAGGTGCTTATTATTCTCTTGTTTTACCTGGACAGCTTGCTGGTGACTTAGTGAAAGCATATAAGCTCGGAAAAGGTCAAAAAGATGCTGAACAGGTAGTGGCTTCGGTCTTTGTAGACAAAGTGACGGGGTTTATAGGATTGTTTATCGTTGGTACAGTTGGTATATTTTTTACTAGTATAGATGTACCAAGTAGTCTGGGCTGGATATTATTATGCGGTGTGGTAATTGGCGTGTTAGTACTATTAAGTATTCGAATTAAGGGTGTATACAATTTAATATTAAAAGTATTTTTAATGATACCAAAAAAAATAGTTAGACTTAAGAAAATAATTGAACAGATTATCCCTTTACTAGAGGCTTGGAAAGTTTATTCTCAAAAGCTTAATCTTATAATACTTAGTATATTAATAGGAATAGTATTTCAGGTAATTTCAGTTATAATTATTTACATATTAGCGAATCAAATAGGAGTTTATTTGTCTTTCTTTGAATTGTGTTGGATACATTGTTTTGTATCACTAGTTGTACTATTGCCATTTACTATAGGGGGATTAGGGTTAAGGGAAGGGACGTTTATAGGTATACTTAGCTGGCAAGGTATAGCTAGCAAAGAGGCATTAGCACTATCTTTATCGATATTTGCTATACAAATTATCGGAGCGTTAGTAGGAGCATTTTTCGATTTCACAATGAAAATTGAAAAAAAATAATATATATGAAGGAATAAAATGCAAATGGATATTTTAGTTACAGGAGGAGCTGGGTTTATTGGTTCGCATCTATGTGAACGCTTATTAAAAGCAGGTAATAATGTTTTAATCATAGATAACTTGAACAATTTCTATAACCCAGAAATTAAGGAACGAAACCTTAAAGAAATACGTAGTACGATGCCAAGTTACGGAAAGCTTAAAATCTATAAAACCGATATTAGAGACCTGGAAGATATTGAACCTGCCTTCAAAGAAAACAAAATCGACTCTATTATCCACCTTGCAGCTATGGCTGGAGTGCGACCATCCATAAGTGATCCTCTGTTGTATACTGATGTTAATATAAAAGGAACAGTTAACTTGCTTGAACTGTGCAAAAGGTATAACGTTAAAAAATTCATATTTGCTTCATCATCATCAGTATATGGTAACAACGAAAAAGTACCATTTTCAGAAGACGATAATGTTGATTTTCCAATATCACCATACGCAGCAACAAAAAAGGCAGGGGAACTAATATGCTATAATTACCATCATCTCTACGATATGAGTATAATCTGTCCAAGATTCTTTACTGTCTATGGACCACGCCAGAGACCAGATTTGGCTATCCATAAATTTACAGACTATATATTTAAAGAAAAAGAGATACCCTTCTATGGTGATGGCTCTACTGAAAGGGATTATACATATATTGACGACATAGTTGATGGCATAATGAAATCAATAGAATGGATTTCGGGAAAGGAAAAGAAGTATGGCATATTTAACCTGGGTGAAGCCAGAACGATAAGCCTAAAGCATATGGTTGAGACACTTGAGCGAATAATTGGGAAGGAAGCAAAGGTAAAAGCAATGCCCATGCAGCCCGGAGATGTAATGAGAACATTTGCAGATGTTTCCAAGGCTAAGAGGATATTGGGGTATAGTCCTACAACGTCTTTTGAAAAAGGTATAGAGAAGTTTGTTGAATGGTATAAGGTAATTAATAATGTTTAATTATTGTTAGACGATTTTTTAAATTTTGTAACTTTCAAAAATGACAACACAATATCTCTAGAGATATTGTGTTGTCATTTTTGAAAGAGTAGTTGTAAGAATTTAGAATTGATTCATTTGTACAAAATATGATAAAATTATTCCGCATTCTACAAATATTAAGGAGTATTAAAAATGAACATTTGCATAGTTGGAACAGGTTACGTTGGCTTGGTTTCGGGGGTATGTTTTGCTGAAATAGGTAATAGAGTAATTTGTGTTGACGTTATAGAAGAAAAAATTAAAAAACTTAATAATGGGATAATGACTATATATGAGAAAGGCTTGGAAGAACTCTGTAATAAGAATAGAGAAGCTGGGAGAATCGAGTTTACTACAAACTTGGAATATGGTGTAAAGAACTCTGATGTTATATTTATTGCGGTAGGAACTCCCTCACGCGCAGATGGACAGGCTGATTTGTCCTATGTGGGGAAAGTGGCTAAGGGAATAGGCATATACATGAATGGGTACAAGGTTATAGTGAACAAGAGTACTGTACCCGTAGGAACCCAAAAATGGGTTAATCAGATTATTATTGAGAATCAGAGTAAGAAGTATGGTTTTGATGTAGTATCCAATCCTGAGTTTGTCAGAGAAGGTAATGCTGTTTTCGATATGATGAATCCTGACAGGATTGTCATAGGTACTGACAGTGACAGAGCGACAAGCATTATGAAAGAGCTTTATAAGCCTTACAATGTGCCTATAGTTATAACAAATCCAGAAAGTGCCGAGATGATAAAGTACACAGCTAACGCTTTTTTGGCAGTGAAGATAACTTTTATGAATGAGATTGCAAATGTTTGTGAAAGAGTAGGGGCTGATATTTCTGAGGTTGCAAAGGGAATAGGCTTTGATGCCAGGATAGGGGATAAATTTTTAAATGCCGGTATTGGTTATGGTGGAGGATGTCTTCCGAAAGATGCCAAGGCTATTGCTAAAATTGGAGAACAGGTTGGATATGATTTTAAGATAATGAAAAGTACAATTGAAGCAAACTATCTTCAGAAGCTAAGACCGATAAAAAAGCTAAAAACTGCTATGCCAGTTATAAAAGGTAAGACTATAGGGATATTGGGGTTAGCTTTCAAACCCAATACTGATGATGTGAGGGAAGCACCATCAATTGCTATAATTAGTGAAATTCAGAAGATGGGTGGAAAAGTTAAGGCTTATGACCCTGCGGCTATGGTATTTGCAAAGACGCTAATGGAAGATGTAGTTTTTGTTTCGAATGCCTACGAGGCTACAGTGGGAGTTGATGCGGTTATTCTTGTAACGGAATGGAAGGAATTCAAAGAGCTTAATCTAAAAAAGATGAAAGAGTTAATGAAAGGGAATATATTTATTGACGGAAGAAATGTATTCGACTATAAAACCATGGCTAGCCTTGGATTCGAGTATTATTGCATAGGTTGCAAGGATGCTGCTTACTACTCAAATATGGTGGATGAAGAGGGGGGAACTTTGCAGAAATGATTTAGTACTTTTTGCACAAAAATATAGCTAGTTGTAATTGATATGATTTAAAATTATAGTCCAAACTAAAAGACATATTTGCTTTGATAGCTTATATATTAGTATATTTTATTTGTGTTGTTGATATTTAGTACAAGCATTTTTAAACAATAGTGTAATACCAGATCTCCAATTTTATGGGAAACAATTAAAAAACAACGCATCTCCCCGTTGCTTTAAACGAAATAAATATTGAAGTAAGTAGAATAAATGTATAAAATATAAACAATTATTGTTAAATTACTTCTATAAAGGTAATGACTTAATGGAACATGATTAAATATGTTATAAATAGAAACTTATGAGTGAAGTCGAATTTTATTCTAAAAGTAATACCAACTGGTTTTATTTTACAGGTGCAGAAAAATTGGATATATAATAACGAAAGGGAGAATGCCTAAACCAATGATAAATATAATAAAGCAATTTTGCCTTTTCTGGATTGACTTAATTAAAAGTAGAAGACTAATTTTAGATTTAACTATTAATGATTTTCGTACCAAATACCTAGGTTCTTACTTGGGAATTATGTGGGCTTTTATTCAGCCTTCTATAACAATTTTAATATTCTGGTTTGTTTTTGAAGTGGGTTTTAAATCTAAACCTATGGACAATTGTCCTTTTATACTTTGGCTTATGGCAGGAATAATACCATGGTTTTTATTTTCGGAAGGTGTTATGAATGCTACAAATTCAATTCTTGATAATAGCTATTTGGTTAAAAAAGTGTCTTTTAGGGTTAGTGTTTTGCCAATAATTAAAATATTATCAGCATTGATTATACATGTTTTCTTCTTGGGTGTAACATTTTTAATGTTTTTCATCTTAGGTTATAGACCAAATGTATATAGTATTCAATTGATTTATTATCTGTTTTGTTTGTCTGTTTTAGTAATTGGTATTTCCTGGGCAACTTCATCTTTGGCAGTATACTTTCGCGATACAAATCAAATAGTTTCAGTTTTTTTGCAATTTGGGTTTTGGCTTACACCGGTATTTTGGTCATTCGATATACTGCCTGTCAAGTATTATTTTATCGTGAGATTAAACCCAGTTTATTATATTGTACAGGGTTATAGAGAGAGTCTAATTTATCATGAATGGTTCTGGAATTCGCCTAATATAACATTATACTTCTGGGTTGAAACTCTGGCGTTGTTTTTTATAGGAGCAATTTTGTTCAAAAATTTAAAACCGTATTTTGCTGATGAGCTATAGGAGATAATATGCATAAAGATTTAGCTATAAAGGTAGAAAATCTATCGAAAGTATATAGGTTATATGATAAGTCAGTAGACAGATTGAAGGAGCTTGTTCATCCTTTGCGGAAAAAATATCATAAAGAATTTTATGCTCTTAACGATATCAACTTTGAAATAAAAAAAGGTGAAACAATAGGGATAATCGGTAAAAATGGTTCAGGAAAGTCAACACTGCTTAAGATTTTATCGGGTGTTGTTACTCCAACTTCGGGCAAAGTTTATGTCCTTGGCAGGATATCATCTTTGCTGGAACTTGGTATAGGATTCAATCCAGAGTTCACTGGAATACAAAACATTTATCTTAATGGTACTATTATGGGATGTGCCAAAAGAGATATTGATGATAAAGTTGATGAAATACTTTCATTTGCTGATATTGGTGATTTTGCATATCAACCAGTAAAAATGTATTCAAGTGGTATGTTTGCGAGGCTTGCTTTTGCAGTTGCAATAAATGTGGATCCTGATATACTGATAATTGATGAGGCATTAAGTGTAGGGGATGTAGCATTTC
>Ga0074198_1002103_pt1 | contig 11183 bp, 12 predicted proteins | sample EPASupsiteSAE323_FD_64527 | JGI IMG/M metagenome (GOLD analysis project Ga0074198, IMG submission 64527) | Bioremediated contaminated groundwater from EPA Superfund site, New Mexico - Sample SAE3-23 | ecosystem: Environmental > Aquatic > Deep subsurface > Groundwater > Contaminated ...
TAGGTGACTTTTTTGGAAACCCACACAATCCGCATTGTTGAACGCAAGCCCCTGTCAGAGCTTTCACTCCACGAGGAACGCGCCCACGTACAGCGGCAGGTTCAACGCTATGAAAACGTCGGGGAACTGAAAAAGATTGAAAAGCAGATTGCCGATTCCAAAAAACCGCTGTCAGAACACGACAGGACGCTTGATTCCTGGTGCGAAAACATGACGTTCCTGCTCTCGGAGCCGGATTCGACAATGGAACCGAGAATAATCCTGCACAAGGACGCGTTAAAGAAGCACGCGCTTGAGCTTGCAGACCCAAAAGGCACCAAACTGCCGTCAGAACAGGCACTAAGGCAGGCCCTGATTGAAATGGCAAGGAAAACCGGCAACGCCCCGCACTCCCGCTAAAAAACCTTGGTCTGTATAATACAGCTAGGCGAATTTTGCGGCAAATGCCGAAGGCGTTACTGATGGACATTTTGTGCGTTGCGGACTTGCATGGCGAACTCCAGGCCAGGCAGTTCCTTTTCGAGTTCATCAAAAGCGCCAGGCCAGATGCAATAATCTTTGCAGGTGACGTGACCTGCGGCAGCGTGGCTTACGCGGAAGACCTTTTCGACGAGCTGAAAAAGACCAGGATTCCGTTCTACGCAGTCCACGGCAACAACGACCCGGAAACGGTTCAGGACTTCTTCGAGGAGACTGGGAACGACCTTGCGGGAAAAAAGACGATTATCGGTGGGATTCCGTTCTATGGCCTCGGAGGAAGCAGCCCGACACCATTCAACACGGTCTGCGAGTACACCGAAGAGACCATCCAACATAAGCTTGCTGAGCTTAAGGTGCCTGACGATGGCAAGTTCATTCTGGTAAGCCACACGCCGCCACGCGACTGCGAGGCGGACAAGACCGGCCACGGCAATCACGTGGGAAGCCGGTCGCTGCGCGAGTTCGTGCTTGCAAAGAAACCTGCAGTGGTGATTTGCGGCCACGTGCACGAGCAGCACCTTAGTGAAAAGCTTGGCGACACGATTATTGCAAAGGCAGGCACGCTTATGCATAAGAAAGCCCTCGTGCTGACTATTCCTGAAAATAAAGTCACATTGCTGGGCAACTGATTGAGGTTTTTACATTGGCAAATTTCCACATCGAGCAGGACAAGAAATTCGGCGGCATCTACTGGGCGTTCGACCCTGCTGGAAGGCGCTTCCTTGCAACCAAGAACCTGGTCAAGGGCTTCCGCGTCTCGGACGAACGCGTGATCACGGTCTCAGGAGAGGAGTACCGCTTCTGGGAGCCGAGCAGGAGCAAGCTTGCGGCTGCGATAGTCAAGGGGCTGCAGAACCTTCCAATCAAGCCCGGCTCGTCCGTGCTTTACCTGGGAGCTGCCAACGGAATCACTTCAAGCTTTGTTTCGGACGTCATCGGAAAGAAGGGAATACTCTACGGGGTCGAGATTTCGGCTTCCGCTATGGAGGACTTCATCTTCGTCTGCCAGAAGCGCGAGAACATGATGCCCATACTTTCGGACGCACGCGCGCCTGAAAAATACGCAGAAATGGTTGACGGAAAAGTCGACGTGGTGTTTGAGGACGTTGCCGACAAGGAACAGGCCAACGTGATGATTCGCAACGCCCGCGCCTGCCTCAAAAAGGGCGGCTACGGGATGCTTGCAATCAAGGCCCGGTGCATCGACTCTGCCGCTGACCCCAAGAAAATATTCGCCCAAGTCGAAAAGGAGCTCGCGGACGACTTCGAGATTGAGGAGAACCTCGACATCGACCAGTTCGAGAAGGACCACGAGTTTTTGCTTCTCAAGTTCAAAGGATAACTCGGACTGCTGCACCAGTAAAAAGCAGCTTACAACCTTTTTCTTGCAAAGTCCTCGATTTTTCCCATCGCCTCTTCCAATTCTTCAATCGGGGCGAGGAAAACAAGGCGAAAGTGCTTGTCCGCAAGCACGGGCGAGAAGCCGCTTCCGGGAACAACCAGCACACCAGTATCTTCCAGAAGCGAGTAGACGAATTCCTTGTCAGTTTTATAGTTGGCGGTCTCGACTTTCGGGAAGGAGTAGAGCGCGGCCTTGGGCTTGGCGCAGGAGATGCCTTCGATTGAATTCAGGCCTTTGAAAATTACGTCCCTGCGCTTTCGAAGCTCGGAAAGGTAAGCAGGGATGTGGTCAGGCGGGTGAGTGAAGGCGGCAAGCGCGCCCCTCTGCATCTCCCAATTGACCGAAAGCCTGGCGTTGCAGAGCTTGACGCAGGCATCGCGCAAAAACTCGGAGCCTTCGTTATGGAATGCCAAGTAACCAACTCTCGCGCCGGTGTAGATGAAGTTCTTGGAAATGCCGTTGCCAACGATGAGCGGGACGTCCTTGCAGATGTCGCGCATGCTGAAGGCTTTGTCTCCATTAAGACAAGTCATCGAGTAAATCTCGTCGGAGATTATGGGGATTTGGAATTCAGCTGCGATGTCGGAGATTTTACGAAGCGTGCTCTCAGGGTAGACCGCACCAGTAGGGTTGTTGGGGTTGATTATGACTATTGCCTTGGTGCGTGCGTTGATTTTTCGCCTTAAGTCATCCACGTCGGGATTGAACTTTTCATCAAGAGAATAGTAATTCTCCGTGCCACCGCAAACCGCAAGCATCGTGTTGTAAAGCGAGTAGCTAGGGCTGGGCAAAAGGACGTTGTCACCGGGGTCAACGAGGACCTGCATCAAAAAGTCAATGCCTTCGGAAAGCCCGGAGTGGATTGTTACAAAATCCGGAGCCACGTCCTCGATCTTTGCAATTGCCGAACGAAGCTCGGCATCGCCTTCTGACGGGCAATAGCCAGTGTACTTGGAATCGGAAAGAGCCTCACGGACTGCATCGGTAATCCAAGAAGGCGGCTTGAAGCCGAACTGGTTGGGGTCGCCTATGTTGAACCAGTGAATGCGTTTGCCAGTAGCCTCGACTTTGCGTGCACGTCCGACTATGTCGCGAATTGCGTAAGATACTTTGGACATCCTTGCGGACACGGAAAAGGCCATGCGTTCAGCAAGGGTTTTCGTCGCCAAGGATAATATAGTGCCCGAAGCGTGACAGCATTTAAACCATATGCAAGCCGGCTGCCATTTGCAACTAATTTAAACCCCGATTTTCAATAATACTGAAGGGTTTTTCATTAGGTTTAACGGCTAACTGCTGCGCTTTCTTTTTCGCAAGCAGGGCCGCATATAGGGTGGGTTAACAATGTTAGAGAACGTACTTTCGCTGACAGCGGGAGCCGGAGTGCTGGTGCTTGCTTTTGCAGCATACCTTGCTTACTCGGTGCTCAAGCTGCCGCAGGGAAATGACAAGATGAAGTCCATTTCCGCAGCAATCAAGGAGGGCGCAATGGCGTACCTTGCAAGGCAGTACAAGACGCTCGTGCCTCTTGTGCTAGTGGTTGCGGTATTAATCGGCCTTATTGTCGGGGTCGCGCCGGCGGTGGCATTCGTCGTTGGCGTCGGCCTCTCGGCTCTTGCGGGCTACGTGGGCATGGTCGTTTCAGTCAACGCCAACGTCCGAACTGCAAAGGCCGCTGAGAACGGCCTGGGCGAGGCGCTGGGAGTTGCTGTTAAGGGCGGCTCGGTGACCGGACTTGCTCTTGTGGGCCTTGGGCTTGTAGGCATGTCCGCAATCATCTACTTCAACCAGGGCACTGCCCAGTACACCACTGTGCTTATTGCCTTCGGATTTGGAGCGTCACTGATGTCGCTGTTTGCCCGTGTGGGCGGTGGAATCTTCACCAAGGCAGCTGACGTTGGTGCTGATCTTGTCGGAAAACTCGAAAAAGGAATTCCAGAGGACGACCCGCGCAACCCCGCAGTCATTGCTGACAACGTCGGAGACAATGTCGGCGACTGCGCAGGGATGGCAGCGGACTTGTTCGAGTCCTATGTGGTCACAATCATTGCGACCATGCTTTTGGGCCTTGCGGCAGCGGATGTCACAAAGACCATGCTCCCGCTTGTGCTTGTCGCGGGCGCGGCAATCGCATCCATCGTAGGTATCTACTTTGTCAAGCTTGGAAGAAAGCACAACGTGATGAACGCCCTGTACAAGGGAGTCATCGCAACTGCGGCGCTCTCGACTGCGTACTTCTACTACATCACCGTGATGGTGCTTGGAGACATCAGCCTGTTCTACGCAACGCTCGTGGGAGTGGTGGCAACCGGCGCAATCATATTGATTACCGAGTACTACACCGCACGCGAGTACGGTCCGGTAAAGGACATCGCCAAGGCATCACAGACCGGTGCTGCGACCAACATCATCCAGGGTCTTGCAATCGGTATGGAGGCAACTGCGCTTCCCGTGCTCACCATAGTGGCTGCGGTTTACGTCGCATACGCGGTTGGAGGAATGTACGGAATCGCAATCGCAGTAACTGCGATGCTTTCGCTTACTGCAATAATCATCACCCTTGACGCGTACGGCCCGATTACGGACAACGCCGGAGGCATTGCGGAGATGAGCGGGCTTCCTGAGAAGGTGCGCAAGGTCACTGACGAGCTTGACGCGGTCGGAAACACCACCAAGGCAACTACCAAGGGCTTTGCAATCGCAGGGGCCGCTTTGGGTGCGCTTGCGCTGTTTGCCGCATACGCAACCGAGGCAAAGCTTACTTCGATTAACCTGCTCAACCCGATGGTCGTAATCGGCCTGTTCCTCGGAGCATTGCTTCCGTTCGTGTTCGCATCATTGTTGATGCGTGCAGTCGGACGCGCGGCCTTTGACATCGTCGAGGAGGTGCGCAGGCAGTTCCGCGAAATCAAGGGGATAATGGCTGGCACCGGCAAGCCGGACTACGCCAAGTGCGTTGACATCAGCGCTGCTGCAGCACTCAAGGAGCTCATCGTGCCCGGGCTCATCGGAATCACCGCGCCAATCGTGGTCGGGTTCGTGTTCGGAGTCGAGGCCCTTGGAGGATTGCTCGCAGGAGCCATTGCTTCGGGATTCCTCCTGGCAGTGTTCATGAGCACAGGCGGCGGTGCGTGGGACAACGCCAAGAAGTACATCGAGGGCGGCGAATACGGCGGCAAGGGTTCGGATGCCCACAAGGCTGCGGTAGTCGGCGACACTGTGGGTGACCCGTTCAAGGACACCGCAGGACCTGCGCTCAACTCGTTGATCAAAGTACTCAACACTGTCGCGTTGATCGTGGCAGGAGTGCTTGTGGCAACAGTAGCAGTAGTGGCCTAGACAAGGCCCAACTTCTTTTTTTTCTTTTATTTATTTTCTATTTTTTACTGGCGCCAAGTTATCTTCGCGGTTTGATGGGCATAGTCCATTTCTTTTTGGCCTTTTGCTCGTAAAGGTCAAGCAGTTGCTTCATGCGAACCGGCGAGATGCCATTCTTGCCGGATATTACCGGGTGCTTAAGCGCCGCATCAATATGCCCGACGGGAATTGAATCGTGCTCGCAGTTATCCAAAGCACTCAGAATGTCCCCGAAGGGGACTACTCTTCCACTTTTTTGGTGGCCAAGCTCGGAGTAGGGGATTTCTTTCAAGCCGACAGTTTTGTTGGCACCACTAGAGGGTTTCCTTTTGCCGCTCCTGCCGGAAGGATGAACATATTCCATCTTGGGAATAATTTCGCCTTTGTGCATAGCTGCAATATAGGGGTCGGTACGCACAGAACCAGAATGCTCGTGAAGTGACACGTGCGGGATGTTCAATGCAATGCCACGTAAATCCTTTTCGGAATCATTCGGAGCAAACCTATTCTGGATTGCCGTGCCCACGTTCCGTATGCGCGCTAGTACCATGAAAACATCTCCAAACTAAAAAATCATTTCGAACCATACATCTTCTGGTGCTCCTTGAACCTGTCGTAGATTCCCTCGGGAAGCACATCCTTGCCGTCTGCTGACTTCATCGACTTGAGGGTCTCGAAAGTCGAGCGCGAGCGCAGCACGCAGTAAGGCTTCATGCCGGCTTTTTCAAGCTCAACAAGCGGGTTCTTGCCCTCCAATGTGGATTCCTGCCTGTCAAAGAGCACTACCAGCCCGGCAAGAGAGAAATCCGTGCCCAGCTTGCGCAGCTTCTCGATGGACTCGAACTTGGTGCCGCCGGTTGTGATGACGTCATCGACAAAAAGGAGGCGGTCGCCGGGCCTGAGATTACCTACCAGTAGCTTGTCTTTCAGGTCGCCGTAGTCCTTGGACTCCTTGCGGTCGTAAAGCACGCGCTTGTTTTCGCCGAACAACTCGTAAACTGAACGTGCGACGGTTGTTGCAATCGGAATTCCCTTGTATGCAGGGCCGAATACCACGTCGAACTTGTCAAGCAGGCCGTTCTCGTAGATGCAGAGTGCGAACGCGTCGCCTATTGCCTTGAGGGCCTCGCCGTCGTCGAGGTTCCCTGCGTTGAAGAAGAAAGCGCTCTTGCGGCCGGACTTGAGGGTGAAGTCACCGAAACGCAGGACCTGCTTGCGTAGAAGCACCGAGAGCAGCGATGCGTGGGAAAACGCGGTTTCGTCGCTTCTTTTTGCGTCCTTTGGAACGGAATCGTGAAGTTCCTTCGCAGCCTTTCCTGGGTCAGCGGACTCGATGATGCTGCGGCCTACGATGAAGAAGTCACAACCTGCAGCGATTGCCTTTGCCGAGTCGCCGCCCTGCTTGCCGATTCCTGGGGAAATGATAAGCGTATCAGGGCCGATAATCTTGCGGGCCACTGCCAGGCGCTCGTAATCGTTTCCAGGAGCGACTATTCCGTCAACTCCTGTGTCCTTTGCCATCTTGCATAGCCGCACGGCCTCACGCAGGCCAAAGAGGTTGCCCTTCGAAGTCATTGAAACAAGGAGAAAGACTCCCTTACTGCGCTTTTTGGCCTCGGCAACTACCGCGGCCACTGCGTCCTGTCCTGAAAAGCCGTGGCATATGATTGCGTCAAAGCCCGCGTCGTAGTAATATGAGGATTTCATCTGGTTGCTCGAGTCGATGTCAGCAAGCTTGGCGTCAAGTATGACCGGGACTTCGTGCTTGTTGCCGCCGCTTGCGCAGGCTTTCTTGATTTCGGCAACCGCTTCGGCGTGGCTTTTGTTCCAGTAAAGCGGCATCTCGGGATGGACCTTCACCGCAGCGATATACTGCGCGCAGGCCTTGGTCGCTGCCATTGCCTTTGCATGGTCCTTCTCGTCAAGCGAGAGTATGAGCCTTGAGCCTGAACTGTTGATTTGGAATGCCAATTGACAACTCACCAAGATGCCCGTAAACGGGCGTTACTATCTATACGCTCAAAACAGTTTTTAACCGCGCGCGAGCTTATGAATGCGACCACAGCTCAACGGGTTTTTTGATGGAAAGGAAGTTCACAAGCAGTTTCGCGCTCAAGGCGACCATCGCGCTTGCCATAGTGCTTGCGCTTTTGATGACCTACTCTATCTACCTCCGGAACAAACCCGCAGGGTTCTCATTGCTGTACTTTGACGCGCAAGAGTACCCGGATGGAAACTACGTCGTAATAATTGAAAACCGCGAAAACGCTGCAATGAACTACTCGCTGCAGTTCCAAGTTGACGGAAAGAAGGCGGGGGAAACCACAGCCAGCCTAGAAAACGGAGGGAAGGCGTCCTACGAGGTCCTTGACTACGCCCCGGCGTTTGCAGTCCCCGGTTCGACGGTGGAAGTGCGGGCGTTAAGGGACGGAAAGGAGCCGCTGACCATCTATGCAACCAACAGGATTGCGAATCAAAAGGGATAAATCGCAAGCGGGGATTACCAAAGTAGCGAAGTGATTCTTATGAGGATTGGATTTGTAGACTGCGCATCCAACAAGGCCGACGCGTTCGAGGCCTTCAGCGCAATCACAAACGAGATGGTCGCAGGCGCACAGCTTGACAGGCAGACCGCGCACGACCTGCTGAAAATTCCCATTACTGCAAAGAAGCTCCTCTCCGGAGGCTGCGACATAGTAGTCGTCTTCCTGATGCTTTCGGAAGACGACCTAGACGCGATGTCGCTTGTGCACGAGAAAATCATCGATGTCGAGCTGTTGACTGAGAAATTCGTGCTGTTCTGCATAATCTCGGACGAGGAGTATGAAAGCGACGAGGAGTTCGAGAAGGTCGCCGAGGCAAGGATGAGGACTGTTCTCAAGCTCGCATCTCAGCTTGAGCTTTCGCCTTCGCAGGTGTCGCAAATCATAGGCGACACGCAGATGACGCAGGCGCTTGCCGAGCTTTCGGGTTTCTCTGCTGCGGTGCAGCAGGATGACGTGCCCAAGGAAGGCGACGAACAGCCCGGCGCCGGGAAGGGCCCTGGAGAAGGCGGGAACAGCCTATTCTGATTATCCGGGCCGTCTTTTTCTTTCAGCAACCGGTGGGGCAGGCACGTGACCTGAGCCCATAATTTGCTGTTTCCGTTCTTCGAAAACGGCATTGCCATTTGGCGGCCGGCGCATCTGCCGGGCAAGCTCGTCCAGTTCCAGCGTCTTGTTTACTCCCGGCAGCGACAAGACCGCCCTTTTTGCATCTTCGGGCGAAAGCCATTTCCCTTTTGCCTTGCCAAGTTCCGGTAGGTCAGTCATTGTCCAAACACCTTGAGAATTGCCTCAACCTTCTTAAACTTGGGCCGCTTTTTAATTCCAACTTACTTTTATACTCCTAGAACGAAGGTTGGACAAAATGTTGCACGCTGACGCTGGTGGAAGGCTCTCATACATAGCCGAGAACATCAAGATAGGCTTGGACTGCGCAGGCGACATAAACTTCGTGTCGCACGCCCACCTAGACCACGCGCCGTCATCCAAAAAGGACGGCCTGTTGTGCTCGGATGCCACTGCGGAGCTTTTGGCCACCCGTTGCAGAGTGCGCCACAATGGCCACAGCCAGGAGATGAAACTGGGCGACGTGGACTTGAGCCTCGCCGACTCCGGACACGTGCTCGGCTCACGCCAAATCATAATCAACGGAAACGCGGACAAGTTCGTCTACACAGGCGACCTGCGTACCGAGGACTCGATACTGTTCAAGGGCGCAACGCCAGTCGAGTGCGACACGCTCCTCATCGAGTCAACATACGGCCTGCCGCGCTTCACTTTCCCAAAGCGGGAAACAGTGTACGCAGACATGACGGCCTGGATAAAGCAGGAGGTCGCTGCAGGGAACTGCGTGGTGCTCGGAGGGTACGCGCTTGGGAAGGCGCAGGAACTGGTGAAGATACTCAACGATAGGATGGGAATAACGCCAATAGTCTCCGACGAGATTGGGGACGTGTGCGCGGTTTACAAAAAGCACGGGATTCACCTCGACTACGTGACGACCACTTCGGACGAGGGCACGAAGGCGCTTTCCCGAAACTTCGTGGCAGTACTGTCGCAGAACAAGGTCAACTCCAAGATGGCATCCGCGCTTGAGCGCGAATATGGGAAGAAAATCTCAACAGCGGTTGCAACGGGCTGGGCGCAGAGCCCGGCGTGGGGCTTTGACGTGGACCGCGCGTTCTGCCTTTCCGACCACTGCGACTTCGAAGGCTTGGTTGATTACGTCGCCTCAACGGGTGCGCGCAAAGTCTACGTCAACCACGGCTACTCCAAGGAATTCGCAAAGGAACTCAAGAAGAAGGGCATAAACGCGCTTGCAATCGACGACATGCGACCGGAAAAGGGACAGAAGACCCTCCTAGGATAAAAAAAGCAGGCTGCCATCAGAGGCCAGCAAAAAGCCGTTTTATTAGCATTTTCCGCCACTAGCTTACTTGTTACAAAAGGTGCATTTCCAATGGCAATTGAAGTTTACATCATCGACGGGAAGGACTACGGCAAGCTCGACAAGCTCCTCGCTGCAGACCCGTACGCGAAGGACTCGTTCAAGACCGTAGGTTATACGCTCAAGGAATCCAAGGCAATGGGCCTCAAGGGCGGCTCGTACATACTCTACTTCAAAGCCGAGGACCCCGCACTGCTTTCGGCGCTCTGCGCAAAGCTTGTCGCGGGAATAGAAAGCGCCAAGAAAGCCGATGCCGAGACCAAGACAAAGGTCGAGGCGCAGATTGCGCAGGAAGAGGAGAACGCAACCGCAGGCTTTGGCTCGATTTTTGGATAAAACCAAAAAGTATTTACAATGGTTCAGTTAATCAATAGTGGAAACTAGACGGGCCCAGGGCTCTTTTGAATATATCCTAATGCTATCAGGAGTGCTCCTAGTAGTCATCACAATCGTATACATGATGCAGGGCTCGGTCTCGCAGGCGGACAACACGCTTGACGCCCAGCTGAAGGCAGCTGGAGTGGCTCTTGACCCATCCTATTACGTGCCCGGGGCGAAACCGCAGTTCATGCCTAACTCTCCGACGGACGGCTCGGGAAGCACGGCAAAGCCGAACATCTCAGCTGCGATTACGGTGAAGGACGCCCAGCTTACCGAGGTAAAATACAACTGGAACGGGATTAACCACACGATATACGACCAGTCGCTTCTGCTTGGGCTTAACATGGAGAACATCCCGTCCATCGGGGATTCGGCCCAGCAGGTTACGGACATATCCCAGCGCGGAATCAACGGAAGGATTTACGCCAACACGCTGCTGCTGTCGCACATGGACACGAATGCGGGAGGCGCAACGTCCAACAATGGCACGTGCTACAACATGAACGGCGCAAGCGGAGCTTCCGAATGCAACTGGGTGGCTGGAAAGTCAGGTTCGGCAATCCAGTTTGACGGCAGCAACGACTACGTGGACTACGGGAACGCACTTTCCTTGGGGAAGACCACAATCACGCTATGGTTCAAAAGCAGTAGCGCAAAGCAGCACAACGGCCTTATTTATTTCGTGCCAGGCAACAGCAGGGGACTTTTTGAATTCAACTACGACGGCACGGGCCAGCCGATGCTGTACCTTGCCAAATATAATTACGCATATTTCAATGCGACCGCAAGCACATATTTCGATGGAAAGTGGCACTTCCTAGCCCTTTACATCCATGGCGCGGCCACAGCGGACCTTAACAGCGCAACGCTTAGCATAGACCTGAAAAACATATCAAGGACAAGCATCCGGGCTACCGCGGCGCCACTCGCCTGGACGGGACTGAACATCGGCAAATCATACTATGGCGGGGTCAAAGGCCCAGATGACGAGATTGCAGAATACAACCCCGCCCTCTCTGCAGCCGAGCGCCCCCGGCACCACCACAGCGGGGGGGGCACGACAACACAACAC
>Ga0074198_1002104_pt1 | contig 11183 bp, 8 predicted proteins | sample EPASupsiteSAE323_FD_64527 | JGI IMG/M metagenome (GOLD analysis project Ga0074198, IMG submission 64527) | Bioremediated contaminated groundwater from EPA Superfund site, New Mexico - Sample SAE3-23 | ecosystem: Environmental > Aquatic > Deep subsurface > Groundwater > Contaminated ...
AAAGACCTATGAAGATATTTTAGCGGCATTTAAAGATTAAAATAAAGGAGGCTATTATTATGAAATTATTAGCAATTACATCCTGCCCCACTGGAATTGCCCACACTTATATGGCTGCTGAATCCTTACAAATGGCCGCAAAAGCAATGGGTATCGAAATGAAGGTGGAAACTCGCGGTTCCGTCGGTGTGGAAAATGAAATTACCCTCCAGGACATCAACGAAGCCCATGCCATTATCATTGCTGCTGGCACTAATGTTGACAGAGAAAAATTTCAAAGCCTGACCATTATCGATGCTTCCGTACAAGATGCTATTAAAAATCCGAAAGGTCTTATCGAACAAGCTGTTAGCACTAAGAAAATCCCGACAGTAGCTACGAGTACTATCACACCAACCGTCTCTGGAAAAACTGGTGCCTACAAGCATTTGATGACTGGCGTTTCCTATCTTATTCCTCTAGTCGCAGCAGGCGGCTTGATTATTGCTTTGTCCTTCATCTTCGGTATTGAAGCTTTTAAAGAGAAAGGCACCTTAGCGGCAGCTCTCATGGATATTGGAGGCGGTGCTGCCTTTGCCCTCATGGTGCCAATTCTTGCAGGTTTCATTGCTCATTCCATCGCAGATCGCCCTGGCCTTGTCCCTGGTCTCGTTGGCGGAATGCTTGCTTCCAAAATAGGTTCTGGTTTCCTAGGCGGCATTATTGCCGGCTTCTTAGCTGGTTACATTGCTTTATGGTTAAAAAATAATATTAAACTGCCAAAAACATTAGAAGGCTTAAAACCAGTGCTCATTATTCCGTTCTTTTCTACTTTGATTATTGGTATTTTAATGATTTATGTAATTGGAACTCCTGTAAAAGCTATTATGGATGTTATGACCGAAGCCTTAAAAGGTATGTCCTCGGCAAATGCAGGCTTTTTAGGACTGATTCTTGGTGCTATGATGGCCTTTGACATGGGCGGCCCTATTAACAAAGCTGCTTATACCTTTGGCGTCGGGCTACTCGGCAGTAATGTCTTCGAACCAATGGCAGCTATTATGGCAGCTGGCATGACGCCACCTCTTGGCCTCGCCCTTGCTACTTATATTGCTAAGAAAAAGTTTACTCCAGAAGAACAAGAATCCGGTAAAGCAGCTGGCGTAATGGGTCTTTCCTTTATCACGGAAGGCGCTATCCCCTTTGCTGCTGCCGATCCAATGCGCGTTATCCCTTCTATCATGGTCGGTTCTGCCGTAGCTGGTGCATTATCAATGATCTTTAGCTGCGCTCTTCGCGCGCCCCATGGCGGTATTTTTGTACTCCTTATTCCTAATGCCGTAAGCAATCTTGGAATGTATATTGTAGCCATCGCTGCCGGAACTATTGTTACAGCTATAATGCTGAGTGTTTTGAAAAAAAACCTACCTTCTAATACAACTCCCTTATAACTTCTCCATCCTCCTCTTCTTATAAGAATAGACAGCCATGACAGGATTTAATCCACCTGTCATGGCTGTCTTTTTTCCCTTATGACAATTAAGTATTTGGTAAAAACCGTATTGCTTCAGCTAAACCAGAAGCAATGGAGCATTCATTTTCTTTAACTTGCTGTACAAATTGGGCATTTACAGAAACGCTTCTCACTATGCCCTTTTCCTTGCGAATCGTCTGTACTATACTATTTATATTAGGCAACAGGTCTAAGGACATCTTCCCATTTCCAAAATCAAATATAAATTTTGAGTTAAACTTAAATAGCAGATTATCAATTTCTTGTTGCAAACGTTTTACACTTTCATTGGTCATGGATTCACCGATTTTTATTAGTATGTATTTCCCATCTTTGTCTTCAATAACATATGATGGATTTTCCGCTTCCTTGTTGCTAATATCTGCAGCTGCAAGTCTTTCTGCTAATTCTAGCCTTTTACTGTGATCAAGTTCTTTTAAAAGTACCATATTCACTACAGATAGTACTTTTTCCGTGTTCATAGGCTTTACTATAAAATGACAGGCGCCACAGCGAATCGCCTTAACGATAATATCTTTTTGGTTTTCACCACTAACAACAATAATTTTTGCGAGAGGAAAATCCACAATAATTTTTTGCATGGCTTCAATTCCATCCATACCAGGCATGGTTAAGTCCATTGTGACTAAGTCAGGCAGTCTTTTCTTATATTCTACATAAGCGCTTAAACCATTATCTGCTTCGGCGACAACTTCATGTCCAGCACTTTTTAACATGATTTCCATATTTCTTCTAACAATCCCAGAATCATCTACCACTAATATCCGTGCCAATATAAAATCCCCCTTTCTTTGTCAACTTCTTGTCCCTTGAAGCATTACTGCAACACTTTCTAGCAATATGGTTCTATCTAACTTTTGTTCATAACGATCGAAGCCTGCTCGCAAGCCTTTTTCTTTCTGGTCCTCACGTGTCAAAGAAGTAAGGGCAATCACAGGTAATTCTTTGAGTTTTTCGTTCGAGCGAATGGCCCTTACCAGTTCAATACCATTCATCACTGGCATCTCAATATCGCTGACAACAATATCGATATGGTTTTTCTCTAGTATCTCAAGGGCCTCCTGCCCGTTTTCCGCCATTAACACCTCATATCCCGCCCACTCTAAATAACCCTTTGCCATTTTTGCAAAAAAAGGTGTGTCCTCTACTAATAATACAGTTTTCTTCCCTTGATCTATTGTTTCTTGCCCGATTTTATCCTGGCCATAATGTTCAGGCGCTGCTTGTTCAAATAACTCATAAATATTAATTAATATGGCAATCCTGCCATTTAAAATTGTTGAGCCTAGCACACCTCTCCCACTAACTCCATTATTATCCATCCGAACACTTTCTGTTATGGCATCAATAATTTCTTCCGCAATAATGCCCATAGGATATTTCACCAGCTTAGGTATTATGATATATAGCCTAGTCCCTTGGCTTTTCCCTTGGCGAATGGGAAGAAAATTTTCTGGACGTATAATGCGAAGGGATTGTCCGCGAAACTGAATATATTCATGATTCCCAATGATTTCAATGCAGCTAGCATCAATTTCTTCTATTCTAGAAACCATCGCAATATCAAGGCCCAAAATTTCAGGACCTGAGGTTTTAAAGAGCAATAGTTGCTGCTTTTCATTACGGTTTTGGCTAAGACTGTCTTCTTTCTGCGGAGACTGGAGACGTCCCTCTATAAGATTTATTTTCGCCATCATTCTAATATTTTCTGTATCGAGGATCATGGCTATTTTCCCATCGCCTAAAACCGTAACCCCTGAGAAACATTGGCAACTTTTTAAGCCGTGAGGCACTGGCTTTACTAGTATTTCTTCATAATCACAAACTGCATCTACTGCAAGGCCAAACAATTGATTACTGCCCTTAATAATCAAGATTCGAAAGGTCCTCTGTGTATCGGAAAAATAGGCCTGTGCCCTTTCCCTTCCCTGAGATACGTCTAGAATATCAGATAGCCGAACAATGGGCAATAAACGGCTATTCATACGCAGAACAGGATGTTCATGCACAAACTCAATCGTTTGATTATTCTTCTCTTCCGGCTGAATTAGTACGCAGCCTCCTAAATTGGCCTGGGGTACAGCAAAGCACTCTTCATTGCTCTTAACAATAATGGAAGACATAATGGCAAGGGTCAATGGCAATAACAGTCTAACGGTAGTTCCGACACCTAACTCCGATAGAATCTTAATTTTTCCCCCAATTTTTTCAATATTAGTTTTTACAACATCCATTCCCACGCCACGGCCAGAGATATCTGTAACTTTTTCTGCGGTGGAAAAGCCTGGACGAAAAATGAAAGCAAAGATATCTTGCTCATTCATGGCTTGGAGTTGCAATTCATTGGCAAAACCTTTTTCAATTATTTTTTTCTTGATTTTTTCTATATTAAGGCCTCTACCATCATCCTTAATTTCAATAATAACCTTGCCTGCTTCTTGATATGCCTCTAAGGAAAGAGTACCTGCAAAGGACTTATTGGCATTTTCTCTTGTTACTGTGTCTTCGATGCCATGATCCATGGCATTTCTTACGATATGAGTCAAAGGATCTACAAGGGCCTCAATAATTGACTTGTCTAGTTCAACATTTGTACCCCTAAGCACCAGTTCTACTTCCTTTTCCATCGTCCTTGACAGTTCTCTGACAATACGAGGAAACTTGTTAAAAACATAACCTATCGGTTGCATGCGAGCCTTCATAACTTTTTCCTGGAGAAGGGTTGTCGTACTATTAATTTTTTGTGCCACTATTTCCAGCTCATTGTTCATTCCATGGCTTTTGTCCACAATTCGTAGCAGCTGATTTCTGCCTAGCACCATCTCACTTGCAATGGTTAATAAATCATTGAGCAGGCTAACACTTACCTTAATACTATCTTCAACGATTTTTGAGGGCCTACAGTCTTGTTGCTTAGGTTTTTCTGCAGGAATTTTATCTGTCGTCACCCTACTTGCCTCATCCTCGATAGAAGCAGCAAGAGCAGGCTGTTCCTCCTCAAATAAGCTGTTGAGCATCTCCCAAGCATCTTCAGCGGAACTTTCTTGTTCCTGAGCTTTTCCCTCCGATAGAAATGATTTAATATAGTTTACATGATCTTCAATCTCTACCTCTTCACTAGAAGAAGGATAATTTACCATCTGCCCTAATACATCTGTTGCTCCTAGTAAGGCATCCACAATATCAGAAGAAATCTTATCGGCCCTTTCTCGTAGCTCTCCCAATAAATTTTCCATGGCATGAGATAATTGGACCACCTTTTTTAAATCAAAGTAACCCGCAGTTCCCTTTATACTATGAATAGCTCGGAATACACTATTGAGGGTTTCCGCATCATAGTCTCCTTGTTCCATATTGAGCAGGCCTCCTTCGGCCTGCTCAATATGAGTGCGAGCTTCTTCGATAAAATCTGTTAACGGTACTTTATCTTGGAGCATTTTTCATCTTCTCCCGCATATGAGTTATGTGGTTATTGAATTTTGAATCGTTCAACTAAAACCCTTAATTTATTGGCAGTTTCTAATAGCTCACTCGCTGCGCAACTGGTTTCAACAGCCCGGATTGCTGTATCGCCCGAAGCAAGTTCTATTTCTTGCACGCTACTTGAAATCTCCGCGCCACCCTTGGCGATTTCTTCCGCGGCGCAGGCAATATGCTCCATCCCTTGTGCCACTTTCTCCGTATTTTCCGCTACTTCTGACGACTTCAGGGAAATCTTCTGAGCGGCCTCTACAACCTCTCTTACCCCATTTGACGCCTCTACTGCATTCTTTGCTGCCAGTCCCGTGTTATCTGCAATATCACCGATTTCTTTGCTAATCAATTCTACCTGTTTGGACGCTACAGCCATAGCATGGGAAATTCCTCCTACGCTCTTAGACTGTTCCGTAACCGATGTAGCAATTGTATTGGTAATTGCTGTTGTTTCTATAATAACTTCTGTGATTTTCCCCATGGCCTGAACAGCATCTACCATATCCATCTGCATATTTTCAATTTGTTGGCTGATTTGCCCGGTAGCCTCACTGGTACGTTTAGCAAGTTCCTTGACTTCCGCCGCTACCACTGCAAAACCCTTGCCAGCTTCACCAGCGCTTGCCGCTTCAATGGTAGCATTCAAGGCTAACATATTCGTTCGTTCCGCAATATTACTAATAATATTAACAATTTTACCAATCTCTTTTGATGAGCCATTGAGTTTCTTTATAATTCCATTTGTCTCTTGGGATTGACATTCAGCCTCAACAGCAATATTTATGGAACGTTTACAATTTTGATCCACTTTATTAATGGAGTCATTAATTTCTTTTACTGCACCAGCCGCACTAGATACGGAGCCTGATACATCATATGCCGAACTAGCAACCCTTGTAATACTTGCCGATATTTCCTCAATTGCCGCACTAACTTGTCTCACCTCATGAGAAGTCTGCTCAGCTGCCAAGAAGGAAGCTTTCGCAACCGTCGACACTTCTTCTGTTGCTAAAGCAATATCACCAACATTTTCACTGATTACCCCAATATCCTGGGCTGTATTTGCAATGGTTCCGGCAATTTCTTCTGCCGTAGCACTCACAGAACAAGTCTTAGCACTCATTTCCTGACTATTCGCGGCAAGAGTTGTCGCGATATCAATTAATTTTCCTGATCCATTCTGTAATTCTCCAGTAGAAGTATAAATATCTTTAATCATTCCACTAATTTGCAAAATAGAATTATTTACAGAATGGGTTAATGTCCCAATCTCATCTTGGGCATTTATAGAATTAACACTGCCTCGTTGGGTTAAATCCCCGAGTTCCACCTTTTTCATTAATTGTTGCAATCCCTCAACAGGACGACTGACAATAGCAGCCATAAACCAAGAAAGAGCAATAATCAAAAATAGTGCCATAATAGGGAGGACTTTTAAGACGGCAAGTTCACTATATATAATGGCCTCTGGTAAGACAAAGAGAAATACCCAGCCCGTACTAGGGACTTTCCGAAAGGCCATAATTACATTCTGATTGTCAATGGTATAGGCCTTACATCCATACTCACTTGCTAAAATATCTGCTATAGCATTTTTATATTTCTCATTTTCCAACAAATTTTGCCCTAATAGCTTTTCATCAGGATGGGACAATACACTGCCTTTTCCATCTATCATAAGCGCATACCCATCGCCTCTGACTTTAGCTTCTTTAAATTTATCCGTCATAACTGTTAGTAAGATATCTTCTGCTAATACACCTTGCAGTTTTCCTTGTGAGTTTTTTAAAGGAATAGCAGCTGTCACAATATATTTTTTTGTCATTTCATCAATATACGGTTCTGTAAAAACAAGGCCATTTTTTTGAACTGCTTGTTTATACCAAGGTCGATTCATGGGCATAAAGTCCGCAGGTGGAACCCAATCCGTTCCATCCATGAACGAACCATCGGCCAGGCCAATATAAAGATCTGTTAGCTCTGCATCTTTTTCATAAAATTTTAAATAAGGTTTATAGGTTGACGGATTTTTCCCCGAATCCCTTAGAGCAAACTCCATTGTTGTAATTAATTTAGCCTTAGAATCTGACCAAAGTTCGATTTGATTGACATAGGATTTTACCAAGCCATTCATTTCAAAGGTAACATTTCGTCCCGTCTGTTCCTTGAGCCAATAATAGCCAACCACCGTTGCTAAAATAATAAGCAGGAATGTTATTGTACTAAAAAATGCAAAAAACTTTGTTCGCAGCTTCACCAAAAATCCCCTCCTGTCATTTATTTTTTATATTCCTTGTAATCCTATCTGACCGATTACAATCCACCTATATTAAAAAAACGAATTTACATAGTTACAATTTTATCATTGTTTTGGTTTATTTACCATCTTATTGTTTTTTTATGTTTTTAGGAAAAACATAGAAAACTTGGCTTGCGCCAAGCCTTAGTTGCCCTTGCTTGGAATCAGAAAGTATTATACTTTCTGATTCCGTAAAAAATGCACCTTGCTCTTAAGTAAATACCTAAGAAACAAAGTGCATTTTCACGTTCATTTTTCTTCATTTATTATATAGATTCATAGCCTTCGTTACACCTTCTTGTATAATACATTCCACGGCCTTTGTTGCTCTCAATACTGCTTCCTTTACTAAGGGCTGCTCTTCTACCCCAAAGGAACTAAGTACATAATCTACTACTTGCCAGCCTGTGGGAGGACGGTCAATCCCCATGCGCACACGCGAAAAGGTATCTTTATCCAAGTGAGCAAGAAGGGATTCCATACCTCGATGTCCACCTGAGCTACCTTTGGTCCGTATACGCAAACGTCCTATGGGTAAATCCATATCATCAAAAACAACGATAATATCTTCCGTCTTCACTTTATACCAACGTGCCAATTCCCCAACAGGAATACCACTCAAATTCATATAGGACTGTGGTTTTACCAATATTATGGGCTCAGCGGCGCGATATTCCGCCACCAGTGCTTGATTGCGTTTTTTCCAAGAAGTGATGCCCCACTGCTGTGCTAATTCATCAACTGCCATAAATCCTATATTATGACGAGTATTCATATATTCCTTCCCAGGGTTACCTAGGCCTACTACTATCTTCACTACTTACGTTCCTCCATGTTAGCCAAAATTTCATCCACGGTTACAAACCGGTAGCCCTTAGAAACTAAGGTTTGAATAATACGTCTTGTCGCCTCTACGCTTTGACTTCGCGAAGCCTTAGCTGCAATGCCATCTCCGTCATGCAAGAGAATAATAGAGCCATTCTTCACCTTTGTTACAACACGGTCAACAATTACTTCTACTCCTGGGTTGGTCCAGTCCCTGCTCATGACTGACCACTCTACCACTGTAAGGCCTCGCTTTGCCATCATTTCCATAACTACGGGATCACGAAAACCATGGGGCGGCCTCATTACATGAGGCACTATACCCGAAGCTTTTTCAATCGCTTTACTAGTCTTATCTAGTTCTTCCCCAATGACAACAGGATCGCTTTTTAATAAATCCACATGGTGATAGGTATGATTCCCTAGTTGATGTCCTTCCCTGGCAATGCGCTGTACTACTTCTGGGAACTTATCAACATTCTGCCCGACAACAAAAAAAGTGGCTGGCACATTATATTCTTTGAGTACATCTAACACCTGTTCCGTATAAGGAGAGTAAGGTCCATCATCAAAAGTCAGGGCCACGACCTTTTGGCTAGTCTCTGACTCTGAAAATACCCTGCCAAAAACATTATTTTCAGGTAGCACAGCGCATAATGTCAAAAAAAGACCTGCTAGGATACCAACTATCGCCACAGTGATACCAATCGGCCGACGATGGCTGAATACTCTGCGATAGTCTAACACTAATGCAATTAGCACGATGACGGTTAATAACCCGAGCATACTAATGAGTCGTATCTTTACATCAAACATTGTCCTGCTCCATTTCTTTAAACATAATTAACCACTCACCTTGGGAATCTGTAGTATAACCGCCTCTAGTAAAACCCCATTTTTCATATACCCGAATAGCTGGATAGTTTTCAGGACGAACTTCTAAGCGGACTTTTGTAACCTTTTGCGTCTTAAAATATTCCACTGCTGCAGCTATCAGTTTAGAGGCAACGCCCTGTCCCCTTGCCTCTTGGGCTACGGCAATGGATAGAATACGTGCATTTGCCGACCGAGAAGGCGCTAGGGCCGAACGTAAAAAGGCTAATTTATTCATCACAATAACTTTCACCGGATGGAGGCCAAAGCCATATTGTCCTGTCAGCCAGCGCCAGATCCATTTTAACAAATGTCCACTCCATACCGCCCGAGTCCACAATCCTGACAATTGAGTAGGAGCAAAGCAATAGCCTAGCAGCTGTCCTTGTATTGTATGAGCCAGTAAGGCGGCCTTAGGCTCTGCCTCATATACTAATAAAAATATGTCTTCCATAGCCTTTGGTTTCGGCAAACGACCACCGCAGTGATGCAAAACACTTTCTTTAAAGCTTTCTGTAAATAAGAGGGCAATCCTTGGAATATCCCCTACCGTCCCTTGGGAAATAAGAATATCTATTTTATTATCTAATGATTCTTTCATCATGAACATCACCAACCCTAATGGGATTATACCATATCACAGCCTAGGTGCAAGTAGGGGCCAGGTTTGACTTAAATAAGTCAAACCTGGCCCCATTTTTTATTCTTCAAACATTTTGCTGACAGGTAATTCACTAAAAATCCTAAGAATGGCTTCGCCTAAGAGGGGCGCCATGGATAAGACTTTAATTTTTTCAATTTTCTTTTCTGGCGGCAACGGAATGGTATTGGTAATCACTAATTCTTTAATGACAGATCCTTGAATACGAGCGATTGCCGGATCGCTAAGCACACCATGAGTACAGCAAGCATATACTTCTTTTGCTCCGTACTTCATTAAGGCATTGGCCCCCTCTGTGAGAGAACCGGCTGTATCAACAATGTCATCAATCATTACCGCTGTCCTACCGGTTACATTACCGATTAGATTCATTACCTCAGCTACACCAGGCATCGGGCGACGTTTTTCGATAATAGCAATTGGCGCTTGCAGTCTATCAGCTAGCTGTCTAGCACGGGTTACGCCCCCTAGATCTGGAGATACAACAATAAGATCATCTAAGTTTTTAGACCTAACATAATCCGCAAGCAAAGGCACTCCTGGTAAATGATCTACTGGAATATCAAAAAAACCTTGAATTTGTCCAGCATGCAAATCAACGGTAATCACACGGCTAACACCTGCTACCGTTAGCAAATTGGCAATTAGTTTCGCAGAAATGGGTTCACGCCCACGAGTTTTACGATCTTGCCGAGCATAAGCATAATAAGGAATAACTGCTGTAATCGTACGAGCAGAAGCCCGCTTTGCAGCATCTACCATGATTAGAAGTTCCATCATGCTGTCATTAACAGGATTACAAGTAGGTTGCACAATAAATACGTCTTTACCGCGCACAGTCTCGTCAATAATGACTTGTGTTTCTCCGTTATTAAAATGCCCAACAAAAGCATTCCCCATTGCAAGGCCCAAATGGTTCGCAATTTCCTTTGCCAACCCTGGGTTAGCATTACCGGAAAAAATCCGCAATCTCTTTTTTTCTTCTAACATCTAAATATTACCTCCTGAGTATGCTTTTTCTACAGTCTTACATCCTTGGTAAAACCCTGTCGTTACTTCTTATTTACCCAACCATCAATATTGCTTTGGCGAGCTCTTGCTACTCCTAAAGCTTCTGATGGTACATCTTTCGTAATTGTTGAGCCAGCAGCTATGTAAGCACCTTTACCAACAGTGACCGGTGCTACTAGATTTGTATTACAACCCACAAACACTCCATCTTCAAGAATGGTACGATGTTTCTTCTTACCATCATAATTGACGGTAATGGTTCCTGAACCAATATTAACCTTTTGCCCCATATCCGTATCACCAATATAGCTCAAATGAGGAATTTTACTACCCATTCCCACCTGAGAATTCTTAACTTCTACAAAGTTACCAATTTTAACCCCATCGGCTAGCACGGTTTGCGGACGCAAATGCACATAAGGTCCAACCGTTACACCATTACCAATTTGGCAATCATGAGCATAGGTAAAATGCATAGTTGTATGATTTCCAATATGGCAATTTTGGATTCTACTATTTGGCCCTAT
>Ga0074198_1002106_pt1 | contig 11178 bp, 17 predicted proteins | sample EPASupsiteSAE323_FD_64527 | JGI IMG/M metagenome (GOLD analysis project Ga0074198, IMG submission 64527) | Bioremediated contaminated groundwater from EPA Superfund site, New Mexico - Sample SAE3-23 | ecosystem: Environmental > Aquatic > Deep subsurface > Groundwater > Contaminated ...
ATCCTGCGGTTTTTCTGTTTGTTGGCCTGCTGACGATGAGGGGGCTGTTGGGAACGACTGCGCGATGTCGTTTGCCATCCTCTGCTCTTCCGCATCCCGTTCGGCCTGGGACAGGGTCTGGCCCGCCCACTCGGCATCTGACTTGGGATCCGAACCGTTGATTTGGCTGGGTTGGGCGGGGGAAGACGCAAGCTGGTTTTGAGCGGTTGCGGCGATGGCCTGCTGGGGCGTTGACTGGATTTGGGTTATGATGCGCGGTTTTGTAAGCGCGGGTTGCGGTGCGGGGGGCTGCGCAGGCTGGGCCTGCGGCTGCGAAACTGAAAGGATTTTTGGCTTCTTTTGCTCCACAGTAGTCGAGGGGGCAGGTGCTGCGGCCGGTGTGGGTTGATTGAGCGGCTGTTCCATAGGTTCATCCCAAAAACGGGTGTTTGACAAAAGAAGTGGGCGTAAAAATAAATACCGCAGGATTGCCCTGCATCGCGCTTTTTAACTTTCGGCTCGAATCTTATCTTATGGCAGAATACAACATCACGGTCGTCCACACCACAAGCGGAAAGGAAACCCTGCTTGCGGTTGAGGAGACGTTTTCGGTAGCGTCGGTACTTGAGGTGCTTGCCGAGAGCCTCCACCTGAAGGACCGGTTCGTTCTTGCCACCAAGGAAAACAAGATACTTGACCCGCAACTTACTCTCAAGGATGCGGGTGTCGCTGCAGGCGCAGTGCTACTTTTGATGCCTGACCCTACGGGCGGCTAAAAAATTGAAAGAAAAGAAAGGGAACTACTTCGGATTCAGCTGTGCGGCTGTGAAGTTGGCCTGGCCGCCCGGGTAGGGAACGGTTGTGTCGCCCACAAAATAACTGTCAACCTGGGGAGTTGAGAAGTTCAGCGTCGGCGTCTTTACGCACGTGCCGTTTGCGCACATCTCCACCTCGAAATAATACGTCGTGTTTGGGGCTATGTAGAGAAGCTCCTGGTATTGCGAGAATGCCGGGAATTGTGCTGCAAGAATCCACCTGCGCACCCCCGGCTCGGTGCCGTAGTGCACGGTACCGGTTGCATTGGCGTTTGTGAACCAGTAAAGCTCGGCGGTGTTGGTGCGGATGTTTTTCACGGTCATGTTGACAAACCCGGGCTTTGACGCGTTGGCAATTGGAGTTGCCGAGGGGAAAACCGAAGGAACCGGAGTGACAGTGGAGTTTATCGCCGGAGTGGCCGTTGCATTGGTGGCGTTCGATGCGTTGGAAGTTATCGGCTCGCCCATGTTCGTCTCATTGGGCCCGAACGTCTTGACACACTCGCTGTAATTGTACCTGCTCTTTGATTCCCACGCGCCGTTGACGCACTCGTAGTAAGTCTGGGTGCCGCTGATTGAGCCTACGCAGGCGAACTCCTTTTGCACGCCGTTAGCGCACGTAATCGTAGGCAGTATGGACGGCACCGCCGAAGCAAGCACGGTCGGGGTTGCAACCGCGTTGTTTGCCTGGGGCGCGTGGTTTTGTGTTGCCACAAAGACCGCCACTAAAAGCACCAAGGCAACTGCCGCGTATGCTCCGACGTTTTTGTTGTTTTCAAGAAGGTTTTTTGCCATGGTCATGTCTCACTTCGTTTTGTTGAACAGGTAAAAGTCATTTCTTTCTCTTGCTGCGGCCGATTTTTCTTGCTTTTGTTTTCGTACGGTGCACGGCGTGCTTTGCGGCCTTCCTCGCAGCATTGGCTGCTTTCTTGACTTTGGGTTTTTGGGCGTTCTTTGACGGCTTTGCCGAAACGCGGCCCAAATAATCCAAGACGCGCTGTTGTACCTTGCCGCCCACGCGGACGGATTCCACGCGGTAGCGGTAGAGGATGCCCTTGACGCGCTTGGTGCGGATGAAGGCCATTGCAAAGCTAGTAGGATGGGCGAAGTATTAATACGATTCGAAAGTTACTTTATGGGAGACGACCGCAAAATGGACGAGTACCTGAAAGCCGCCTGCGCCGCAGCAAAGAAGGCCGCGGAATACCTCTACCGCAAGCAGGGCGCAGGAAAGACGCGGTACAAGAAGGGCCGCGAACTCGTAACCGAATCGGACATTGAGTCGCAGGAAATCATTTTCGACGAGCTTGAGCGCTTCGGCCTGCCTTTCCAGTCCGAGGAGAAGAACTCAAAACTTTCCAAGGGGACGCGCTGGGTAATAGACCCGATTGACGGCACCGAGCACTTTGTGCGCAACGCGCCGTTCTACTCCGTATCGATTGCGCTTGTCAAAGACAACCTGCCCGTGGTGGGGGTTGTCAACGTTCCCGGCCTGGACTTGGAATACTGCGCAGAAAAAGGAGCGGGTGCATTCCGCAATGGAAAGCCCATCCACGTCTCCCGGGTGGTCTCGCTTGACTACGCTTCCGTGTTCATCCATCCATACCGCCGCTTCAAGATGGTCGGGTACGAGGGCGCGTTCCTCCAGCTTTCAAAGAAGATACGCCACCCGCGCTACTTTGCATCAAGCGAGTTCGAGCTTGCGTTCATGGCAGAGGGTGCCGCTGACGCGGTTGCAAAGCCCGCCTTTCGGCTGTGGGACGTCGCAGCTGGCGCAATCATTGTTACCGAAGCTGGCGGAAAAATCACGGACTTTGACGGCTTGCCCTGGACTGCCAACTCGAACGCGCTGCTTGCCACGAACGGCCGGGTGCACAAGGCTTTGCTTGAGCTTATCGGCAAGGAGCGCGGGAAGAAAATCTGCAAGTAAGCCAAAAGTTAGGCACTACACGCAACCTGTCAAAGTGACCTGTTGACAGACTATTTATTGAGAACGAGCAAGCGCAAACGGGTCAGAAGGGGTTTCGCCCTCGAATATTCGGGTTCTGAGCGCAGCTTTGAAATCCAGTCGTCGATAGGATAGGTTTTGAGCGGATCCAAACCGCGCGCTACAAGCTGGTTGCGTCGGTCCGTATTGGTGGCATTGCAGGGGGCGGGATCGAACCCGTCATGGGTAGTCATATGCGTGACCTCTGCGACCGCTTTCAGGTGTTCCAGGCGTTCGGCTTCCAGCAGGGCGCCGCGAATGCCCGGGATAGTTGTGCTTTCCACGGTGTTGATAGCGGAACCCGGTGATTTCGGGTTGTAGTACTCGGCATACGCGACCTTTTTGCCGCCCTTAAAAGACACCCGGAAATTGATTCTCCCGCACCTTGCCGGCCCCGCACCCATTTTCTTCTGGAACGCCGAATGGTAGCTTTTCATTGCCCGTGCCATCTTTTGAGGCCACCGGGAGATTTTCCTGGGCCCAAACAACAGGTGTTCCCGCGTCATTCCGCAAAGCTGGCGCGTGGTGCCGATAAAGATGTCGTAGGTGTGCCGGTTACCTGCCGGTTCGCCAAACATGGCGTAATGAAGGGCTTCGGATGCCGGCTTTTTCTTGAGTTTCATATGCTATGTGCTTTGGCCTTCTGAAGATAAAAAGCACGCTTTGCCGATGGAAGGTGTGACAAATAGGCTGATAAGTTAGGCACTACACGCGGTGGTTTTTGCCAGATTGAAAAAACTAGATTAGGCCGTCCTTCTTCCCAGTGGGAACACAGACCCGCATTTCTTGCAGGTCTTTTCCTTGCGCTTCCAGTTGAAGTCAAACTCCGCAGTGCCGCAGTCCGGGCAGGCGCGCATTTCGGAGCTGTGGAACGAGGCCCAGCCGGCCTTGGTCTCGGAATAAACGTGGCGGTTTGTTGAATATGCGACTTTGGGTTCGCCAGCTGCCGCCGGCTTTTCCTCGGTTGCCGTGCTGGTGCCCGAAAACTCCTTTTTCTTGTCAAAGGCATGCTCGAGGTTCTTGCTTGAGCAGCGCGGGCAGATTACGGCGTCATCGGCGTCAAAACGAAGGTTACAGTTCTTACAAGCGTATTTCACAGGGACCCCCCTCACTTCCACTAATAACGTGGGCGCGAAAAGCTAAAAGCCCGTTGCTTGCGTTTTTGGCTTGTTTTGGCTGGTTGGCGGGATTGGGTGTTGAAGGGCAATGGGATGAAATGGAAGCAAAGAGATGCTGGCGGCCGGAAAGCGGTAGGTTGTGTTTTGTGCTTGTTTAAGGAAGATAAAGAAAGAAGAAAAATAAAATAAGAATAAAAGGAAAAAAAAAGTTAGGCACTACTTCTTGAACGGGCTCTGGTACTTTGCCTTGCTTCCAAGCATTGCCTCAATCTCAAGCAACCTGTTGTACTTGCAAGTTCGTTCCGCTCTTGCTGGTGCTCCGGTCTTGATCTGGCCTGCGCCAATGCCAACTGCAAAGTCAGCAATGAAAGAGTCCTCTCCTTCCCCTGACCTGTGGGATACTACCACGTTCCATCCTGCAAGCTGTGCCAGTCTAGATGCCTGCATCCCTTCTGTCACTGTTCCTATCTGGTTGATTTTGAGAAGGAGTGCGTTGCAGGATTTCATTGCTATTGCTTTCTTGATCCTGACAGGGTTAGTTACAAGCAAGTCATCACCAACTACCTGGTACTTGTTTGTCTTTGTGAATGCAGCAAACTCATCATATCCTTCTTCCTGGAACCCGTCCTCAACTGAACGAAGAGGATACTCTCCCTCAAGCTGGGTATAATACTTTGCTAACTCAGCTGAAGAGAGTGACTTGTTGTCTACTGCATACTTTCCGTTTTCATAGAAGTTGGAAGAAGCAGGGTCTATTGCTATTGTAAAGTCGTTTTCGTAACCTAAGTTAGCAACAGAGCCTAAGCACAAAGCAAAAGCATCTCCCATTGTCTTTACAGGAGGAACAAACCCACCCTCATCTCCCAGGTTGGTAAACGTTCCACCGAACTTGCTTGATATTGACTTCTTCAATTCATGATATGACTCTGCACTCTCTCTCAATGCAACGGAATAGCTTTTTGCATAGGATGGCTGGATCATCACTTCCTGACAGGCAAGCCCTCCTGATGCGTGCTTTCCTCCGTTGATTACGTTAAGCATCGGAACAGGAAGAAGGCCCGTCGTCTTTGGCTTGTATATGTCTGTAATGTAATCATACAATTCTTTTCCTTGTGCAAGAGCACCCGCCCTTGCAACTGCCATTGACACGGCAGTTGTTGCATTTGCGCCTAACACAGTCTTTCCTTCGGTTCCGTCAAGTGCAATCATTGCATTGTCAAGCTTCTCTTGCTCTTCAACATCCATTCCAACAAGCTTCTTTGCTATCGGCCCGTTGACGTTTGCTACCGCTTTGCTTACTCCCTTTCCTCCAAACTCCTTTCCTCCATCTCTCAGTTCCAAAGCTTCGAACTTACCTGTGGAGGCGCCGCTTGGTGTGATTGCTTTTGTAGTGCCTAACTTTGTCCTTACTGTCGCAAGCACGGTGGGGTTGCCACGCGAGTCTAGGACCTGCATCGCTCCTATGAATTCTATCTTGGTTGCCACAGTACACACCCTCTTGTTGGTAGGATTTGCGCATCTAGCGCTTTTTCAGATTCCTTTTTGTTTCTTGAAGCTTCCCTGGTATTCCACTCCTTTTTCCATCCGTTCAAACAGTATCTGGCATATCTTCATTCCTGGGTAAAGCGTAAGCGTAAACGGCGAGACGTTGAGGATTTCAAGCACCTGAACGTTGTCAACTCCCGGGTGCACGAAATCCGAGCTGATGTGCACCATCACGCCAAGCCGGGCAAACCGGCTTCTTCCCTGCAGGGTCCCGCACAGGTTCTTTGAGAGGGTTATCCTTTCTTGCGTAGTGCCTAACACCAATTGGTGTGGCTTGAGTGTTATGCCTTCCTTTCCTGCTTTCACTTTCTTTACGCATTTCTGGAAGTCAGCTGAAAAATAAGTGTCTTCTTTCACAGCAATCTTACAATTTCCCTTGGGTACCAAAAACTCGTTTCCAAGTCGCAGGTCAATCGAGGCCGCGCCCAGGTTTTCTTTTACAAAAGGCGTAATCTTCAGTTCGCCTTTTTTCATCATTTCAAGTATTTTTGTCTTTGAGAGGACCATATCGAAAAAGCACCAGCAAATTTACTAGACTTGCTCAGGACTTAAATTGCCTTTGTTGATATTCCGCCGGCGCCCTGCCCAGTTGAGCTATGGCGGGCCAAAACTGCCGTTGCTTTGCCGTTCTTGGGCGTGTCCTTCAGCCGCCGCCTTCAGCAGCAGCCGATTAGTGGAAGTGAGGGGGGTCTGTGTTCGAACTGGGTGGGAACAGTGGAAAACACCCTCACAAATTCTTAAATTTAAGAACGTCTTGCTTTGTGTAGTGATTTTTTTGGTTTCAGCGCCCCAACAAGACCCACAAACCGGCCCAGAACACGCGGGGCCCACTGACGATTTGTCCAGTCAGATCCACAAAGCCACCAAAAGAAAGCGCACCGGAAAGACCGCAGAGCACTACGCCCGGCAGAAAGCCACCTGCTATGCCTATTTTCGCGTCAACATAGACGAGCAGAAAAAGACCAAGGCCGCGCAGTACACAATCTACGATTTCGTCAACGACTCGTTCCACTTCTCGCCAACCAAAAAGGAGCTTACGATCCGGGTGCTTGAGGCCCTAAAAGACAAGCCGATGGACTTTACCGAGCTTGCGGCGCACCTAGATGCAAAAAAGAGCACCCTCTACCTCCTGCTTACCGCGCTCCACCGCTCCGGCCTCATTGACCGCGAGACCAAGCGCCAGCCCTACCGGCTGTCGATTTCATTCTCATCAATGCTGCGCGAGTACTCCTATTGGTGGGAGAATTGGGTGCGTATAAAATAATGGCGCGCGTAATATCTCAAGGAACGTCTTTTCCCATGGCAAGCCAACAAAAGAACGCAGTGCAGGATTCATCCGACTTTGACGAGCTTGGCGAGAAGGAAGGCGGCTTCGTGACAAAGTACGCGATATTTGCGATGGCGCTGCTCATACTCGTTGCCATAGCGTTGATTTTTTTGAGATTCGTGCTGTACCTTTGGTAAATGCCTTTTTGGTGTTTTTGCTGAAATGACCGTGGAACCAGTTAACATTGACGTGCCCCTCAAGCGCGACCGCGAGATAGCGGAAGCGCGCCGCCGCGAGCTGCTGGCCAAGCTGATTTACGCGTCCGGCGGGGTTTTGGTGTTTGCCCTGGTTGGTTTCATAATCTACAAGGGCCTGTACCCGTAGGCACGGCAGCAAGCGCGTGCTCCCGCAGCGAGAACCCAGATGCGCTTAAAAAGCGCGCAACCAATAAAACTTCTGCCACCTAGTCATCCTAGAGGCAAAAAACCACCGAAGGTGTATTTGGATATGGGCATTACTGACCTGCTTTTTGGCAAGAAGAAAGTTCCGGCGTTCTCGGCCGGCGTGTTCTCAATCGACACCACCATGCACCCCTTCCGCATCGCAGCCCACAAGGCCGACTACGCGCAGCTTGACATCACGGTGACCAACAAGTTCGACAAGGAGCTCCTCACGTCCATCACCATAACCGTCCCAAAGGCCCTTGGCTTTGAGCAGTCCCAGCTTACGCACCAGCGCGAAATCCGGGCAGGTACGCTTGCGCCGGGCGAGTCCAAGAGCATCCGCGTCCAAATCTGGGGCAGCGGACGCACCGACCCGGGCAACCACGAGATAAAGATTTTCGCAATGTCCCACTACCGCGACTATTCCTACGTGCTGAACGAGGTCCGCAAAACAGTGGAACTGAGGGCGGCGTAACCATTTATAAAGCGGCCTTGCATTTTTCTCTTGTAATAATTATCCAAGCGCGCAACAGCGCCTAAAGGTGAACTATAATGGCGGTCAGAGTTTCTGCTCTCATGGGAATGGATGTCTTCACGGACACTGCAAAGTTCGTAGGCAAGGTCTACGACATCATCATCGACCTGCAGAAGGGCGAAGTGACGCGCCTGACCCTCGAGCCAATCAAGGTTGCAAACAAAGACGACGCGCGCCGCATCTTCAAGGAAAAGACAATCCTCTACAAGAGCGTCAAGGCGGTTGAGAAAATCGTGATCGTCTCGTCAATCCAGCCCGTTGAGGAGCCGGAAGCCGAGGAAGAGGCGCCCAAGGAGCCGGAGAAGCCCTTCCAGCACTACTCGTACAAGTACAGGAGATAAGTTTCTCCCAATCTTTTATTTTTTCCAGCTCTTTTTCTAATGTTTTTATCGCCTAGCTTTGAGCTTGCGCTATTGGTTGTAGTTTTACAGCGCCGCAACCGGGTCTATTTCTTGCCGCGCAAGTCTTTAGCCGCCATCTTTTCCGCAAGGCGTTGCAGTATCGCTTTTTCAAGCTCCGGCGTGACTGGGTTTTTACTTTCCAAAAGCGTCGGGTGGCCGCTGCCAAGGCCGGTGATGACTTTTCTTGCGGCCGGTTCCTTTCCAAAAAGAAGCGTGGGCCGTGCCGGATCCACGTATTTTTTTGCGGCAGTTGAAACGTCAACCACCCTGTGGGAAACGCCAACGGTGCCTTTCGGGACGCCTTTTCTGTTCAACGGTTCGGGCCTGTTGCGCTCTACCACGGGAAAACCCCCAGTAAATGTTAAAGACGTTTAGCAGTTCTGGGATTTAAAAAATCCGAGCAGGTTCGCGTTTGTCGTAGTGCCTAACTTTTGCCAGGCTGAGCAAAGAGAAAATAGCGGGGAGAGGATTTGAACCTCCGATCTCCGGGTTATGAGCCCAGCGGGCACTCCTGGCTACCCTACCCCGCTTCAAAAACAGAAGCGTGCGGCTGCGGTTGTTGCAGCGCAAAAACCTAATTAGGCCTTGTTAGATTGTCTTGCCTGTCAAGCAATATAATACGAGTGGGAGCTTTGGGTTGTGGTGTGGGCGTTCAGGTTGCGGCGTGCCCTGGGGTTTCGAAGCAATTTGGCAGAGTGCGCTTACTTCTTGGTTTCCGCAACCAGCGTCTCGCCGGCGTCGGCCTGGAGCTGCGTTGCGGGCGAGGAGAAGGAGCCGATGAACTTTTCCATTGTCTTGATGCGCTCGACGATTTTTCGCGTGTCTGTCTCGCTGTTTTCGTAGCGGAGCATCCCCTTGCACTTGGGGCAGCGGAACTGGTTCTCCATCGCGTCGTCGAACTCGCAGCGCACGCACCCCTTGCGGCACTTGTACACGCACGCGCTCTCGGCGTACGCCACGCGCGCCCGCAGGTCGTCGTACTCGCGCTTCTTCATGGAAAGGTAGTTGGAAAGGGCGCGTTCGCGGTTGAGGTTCCAGGTATAGGTGAACCAGCCGTTCTGCATGTTCTTCTCGCGCCTGTATTCGACCACGCCGTAGGAGTGGAGGTGGTTGAGTATGCAGCGCACTTCGGCGATCTTGATTTCGGTCTTCTGTTCGATGGCCTCGTCGGTGCATCCCTCGTCGCCGATGGTCTCGATGATGCGCATGCCTTCCTTGCCTGCTATTTCCTTGATGAACGCCTCGAGGTGCTCGCCAACAGGCTGGAAGTCCTTGGGCAGGACTGGCGCCTGCGGCATTTCAACAACCGGCTTTGCGGTTTTTTTTGCAGAAGAAGTTTTTGCCCCCGCGGTATTACTCGCCTTTTTGGAAGCGAGTTTGAGAGACTTCTTGGCGGGCATGAATAGTTTTGCAGTATTTTAGTTTAAATACCTTATTTCGAAAACGGCCTTTTTTAGAGGAAAAAACGGTTTTTTCAGTCGCAAACGCGGGGTTTCCTATTTTTTCTTGGGTGTTTTGCGTTTATGGTTGCGTGTTTTTTCCTGGCAACAGCGGCCGGCCGCGTTTTTTCCAACACTTTTTTCCCGTTTGCTTTCGTGTTCTTCCTGCTCGTGTCAACAACCGTCTTTTTCCTTGCAGAAGGCGTAATCTGGATCTTTGCGTCCGAAAACACCTTCGGTGTCCTGCCTGAAAGCTCGTACAAAAACAGGCCCAGCGCGGCGACTTCGGAGTGCGGCTGGTTTCCAACCGCGGAGTTCACATCCACCATCCCATAAATTTCAGGCGGCACTTTTCCCGCGCCGACTATGAGCATCACTTTCTTTTCCCTAGCGTTTCTCAGGTCCTGTGCGGTTTTTCGGAAGTCCTCGCCGTACATCGTCAGGTGGATTTTCTTTCCAGAAAACGCACGCAGTGCTTTCTTCCAGTCCTTCTCATACCGCGCCTTGAACTTGCCGCCCCATTTCTTCGAAAGCCCCGACAGCCGCTCCACAAGCTCGTCGTCCTCGTCGCCGCTGATTATCATTTCGTTTGCGCCAAACGCTCGCGCAGCCAGGCCGCAGTGCGTGGTTATCCGCTTGTCGCGGCTTGGCCTGTGGCCCAGTCGCAGTATCGTGATTTCAGTTTCCATTTTTTTTACCTCTTTGAATCCTTGCAAGGTTAGCGTTCGCTTTTTTCATCCAGGAAAAGACAACTTCCCGCCTAAATGCGATTACGTATGCCGCGCCAACAATCGCGCCTACCAAGTGCGCGGCTTCCGCAGGCCCTGCGGCGTCCTCGCTTTTTTTCGTCCTGGCCTGCTGTTCGATGAGCCCCTGTTTTTCCTGTGCGACCAAAACCTGCTGCTGTGCCTCTGCGGGTTTTTGCTGTGCGAGCAGTTCCTGCGCCTTTTGCTGTGCCAATTCTTTTTGCTGCTCAAGGCTTTTGTAGCTCTCGGAGGAAGCCCAGTCAGCGGCTGCCGGGGCAGCGAAGTTAACAAGCAGAGCAACAAACGCAAGTGCAAGCACACCTCGCTTGGGGTCGGAAAGAACCCCCGCAACCGCAAGCCCGACGATTCCTGCGCTTGCGCCGATGATTTTTACCTGCGGTTCCGCGGCAAGGCAGGCAAGCCCGCCAACAACCCCGGACAGGAAGAATATCGCAAGGGCGTCCCTGTACGAAAGCGCCGCTTCCACAACCAGGCAGAATATGACAAGGCCCGCAAGGTTCTCGATAAGGTGGCCAAGTCCCGCGTGGTCAAACAGGTACGTCACGGCGCCGAACGGAAGGTTCTCAGCAGAAAGCGAGCCTGCTGTTATCATGCGCACCGTCGGATAGGCCGCGCCGTTTGACAGGGCAAAGTACATTATTGCGATCGAGAACGTAAGCACAAGCGTCGCAGTGCCAAAGGGCATCCGGAGCGCCTTCGGGAATTTTTCCTTCTTCTTCACCCTGCCCGGGCTGTTTGCAGCAGCAACAGGCTTTGCTTTCGCGCGCTTTTTTTGCATAATAACGAATAAGCGTTACGCTAAAGTTGCATAATAAGAACTGGGTCGCAAGACCATAACAAGACCCGCCGTTATGCGGGCATGGCGACCAGTTCAACCCACCT
>Ga0074198_1002108_pt1 | contig 11171 bp, 13 predicted proteins | sample EPASupsiteSAE323_FD_64527 | JGI IMG/M metagenome (GOLD analysis project Ga0074198, IMG submission 64527) | Bioremediated contaminated groundwater from EPA Superfund site, New Mexico - Sample SAE3-23 | ecosystem: Environmental > Aquatic > Deep subsurface > Groundwater > Contaminated ...
GCCGGAGTCACAGCACCCTTCCGAGATACTGGTTTACGGAAAAGATTCCCGCGTGCCTGACAAGAACTTCGGCGAAGTCTTCACCGTGTCAGTTGACCCAAAGAACGGCGCAGACCTTGCGGCCAAGCTGTCCGTCGCGTTTGCCCTCCGTTATGGAAAGAACTGGAAAGGCCCCCAGTCGCTTGTGCGCATACGCTTCCAGGATGCGGGCAAGGCTGAGCAGGACCTGAGGAAGGCTTTTACTGGCGTAAATGGCATAGACTTGGTATAGGGGCGTGACTTGGTATGAGACGGCTGGTGCTTCTTCGCCACGGCGAAAGCGTGTGGAACAAACAAAACCGCTTCACCGGATGGACTAATGTTGACCTGTCCGAAAAGGGCGTCGAGGAAGCCAAGCAGGCAGGCGAGACGCTCAAGAAAGAGGGCTACTCCTTCGACGTCGCATTCACTTCGGTTCTTGTACGCGCAACCCGGACTCTGGACATCGTATTGCAGGAAATGGGTTTGACCAGCATCCCCATAATAAAATCCTGGCGCCTCAACGAGAGGCACTACGGCGCCCTCCAAGGGCTCAACAAAGCGGAGATGGCTGCAAAGTACGGCGAGGCGCAAGTCAAGATTTGGCGCCGAAGCTACGACATCCGGCCTCCTGCGATTACAAAAGACGACCCGCGCTATCTGGGCAACGACCCGCTTTACAAGGATCTTTCCCCTGAGCAAATCCCGCTTGCCGAGTGCCTGAAAGACAACGTGGTCCGGACTCTCCCCTTCTGGGATTCCGACATCGCTCCGGCAATCAAGTCCGGAAAGCAAGTCCTCATCGCAGCGCACGGCAACAGCCTGCGCTCGCTTGTCAAGTTCCTCGACAGCGTGTCCGACGCAGAAATTACCGAGCTGAACATTCCAACTGGAATCCCGCTTGTGTACGAGCTTGATGACCGCACCCTCAAGCCGCTGAAGCACTACTTCCTAGGCGACCCGGAGGAAATCAAGGCTGCACTTGACAAAGTGAAGAATCAGGGTAAGATTCAGAAATAGGCAACTGCGCATAAAACCTCTCTAGTATTCCGAATATTTGTTCCGCCACATCGCCTAGTCCGCTAACTATTATTCCTCTAATTGCCCAATGAGCTGCACTTAGTCCGACAGCCACGCACGAGCCGCAACTGAAAGCAAGTTTCTCCAGCCCAAATCCTCGATAAATAGCACCAACTGATTGATAAGAAACTCCATATACTGCGACAGTTATTACTACTCCAAATTCGAATCCGAACTTAGCGGTTTTTTCTCTAAATAACGAAGTACAACTCGCATTCTCACTTTTTGCAGCTCTCGCACTTTTTACTACTTCGTTGTAACTTTCAATCAGTGGCGTGTATGCAGATATTGTATTCGTAATTTTGTTATAGCTAGGAACAGATGTGTCTAAAGTAGGAATATCTGTACTTATTTTTTCATTTGTTATCTGAATAATGCTATTCGCATTATCTGCAAATTCAACGTATTGCGTATAGTTTGATATGTTCGTTTCATCCATAGTTTTTAGTGAAGCGATTTTTTCAATAGCTTCTTTTTCAAAATTACTTAGTGTCAAGTTATTACTGCTCTTCATCAAATTTTGAGTTGCGTTAATTGCTGCTGTGCTTTGCTGAGCAGTGAAATCTGCTGCTTCGCTAATTTGTCCTCTTTGACTCTCTGTGCAACCAATTAGAAGTATACTTACTATACTTACAAAAGAGAGTAGTATCAACGCTTTATTCATAATTCTATTAAGTATTTAGACTTAAAGTTATCTATTTCCCGAACTTCCGGTCAGTCGAGTCGTAGAACTCGACAGCAGCGTCAAAGTCAGCCTTTGCAAATTCCGGCCAGAGCTTGGGCGAGAAGTAGAGTTCGGAGTAGACCGTCTGCCACGGCATCATCCCCGAAAGCCGGTGCGAGTCCCCTGTGCGTATGAGCAGGTCAGGGGATTCGGAAAGGTAAAGGTATTTTTCGAACTCCGACTCGGTAAGTGAGTTGGCGCGCACCTTGTCCGATGCAATGTCCGCTGCAAGCCTCTGCGTTGCGTTCAATAGCTCGTCGCGTCCGGAATAGGCTATTCCCATGTTCAGCGCAAGCCCGCCCTTGCGTTCGGGGTACATGTCCTCTACTTTTGAGAACATCCGATTGAGTTCCATCGGAAGAAGCTCGCGCTTTCCAAAGAACTTGACCGTGACCTCGTTGTCCTTGTACACCTGCGAGTCAAGCACGCGCTGGGCGTGCGACTTCATAAGGCGGAACAAAAGCGAAAGCTCGTCAGTGGAGCGCTTGGAGAAGTTGTCAAGCGAAAGCGCCCAGTAGGTAAGCGTCTTGACGCCCGAGTCGCCGCACCAGCGCACGACCTCCTCGGACTTCTGGAATCCCGCCAGGTAGGCCTGCTCAACTGCGATGTTGTTTTTCTGTGCGTAGCGCCTGTTCCCGTCGGGGATTATCGCCAGGCTTGAAAGAGTCTTGTGCATTTGCATTGCCTTAGCCGCCAGTATGCGGCGATATGCTGATTAACCGGTACAATAGCTATTACTTGGATGGCTAAAATATTTATTGGAAAGGCAGGCAAGGGCCAAAAGTCGTTTGCAACCGACGTTGCGGCCAGCATTTTCTCCCGCTGCCTTGGCATAATGTGGCAGGGAACGCCCTTCCGCAAGCCTTTCAGCAAGCCCCTCTTTTTCGAGTTCGAGAACGAGGCAACCGGCTCCAACGCCACCCACTCGCTCTTCTGTTTTTTGCCCTACGACGCGGTGTTCGTAGGTTCGGACTGGAAAGTAACTGAAGTCATGCAGGCAATACCCGGATGGCAATTCTGGATTGTCCCGAAAAAGCCGTTCAAGTACCTGATTGAGATGCCTGCAGGTTGGGCGAAGAAATATAGCTTGACGTCCGGGGTAAAAGTCGCCCTGCGGCAATAGGTACCAATGGCAAATTATCCGTTCCTGCAAGCGAACAGTTGCCTGCAAGTAAACCCGCTGTTTATTTCCAATCCACTTCAGCCTAAACTTTCGCCAGGGGCACCTATACTGTTTGTGGGTGCGAGTAAGTCTTGAGCAGGGTAGTTGGGTGGAAAGTTACCGCTCCGGTTGATGCGAAAGCAACCGCAACCGGAAAGGTGGCAGCTGAGAATGCGTCGGCAGCGCAAAAGGACCTTCTTTGCGTGTCCGAGCGCTTCGAGTTCTCGGCATTGGATGAAGCGGTTTTTGCGAAAGCGTCAATGGAGTACGCGTCAGCAGTCGAGTCGTCACCATCATCTGCGGCCAGCATTTCCACTTTTGAAAAGATGGTTGCAGCAGTATGCAACCGGCATCGGGCGGTCATTGACAAGCAGTCCTTTGAAAAAATCGCAAGCGCGCTTTTCCATTCCTTCTGTGGCTTCGGTTGCCTCGACTTCCTCCTTTCCCGCGACGACTTGGAAGAAATCGCCTTCGTGTCAACAGCAGAGCCGCTCTACGTCTTTTCCTGTACCAAGAAGGCGTGGCTTGCGACAAACTGCTTTTTGTGCTCCGAGCGCTTTGCGATGGCTGCGGTCAACCGCATGGCTTCCAAGAGCGGCAAGAGGTTGTCGTTTGCCACTCCCCGGCTTGACTCCCAGCTTGCAAACGGCGGCAGGCTCCACGCGTCCTGCCCGCCCATAAGCCCTGCGGGAGTCTCGTTCTCAATCCGGCTCTTTCCTGCAAAGCGCATGGATATGACTGACTTGGTCGGTGTGAAGGCAATCAACACCGAAGCAGCGGCCTTCCTGTGGTTTGCGATGCAGTCGGACTGCTCAATCATAGTCGCGGGAAACACCGGCGGCGGAAAGACTACTGTGCTGAACGCGCTGTGCGACCTTGTGGGGATGCGCGAGCGGCTGGTTCTTGTGGAAGACACTCCCGAATTGGTGCCCGCACAGAAGCACGTTGCGCGCCTGGTAGCCTCCAAGGCCGCGATGTCCGACCTGGTCAAGGACACTTTGAGGATGCGTCCTGACCGCGTGTTCGTGGGAGAAGTGCGCAACAAGGAGGACTGCAAGGCGCTCTTTGACTGCCTGCTCTCTGGCCAGGCACGGGGCACTTACTGCACCTTTCACTCCGACAGCGCGGCGGAGTGCCTTGCACGGATGAGGCTGATGGGCGCAACTGACCACGACCTTGCAGCGCTTGACCTTATAGTGGTGGCAAGGCGCATCCCCGTCTACGACCTCTCGGCCCGCACGGGCGGCGAGGTGCGGAGAATCACCGAAATATGCGAGGTGTGCGCAGAAGGCGGCTCCTTTGTCCCGCGCCCGATATTTTCATTCGACGCAAAGGATTCGTCCCTTCGCTTCTGCGGCTTTGGAGCAGGCAAGCTGAAGGACAAGATTATGTCCTGCCTTTCAAACGCCGACCGCGAGAAGTTCCTGTCGGAGTGGCAGAAAAGGGCGAAGTTCTTTGCAAAAAAGGAACCGGTTGCCATGTCGGTCCGCGCGGAAAAATACTTGTACGCCTAGCGGGCAGTGCAGTGGTGCTTCCTGTGCGGCTCAAAGTGCGTCTTGCAGCTGCGGCAGTAGTGCATCTTCTTGAGGGGCTTTCCGTAGTTTGAGCACACGATTATCTTGCAGTTGGTGTGGCCCTTGCCGTGGGCTTCCTTTGTGACCAGGCCGAGGCAGTTCCCGGTGCACGCGTAGTATGCCACGGGCTCGAAGAACAGCCTCTTTTGCATCCGGCGAAGCGGCACGGAGTGGGCCAGCAGTTTTGAAGGCTTAGGGCCGCGCTTTGGCTTTTTCTTAGGCGCGGCCTTCTGTGCCTTTTTTGTTTTTTTCATTTCTTTCAACAAAAATAATTCCTTTAGTCTGCCAGCCAGACGAACCCGAGGAGCAGGATTTCAAGGCCCACAAACAGCGATGCGCGGAACGCGTCGTATGCGCCCATGCCGAACCCGACGAGGGTGCCGCCTATGAGCATAAGCATGAGCCCCTTGACTTTCGAGAACAGGTTCATCCTCTTTACTTGCTGTCCTTCGGTGCCGACCGGGGTTGCCTTCTTCTGAGCCTTTGCCAAACATACATCACCGTTTTGTGGTTTTGCGCGCGTTGCGCCCGGAATTGTTACTAATTCTCCGTTTAAGACTTTTTGCATCCGCTTCTCCGCCGATTCGGTTTCCGGCCGCAGGTCCGGGCAAAAACGACCGGTTTAAATATCACCTTCGGAGACAATTCTATCTGCGGCCAGTTGGGTAGGGGCTATTTTGGGGCCGCGCACGGTAATTGGCAATTTTTTCCAGACGCCTGAATATTGGAGGTAGGTTATTTTGGACGGACATGAACACAATCATTCGGAACACCCGCACCACGAGGGCCACTACGGCCACGTAGGCGGCAAGAAAATTCCCGCAGTCGCGGTATTTGCATTAGTCGCGCTCGTATGCCTTGTAGTCGGCTACTTTGCGCACGCGGCGCTTTCTCCCGCGGCAACATGCCAGGCGAACAACTCAACAGACGTCTGCACCGCGCCCACATCGGTGCCATCGGGCGCAGGCCTCACAGCAGCGCAGCTCTCAAAGCTCAAGGCAGACCTGAACACTTACTTGACTACGTTGATTGCAATCAACGGCGCGCCCGAAGGCGTGACTGTCGAGGTCAAGAACATCACGAAGGACAACGACATGTACAAGGCGTTCTATGACATCGTCCAGGACGGCGCGGTTGCGCAGTCCGGTTCGGGATACGTGACTGCGGACGGCAAGCGCCTGTTCCTCGGCACTTACATGGACCTCACTGAAAAGCTTACCATGCCTACTCCCAAGCCGCCGGTCGAAATCAACGTCACCGGGAGGCCCTTCCAGGGCTCGGCCAACGCAACGGTCACCATCGTGGAGTTCTCGGACTTCCAGTGCCCGTACTGCAAGGTCGCATACGCAAACACCGAGACCGTGCTGAAGACCTACAACGGAAGCGTCAAGTACTACCTGGTGCACTACCCGCTGTCGTTCCACGCTGCTGCGCAGAAGGCCTCGGAGGCCTTCGAGTGCGCGATGCTGCAGGGAACTGCAAAGGGCTGGCAGATGTTCGACGCAATGTTCACCAAGGGCTCCGGCGACGGCACAGGGTTGGCCGTTGCGGACCTGAAGGAGTACGCAAAGAACCTGTCGCTTGACACTGCAAAGTTCAACAAGTGCCTTGACGACAACCAGACTGCGGCAAAAGTCAATGCTGACGCCGAATACGGCGCAAGCGTGGGCGTGTCCGGCACCCCGACTTTCTACGTCAACGGCGTGGAGGCGGTCGGAGGCGCTGCGATGCAGTCCGCAGTAGAGGCAGCACTCAAGAAGTAGGCCCAAAGCCTATTTTCCCCTTTTTCTTTTTCTTCTTCTTTTTTATTTTCCAATGCCGCTAATTTCTTACTCTTAATTTCAACCGGGTGCAGTTTCCATGGATGCAATTACCATTTTCGTTCTAGGCTTGGTGCAGGGCATCGCCGAGTGGGTGCCAATAAGCTCCAAGACGCAGGTGAGCCTAACGTGGCTCAAGGTATTCAACGGCGACCCCGCGACCCTCGTTCCCATACTCCTTTACCTGCACGTGGGCACGCTGCTTGCAGCTGCGATTTACTTCCGCAAGGAGATAATGGAAATCCTGCGGTCGGTGCTTTCAAAGCCGTTTTCGAAATCCACGTACTCCGAAGGAAAGACTGGGTTTCTAATCACTTCCCTCTTTCTCACCGGCGTGATAGGTTTTCCGCTGCTTTACCTGGAGAAGAAATTCTTCCCGACCCTTGACACCAGCGTCCTGTTCGCGCTGATGGGCGCGGGCTTGGTGCTTACCGGCCTGCTTCTGCTGAGCCAGAATGGTGCGAAGGAGCGCAGGAAGGAGTCGGCAACGTGGAAGGACGGGGTGCTCACCGGAGTATTGCAGGGGTTGAGCGTGCTCCCCGGCGTGTCGCGCTCAGGCACAAGCACAACCGGCCTGATTTGGCGCGGCTTCTCAAGCGAGGACAGCTTCCACCTGAGCTTTTTGCTCAGCATCCCGACCGTGATTTGCGCCGAGATGGTGTTCTACATAAGCGGCGAAATCGCGGCTTTCCCGATAACCGACGGCATCCTGCTTGCGGCTTGCAGTTTCGTGTTCGGCTACCTCACGCTGGACGCCTTGCTCAAGATAATGAAGAAAGTCAGCCTCGCGTACTTTGCGCTTGCCATGGGCGTCGTGATGATTGCCGCCTGGCTGCTTGGCGCGGGCTGAGGATGCGCAGTGGGTCAGTGCTGAAAGAAGATGGTTTTTCCTTATGCCCGTTTGCTACCGCCTTGTTGACGGCACCATTGAAATCGACGGGGTGCGCATGCACCAGACTGTGCGCAAGACGCCTGTGCAGGATGCTTCCGACAAGGTGGCCGCGCTTGGCGTCACTCCGGGCAGCCGCGTGCTTGACGTGTGCACCGGCCTGGGCTACTCCGCGATTGCAAGCGCCCGCAAAGGCGCCAAGGTAACGACGCTTGAAGTTGACGAGAACGTGCTTGAGCTTGCCAAGACAAACAAGGACTCCGCCGAGCTCTTTTCCAACCCAAACATCAAAATCAAGATGGGCGACGCGTTCGAGTCAATAGACGATTTCGGCGACGGCTCCTTTGACTTCATCCTGCACGACCCGCCGCGCTTCTCCTTCGCAGGCGAGCTATATTCCCTCGTGTTCTACCAGAAGCTCTTTCGCGTGCTGCGCAGGGGCGGAAAGATGTTCCACTATACCGGAAACCCCGGTGCAAGAAGCGGCAAGAACATGACCAAGGGCTTCAAGCAGCGCCTTGTTGAGGCAGGTTTTGTTGGCGTGCGCTGGGATGAGGGGTTGCAGGGGTTCCTTTGCAGGAAACCCTGACTGCGTCCTGGCGCGGGACAAGCAGGATTGGGTGTGCCACGGGCCTATAGCGTCTCGTCAATCAGCTTCTTCTGCTTCTTTCCAACTGCCTTCTCCTCTTCCTTGAGGTAGATATGGTAGGTCGTGAACGGAATCTCTATCTTGGCCTTCTCGAACCCCTTGAGTATTTCCTCGCGGACTTCGCCCGCCACCAGCTCGGTCTCGAAGTAGTTGTTGACCTCGTAAAGCACCTTGAACTCAAGGGCGGAGTCGCCGAACTTGTCAAGCCGCACTATGGGCTCGCTCTTTGCAATCTTTGGGTCGCGTTCCTGCACCTTGTGCACCGCGTCGTGGATGACCTTCTTGACCTTGTCCACGTCCGAGCCGTACTTCACTCCGACAGTGACCGAGGCTCCCTTCCAGTTGTTCTGGATGCCGCGCGAGAAGTTCACCGTGCTTGTAGAGGTGATTTTTTCGTTGGGGATGAAGTACGTGTAGTTGCCGCGCGTGCGTATGCGCGTCATCCTCCAGCCGATCTCCTCCACGAACCCCTTGATTACCGCGTTCTCGTCCTCAAGCGCGATGAACTCGCCGCCCTTGATGGGCCGGTCCGAAAGCAGGTAGAACCCGGCAAAGAAGCTCGCAAGCGTGGGCTGGAGAGCGTAGGCAACCGCAATGCCTCCTATTCCGAGCGTGGCAAGCAGCGGGGTAATCTCCACGCCGAAGCGCTGGAGGACTATGATGAGTGCAATCAGGTATATTGTTATGCGCGAAAGCCAGTGCAGTATCGGGATCATGTCCTTGTTTATCTTCAATTGTCCCCTGTTCTTGGGGTCAATCGAGAACTCCTTCATGTACCAGTAGATTACCGCAGTAACTATCTTTGAAAGCAGGTGGGCGGTCCAGAGTATGAGTACGCTTTGGAACCAGAAGCCGAAGTCGCGGCCGTAGTATAGCGTGTTGATTACCAGCGGCTCTATTGTGAGGTAGATTCCCAGGAGGATTCCAAGCATCCTGACCGGCTCCTCAACCGCCTCGACAAGGCGGTCGTCAAGCGTGGTCTTTGACTTGAGCACAAGCGGCTTGATTACCCTGTTGAGTATGATCAGGAACACTTCTGCGCCAATGACCAGCCCGATGAGCGGAAGCACTATGTTGAACAGGACGCCGATGTTTTCAAACATCATAAACCAACCTCAAGAAGCGAGTATGACTATTCGCCTATCAGGTAGGCGTTTTCTTCTATTAAATCGTTCGATGCCCCGCGCGCCGCAGCATCAGCCTACCTTAATCTTGAAGTCGAAAAGCTCGTAGATTTTCTCCGCGTTTACGGCCGCGCCAGGCAATGGCGTGCTGATTGCCACCGAGGTCACGTGCGCGCTGCGCAGCGTCGAAAGCACCTGGGAAAAGAACGCCCTCGCGGCCGCGGCGTCCTCGTAGCGCTCGAAAGCCTCGATTGAGTCGAAAAGCACGAAGCTCCCGGCGTTCGCCTCGGCGCCGCGCGACACCGCCCGCGAAATCTTTCCCATAGACTCCGGAATCATCATCCCAGACGCCGCCTTTTCGTATGCGCAGTCGCCGTACACCAGCTCCATAGTCATCGCGTCGATTATTATTAGGTGCGAGATGTCCACTCCGGCCGCCTCCAAGTACCTGCACGCCGACTCGTAGCTCCGAGTGCCGGACACGAATATCCCCGTGCGCCTGTTGCGCGAGAGGCATTGGAGCGCCTCCACTATGGTGTCGTCGTAAGCCCGCTCAGCTGCGACTATGCAGAGCGCGGCGTTGCTGCGCATCATCGAAAGCTGGCGTTCCAGGCTTGCCTGGTGGCATAGTATCGCGTAAGTCTCTTCCATGAAATCACCTTTGGGCTTAATGGGGTTTTGCGTGAAACGTCCCCTCCGCACTTGCGGATGGCTTTCGCTAACTTTGCAAAAGACGTTGCACTAGTGTCCAGTCATTGCTTCAAGTGGGGGTTCAGTTCTTGATTTGCGGAATCCCAAAAATCCCTATGCGAAATTTTCCATTTCGCCAAATTTTTTTTTGTCTTGCAATTATTGTTTTTTTCTTTATAAGCTTGCCGAATTAATTGAAGGCAGGTGGCGCGCTTTTCGTTTTGAGGGGCAAAATTTGCGCGTTGCCTGCCGTGCTGAACGCAAGCCGGCGCCTAGTCCTGGTCCTTTCCTGAAAACAGCCCCTCGTACGGCACGCCCTTTCCTTTGGGCTTTCTTTGGGAGTACTTGATTTTGGCCAGCTTGCCAAGCGGCCTTGTCGAGGCGATATCCTCGACTTTTGAAATCGCGTCCGCATTGTACTTGCCGTCATCCTGCGGCAGGTTGGAAAAAAGTATCCTGTACCCGATGAATGCTACCGCAAACACCAGCAGCATCCCGGCGATTGCGGCAACTGCGCGCGCAGGCATTCCCAGTATCGTTGCCGAGGGAGAGAAGAACGAGCAGAGTGCCAGCGTGAGTGCGACAGTAAGCAGCATGAGCGCGCCGAACTGCAGGCGCCTGTTGAATATTGCGGACTTGCGCGTCTCTTCCATACCAATCGCATGCAACGGCCATTCTAAAAGGTGTTGGCGCGCCCTCTTTTCCGTGCAGCCTGTAAGCCAATCTTTTTATTTTTTGTTCGTGCCTATAGCTTGTATTTAAGGCTCCAGAAGCATTAGGCTATACAAGCGAAGAAGGATTTCCAAGCGGAACCTTCCTGGTAACATCCTTTTTGTAAACGCACAGAACTTGAGGTGGAATATACTATATGGCAAACATCCAACAGTCACAGGGTCCCCTTCCAGAGGGCAGCACGCGCATCCTCGGACGCGACGCACAGCGCACCAACATTGCAGTGGCATACGCAGTTGCGCAGGCGGTAAAGACCACTCTTGGCCCCCGCGGGATGGACAAGATGCTCGTTGACGAGATGGGAGACATCGTCATCACCAACGACGGCGCAACCATCCTGAAAGAGATGAACGTCGAGCACCCCGCTGCAAAGATGATGGTCGAGATTGCAAAGACCCAGGACGAGGAAGTGGGCGACGGCACCACCACTGCGGTAGTAATCGCAGGAGAACTCTTCAAGAAAGCAGCCGAGCTCATTGACCAGGACGTGCACTCGTCAATAATCATCCGCGGCTACAAGCACGCGGCAAGCGAGGCCATCAAGGTACTCGAAGTCATAAGCGAACCGATTACCATGAAGGACACCGCAAAGCTCGAGGAAATCGCGCAGATTTCAATGGGCTCCAAGGCAGTGAGCATGGGAGACGTCAACAAGCCGCTCTCCAAGCTCGTAGTCGAGGCGGTTTCCAAGGTAGCGGACACCCACGGC
>Ga0074198_1002110_pt1 | contig 11165 bp, 14 predicted proteins | sample EPASupsiteSAE323_FD_64527 | JGI IMG/M metagenome (GOLD analysis project Ga0074198, IMG submission 64527) | Bioremediated contaminated groundwater from EPA Superfund site, New Mexico - Sample SAE3-23 | ecosystem: Environmental > Aquatic > Deep subsurface > Groundwater > Contaminated ...
TAGCCGCCTTAATTGGATTAGTTTTTGTAGCCGCAACTTTTGTTGGTTGAGCTACCGATGGTTGACTAGAAGCTTGAATGTAGGAATTAACTTTGTTTGCCCAAGCGGGGTCAGTAGCATATCCAGCTTTTTTAATTTCTTGAACCATTTTAGTTGGATTATCTTTATTGGCGTAAGCTTTGGCATATCTTGAATCAGTAGCAATTAATTTAGCAAAATCATTAAAGGCAGCTTGAGTAGAACTATAAGTTTTAAAATCAGCGTTAACATTGACTCTTTTTCCATTAATTACTTCCCAAGTTGGTACATTTACTCCCGCACCTTTAATTCCGAATAAAGTAGTGGCATTCGGATTAAATCCTGATTCATGACCAGCAACCGCCAAAATTACACTTTTTGGTATTCCATATTGTTGAGAAGCAATTTCTGCTTCCTTATCGAATCTTTCAAGAAAAGCTTGTTGATTTGGGGTACTAGCTTTGACTCCACCAGTTGGTTGAGTGGTTGTGGTTGGTAAATTTCCAAAAGCATCTGGTTTAATAATCGAACCATCAGACATTTTTACACTTCCATCTTTCATAGTTTGAACTGGAGTTGCTTTGACAGCATCAATGTTTTCAGCCGCAAAAGCTGGTTTAACTAGAGAAAATTTTGGAGCATTAAAACTAGTGTCATTGTTTGTTTTCTTTTCGGTTTTTCCAAAAATTGCATCACCAAAAACAACTGGAGCAGAATTATCCATCATTGCACCAAAACCTTTTACTAAAGAAGTACCAACACCTTTCAAATTTTGTTTAGCACTTTCAATAAAACTCTTTGGACTCGATAATGTTTCTTTAATTGTTTGGAATTCGTCTTTATAAGCTTGACCTAATTTTTGACCAAATGTCTTTCCACCAGTCAAAACTATGGATTTATCGGAATTTTCTTTCATTGAACCACTGGCAATCTGTTTATCAATTAAGGTTTTGTCGTAATATTTAACAGTATCATCATTGGCTTTTACTGCCTTAATAGGAATATTTTGTTCCTTACCATCAACAATTTTCTTATAAACATAAAGATTGTTTTCTTTAGCAAAGGCATCCTTACTTTCTTCAGAAGTCAATTCTTTGTCGACAGAATTGTAGTCATATCTTACTGGAAACCAAACCCCACCAACTTGGGCATGGGTGTTATCCCATTCCTTTAATTTCATGGTGGCATCAGTTTCATCAGTTGCTCCACTGGTAGGATTTTCAATTATAAATTGACCTTTTCTCACACCTGGAACACCAGTAGCCAAATTTATTTTATCGTTGTTGGTTTCATCAGCTTGGACAACTCGAAGCTTGTCTTTATTTGGGATAATTTCTTCATTCAAATAATCAAGAGAAGAACTGTAGGCATCTAATTTTTTAGTAGCAGAGGCAAGACCAACACCATCGTTAACAGCTTCATATAATTGAGATTGAATTTCAAATCTTTTTGAACCAGCGGTTGAATTGTTGTACATATCTTCCACATATTGGTCAAGACCAATTTTCCCATTAGAAAAATCATCTTGAGTTTTCTTTATTGCCGCATCAACATTTCTTTCAAAAGTAGCATCTTGGTTTTTCATAATAGCAGCCGCTTTTTTGGAAACAATATCTCCAAAAGTCATTGACCTTTCTTCAACATTGGCAATCACATCGTCTCTTTGTTGGACTAAATTATTGTATCTTTCAACAGCATCATTGTAGCCTTTTAACAAAGTATCTTTATTATCGGCACTAGCACCAGCCAATTCTTGTTTGTAAACATTTACTAATTGTTCTTGACTGGCAATTGAGGCATTTAAGCCATTATTTCCACCAGTGTCACCATTAATTTTGCGAATATCTTTAGCATTTCTTTCAAGATAATTCTTAATATCACTAGATTTTATTAATTCTTCATAAACTTCACGAGACATTTGAACTCCACCATAATTTACAACTTCAGTTTCCTGGTCTTTTGGAGGTTCTTCAACCGTAGCCACTCCATTTGGAGAAGTGGTTGGAGTATTATTTGCTGGTAAATTACCAGTTAAACCTTGATTGGCATTGGCAACAGTATCACCAGAAAGATTTTGCGACAATGGTTTTACTGGAGTAGAGTTTTTAACAACTACATCTTGGATTCTTTCATTTACCGCAGCTTTCTCCGCAGATTGTTTCAAATTATTTTTTTGAGTTTCGTAATTTAGGGCTTCGTCAGCTTCACCGTCAGCTTGAGCCATTGCTTGAAGTTGCTCGTACATATTAGCTTTAGCGGTAATTTCCGTAGAAGTTTCCTGTCTCATGGTAGACATTTTGTTTAATTCAGTTTGTCGGTAGGTTCTTCTAGTTTCTTTTTGGAGTTTTTCATTATAAGAATCAACTAAAGCTTGCTGTTTATTGTAAGCATCAGAGCCAGGAGTCATCTTTTCTAATTTAGTTTTTTCCCGATTATAAATATAGTTTGTGTCAACAGCCACTCCATTATAAGTAGCACCAGTTTTGTAGGCAGTATTAATTAAAGAATCTTGATAAGTTTCCTGAACATCAGTAATTTTTTGAGTCAAATTTTGAGTTTGAAGTGGGGTTAAACCAGCTCTAGCTTTTCTTTGATTTAGATTAGTAATGTATTGGTCAGCAGTAATTGTTCCGTTAGTATAGGCATAATCATTGTAATCATCTTCAGCCGCATTCTGTCTATTAACCAAAGTTTTGGCATAATTAGATTGCGAAGTTAAAGCTGCACCAGTTTTCCTGAATTGTTGATATGTGCTTCTTTTCATTGTAGCCATAATTTTATTCCGCCCTTATATTTTGACTAACTTGATTAACATTACCTGCTTGAGTAGCAACTTGACCAACACCAGAAACGCCAGCGGCAGCAGGAACTCCACGGTTTCCGTCATTCATACTTTTTTGTAGAATTGGTTTATTGGCAGGAGCAGATGGTTGAGGTCGATTCATTGTTGCGGCAATATCATTCATACTTCCCATTGTTTCAGCATTACTTTCTTCAGCATCCATCATTTTTTTTCTAGCTTCAATTTGACCTTGGACAACACCAGGAGAGAACTGTCTGAATTTATTTCTAATAGTAGAAAGCTCCACATCTTTAGACTCTTTCTTTAATTCTTTAATAATAGACATTGGGTCTTGATAACCAGCTCTTTCCAAATATCTCTTAATTGGCAAGACATCTCGGTCAAATAAAGTAGAAGCATCAACGATACTCTCTGATTGACTTTGAGGTAGTATGCTATCCCACTCAAATTCAACTTCACGAATGTTTGGATAATTTTGACCAGTATTTTCATCAAAAGAATAAGTAAATGAACTTGTTTCAGGGAAGAATTTAACAGTGTAGTCTTGAATTCTTTTAACCATTTCATAAAGAACTGGTGTCCATTTCATTCTCAATGAGTCAACTAAATCGGAAACTGGTTGATATTGCATGGCAGCAACTTTTCCAGTATAAGGAGCAGCACCAGTAGCCAAAGCAATTTTTGGAATACCCAAGGCAAACATGTGTTCGAGAGAACGATTGATATAAGTTTCAGATGGGAAAGGATTAACATTAACTTCCAATGGTTTGAAGTCAGCATTTTCACCTTCGATAAAAATTACTTGACCAGAACCAGTCTTTATGGAAGTAGTATCAAAATTTGGCATGTTGGAAACCACATATTTTTGATTAGCACCAATACGAATCATGTCTCCTTCTTCAGAAGTTCGGTCATTTAATTCTGTTTGGGCATCAATTAAATTGTCAATAAAAGAAATTGACCAAGGAGTACCAGGATTATCAAAAGAGTGACCAATAATCCAAGGATTATAGTCATAATCAGTTTTAACAAATTGAACAACATCATCATTAATTAAAATGACATTACACATTTTCCAAACTGGTTGGCGGGTAACATCATCAAGAACTTTAAACCAACCCCAAGCATCATGAACCCAAGCCATTGGAATTCTTGATTTACCAGTTGGAACTTTTGCACCAGAAATGATTGAAGTTTTAACTCCAAATTGGTCAGAATCATGAGAACCTTCACCCGTACATGAAGAAGAATAATCTTGGGCAATTGGAGTAGCTTTATAACCATCAAATTCACGAGAAATTCTTTCAACACTCCATAAATCACGGTAAACAACGGCAGAATATTCAGTCCCAGTAGTATCATCCCAAATAACATGGAGTTTTTCCATGTTTTCTGCCCATTTAACTTTGATTTGTTTTCCCATTCTCTCGTCTTCTTCGACAGTACATTTTATGGCAAAGTCAGCATCACGAATTTGAATAGTAACATTTCGGTTAAAAATAATATCGTAGAAATGATTGTCTTTTAAAATTTTCTTAATCCAATTTTCTTCCATTTCGGCTCGAATTGACTCAATTTCACTCGCTTCATCGGCAGGTTTTACTTTAAATCGCATTGGTGAATTGGTTAAGGCTTGAGTTAAACGACTGCACATTCTCCAAGTATAGTTAAAGACAGCTAAAATATGACCAGCTTTTTCTTTACTCTTTAATCCAATGACATTGGTGTATAAATGTTGATTACCTTCATAAAAATCTCGGCGTTTTTTATAGATTCTTCCTCTTTCTTCAACATCTAGTTGGGTTAAATTTACATAGGCTTTTACAACTTCTTTGACGACCATTCTTTCTTCAGGAGAACCGTCAAGCATTAATTGATTTGTTTTATTGTCTTCCATAATTTTGTATTGTTGTTGCTAACATATCTAAATCAATTGCTCTATTATGCGATTGTTTAGGTCGCCTTTTTTCTATGAAGTGGATAGCTTGCCACACAGTAGCAATTCTGTCCTGTGTTAGTCCCTTATCCTCTAAGGCATAAGATTCAAATTGTCGCCTTAGTTCTTTAAGGTGTCGGCTCGCTTTTAACCAACCCCACTCCTTTATAATATCAGTATAACTGCTTTCCCCATTTTTTACCACTTTTCTACCCCGACCTAAAACATCTTTTACTGCACCGATAGCATAAGCTTTTTCTTGTTGGTAAGATTTATGCAATCCAGGAAATCCGTAACCATATAAATCTTTAAAAGCATCCTCGGCATTTTTACCACCAAGAGAGCCAGCATCATAAACTAGAACAGTATTTTTGGCAATGTTTTTAATATCATTAAACCAACTTCGAATTAATTGATATTGCATGGAAATTGGAATAGTTGCTCCTTTAAATCCTTTATGGAAAACAATTCGGTAAGGTAGCTCCACATTTTGTTGAGTAAATTGATTGTAGGCAAAAATATTATAGCGAATACAAGTGACGGCGGTTTCATCTTCCGAAGCGGCTAAGTCAACTGAAAAAACATAAAAACCAGAAGCATCAATTGCTTCAGAATACCCTGTTTCTATATCAAAAGGCATATCAATAAACATGTGGTCACACTCATCAAAATTAAAGAAGTGGTCTCGACCATCAACATATTTACCATAAATAATTTGCTCTCTTATTCTTGGGTCAGCAATATTTTCAAGTCGGCGAATGAAATCCTTATCCATATAATCATTCTCGTAAAGGTTTCCAGTCATGTGAAAATAATCCGAAGATTCCCCGAATCTTTCCATATCGGCAATAGCTAATTCAGAAATATGTTTATAATCCAAACCTTTGGCTTGATGTGTTCCTACTAAGTGTATCAAACCACACCAAAAGGCAACACGAGGTAAAAGTGTGCCGTTTAAAAATAATTCTAGTTCAGGAATATCACCACATTCATCGGCGGAAACGAAAGCTAATTTCAAACGCTTGAATGAAGAACCTAAGTCATCATAAGAACGAATCAAAGTTTCCGAATTGTTCCACCAATAAATCATAGGTGGCTTATTAGCTTGGTCTATTTTTTTAGCAATTGCCCAATCTTTAAGCATCGATTTATTAGTCGTTCCATCTGGCAATAAAACTTCTCCTTCACAAATATCACAAATAGCTTCAAAAACACCACGAGCAATTTCATAAGTTTTTCCGACATTTAAAGTTCGATATGTAATTTGTTGCCAGGCACTTGGAGAAGTTACCCGACCAAAAAGCATTGGTTTAGTAACCGCATGGTAAATATGAATGATAGCTTCGCACATGGTTTTACCCCATTGGTTTCCTGGGTCAAGAACATTGATTAATTTCCAGCCACCATTAGCCCATCTTTTTTGACCATCATGCAAAGTGATTCCCAAAATCTTTTTTGAGAATTCAGCAATGTCTTTGTTTTTACAGATTTCCTGTAACTCAAGTGGATTCAATGTCAGTGACATCTATGATTTCCCCTTTTAAATCTTTATTAACATCAGAATCAGGGAATAAGTCATGACCACAGTGAGGGCAAAATCTTGTAAATTGAAACTTCCCAAATAACATTGCCCAATACATTTCCATTTGTTCTTTCTTCATGGAAAGTTCTTCTCGCTGAATCTTGATTATTTCTGATTTTAGCCAGTCATTTACTTTAAGTAGTTCAGGATTCTGCATTACCTTCTTTAAAACTCGGTAAGCAAATTCTCGCTGGACTTCTTCAAAACCAATCTCTCCCTTTTTATATCTTTCTAAAAATTCAGATTCAGCATCAGTTAAAGCCAAACCACCATCACTTGGAAGTGGAATAATTTTGGCAGTTTCTCCATAAGGAGCAACCTCCGATTTTTTTTGTCTTTTAGGAGCTTCTAACTTTTCCAAATCAAAGTCATCACTATCCCATCTGAATGTCATTTTCCAACCACGAATAAGATTCGCTAGTTTGTCAGAAGCGACATGAACTCGATTACAATATTTATTGGCGGTATAAACTATCCCCTTACTTCGGGCATCATTCACTAAATCTCGTAACAATTCAGGGGTAGCTGTTTTAAGTTCTGTCCATTTACTTTTTACTGGTAGCATACTTAATCTTCGTACAATTACTGCAATAAGTCAATCATCTAAAATTTGACTATATCTGATATAAAAAGACCCCTTGCTTGAGGAAGACAAGAGGTCTAGTATTAAGTTGCTTAAACTAATTATGAAAAGTCTAACCCCAATAAAACCCGAAGTCAAGTACCAAATACCATTCTCCGTTAAGGCGGAGTTTTTTTGTGCCAATTTTATTAATAATTTAATTGGAGCGGTTGAGGTTTAAACTAGGATTTACCGCTTAATCAAAAGAGAAATCAGGCGATACTAACGACAGCGACATGGTCGGTAAGTATTGTACAAAAATGTCAAAACTACAAGGCTATGGTAGGACATTTTCTTTTAAGGGGAGAACAATTGCTTAAAAGTTTGACAGACAGCCGCCCGATTATTTTTAACTTAAATTGATTGGGAGGGGGAAGGGGGAGGTGCGTTCCTTCTCATGCTCTTTGTTCGGTAAATATTTATTAATTAAACATAAAAAAAAAATGAATAATCAAACAGTAGTAAAGAGTCCATTTAAAGAATTTAGTAGAGATAAAAATGAAACTCAAGGAGAAGATGTCTGGTATCGAAAATCAGATAAAGAAAAATTTATTAATTATCAAAAAATAAACAATGGAAGAATTAGAGTCAGTCAGAAAAATTAATTGTTATCAGTGTCAAAAGGAAGCAGAGAAAAATGAGTTTTTTCCTTTCTGTTCTAGTGAATGTAAAGAAGAATGGAATAAAGGGAAAGAGCAACCAACAAGGAAAGTTCCAAAGACTATTAAAGAAATGCAAGCTCGTTTAATGGAAATGGCTTTGGCTGTTAAAAATAAAAACAATAACCAGCTTGAAAAAATCGGCGGCGGAGAAATTTTAACCCAACAAGAACAACCTTCGGGATTGGAAACCAATCAAGCAGAAAGAACAGCCCAAATAGCCTTTTCAATATTTGGGTAGTTGACATTGATTGTAGAAGTAATAAATTTAATTAAGATGATTACTTTTTATCGCCAAATATGGTGAAAGAATCAAGAGTTTTACAGTGGTACATAGATTGCTACGGTAGTATTAATGACTTTAATAAATTAAGTGACAAAGAGAAATTTGATTTAGTAGCCGACACCATCTTTTATTCCAACCAAGTGATTTTAACTTTGAAGAATGAATTGCTTTTAGTAAACAGTAAACTATCACAAATAAATAAACAGTCAAATGTGACAACACCTTAAATCAAGTTTTTACTTGGTTATGTCAAAAGAACAATGCCGACATATCCATAAAAACAAACACCCAATTTCATCGTCAAGAAAAGAGGAAATAAGAAAAGAACAAGATTACCATTGTGCTGATTGTGGAATCCAAACTAAAAGATTAGAAATTCATCATATCGAACCAAGATGTCAGGGAGGGAGTAATAACCGAGTCAATTTAATTGCTTTATGTGGAGAGTTAGATAACGATTGTCATGAGAAGTGGGACAGGCTAGCACTTGACCAACATCAGTATTGCGATTTACCACAGGTGAGAAGGGTGATAAAATAATTTATGACATGGACACACGAAGACCAATTACAAGCACAAAGAGAATCAATGGAGAAATCAAGATTTGGTTATACTAGAGAAGAAATCCTAAATGCTAAAGGTAGAAAATGTTGTGAATGTGGAAATACCGATGAATCCAAATTACAAATAGACCATAAAGAAGGTGGTGGTAGACACGCTACTGAAATGGGATTAATAATTCCTGGTAAAACACATAACATGGATAATCTTCAAGTAATGTGTGATGAATGTTTAGGTAGAAAAGATAAAACTAACGGATTAAAAGGTATTGGTCTACATGGAATAGACTTTCAAAAGAAATCTTAACCACTAATTTAACAGTAACCGTATCCCTGGTGAAATGTTGTAGGGGTAATTGAGGAGAGCAACAATAAATAAACCTCATAGGAATGTAAATGGACAAATGACCCTTTCTTCTAATTGGAGGGAATGTCCCCAGTACCAGGCTCTACTGCTGATAGTAAATAGAAGGTAAATTCTCTTGTGGGGGGAAGGGGGGAATGTAATTACTGATTAGTTTTAATGGATAAATCAAGCATTATTGATGCTGTGTGAGTAGTCAAATTACGGTGTAACTTTTGTTTTTGGGATAAAGTGTGGAGGCTAATTTTTACACCGTGTGGTTTGGTTTACGAATAAAGTGCATATGCTATCCCCGCCCCTAGTAATGCCTTTTCTGATTGGATGCTACCCCTACCCTATCAGGGTTATTATTGGAAACCATCTTATAATATTTATTACTCAATGATTAATCATCAGTCAGTATTAAAGTATTACCTAACTCTCCATTGTTTTTTAATAATACATTAATGCAATAGTATGTCGCACAATATACAGTTTGCGACACTGTGTAATATAATGCGGAAAGATTGGGCAATAGTTTATAGACCTCTAACTCTCCATTAATTATCACTCTCCCTCTATCATTCCTTATGCTGCTTGATTACTCCTTGATACTCACTGAATAACCATACATTAATCTCCGCAAATTAACCGAATTATTTATAATCATCTCTAAACAAGTACTTGTATTGTACTGTTACTAGCAGTAACATTGATTAACAATTAAACATTAATATAAACATAAATGATTAACACAATATTTAGACTAATTAAAAGATATACAGTCGGATTAGATTACCAATACACAAAGCCTAGATACATCAAGTGTACTAAATGGAACTTAGACAAACCTTATTATGTTCGTATTAATTAATTATTAATTTAACCATAAACATAACTATGAAAGAAAGAATGCAAGGAGGTGAAAGGCAAGTCACCATCAAAAAGAATTTACATTTTGCCAAACCCTTATCCTTTGGGGTACTGGATATTATTAAACCAGTAGACAACAAGGAGGTGAACCACTTTAACAAAAGATATGGTTCGCTGTTAGCTAGTTTCTAATTATTATAAATTTAAACATAAACATAAAACCATGAAAAATACAAACCAAGAATTAAAGAAAGAAGCTAGAAAGTTATTAAGACAAGCCCATTATACTGTTTACTCTATTGTCCGCCATGTTGCACCAAGTGGAATGAGTCGGGTGATTGATTTCTTTGTGATAGTAGATAACAAGCCACGAAATATTATTTATTACATGGAGAATATTTTAGACTATAAATACGACAAGAATTATTCAGGTGTTAAAGTCGATGGGTGTGGGATGGACATGTGCTTTCATCTCGTCTATTCATTATCAAGAAGCCTTTATAAATCAGCACCAAACCATGAGAATGACGGCGGTTATAGATTAAGAAGTGAGAATATATAACCATGACTAAATTAATCTATATTGTTTGCGGTAAGTATCATTTAGGATGGGAGGAAGTATGGGCAAGTAATGACCAACAAGAAGCCAAAAACATTTTAAAAGATTATAAGGATAACGACCCAGACCACAAATACAAATTAAAAATTAAAAAAGATAAATAAAACTATGGACGAGAAAACAATAGGAGCATTAAAAAGAATTATAAAAGAAGTAAAAGAAAAACGCCACGCCACTTGCTTAATGAAGGACTGTATTGTTAACGACATGATTGGCGGTGATGATATTCAAATTGTAGAGCTTTGGATTGACCATGAGTTAGCCAAAGATTTACCATATTAATTATTTATTTAAGGAGGTAAAGATGACAACCGTTAAAAGTATTTTAACCACCACCGCTATTGCTTTGCTAACTCTAGCTGTGTTTATTATTAATAGCAGAATTTAAAATAAAATGATTAGCAAAAGTTTTTATGTCAATCTTTACAACTATTTATTAAAAAATAAATTAGATTATGTAATGATTGGAGAATTTAGAGTTAGTCGTAAAAGCTTAAAAATAGTTATTAAATTTGCAAAATAAAATTATGTTAAAAGATATTTATTGTCCTAAATGTTTGGAGTCTGATGGATTAAACCCCGCACTAAAAGACATGGTTTGCCCTCTCTGTTCGACTGAATATGTCTTCTTTAAAAATGGTTTAATGGAAAAGGGTAACGACCAATACCATTTTGGTATCTGCCCTCATTGTAATGGGAGGGAAATAACCCGCACTTTTGCTGTCCCTGATGGTCACGGCTGTATTGATTGGGATAATGAGACATGGTGCGAGAATAAAGACTGTAAAAGCAACAGGTTAGTTGATACCAACACCGAGTTTGGATTAATTAAACCCGAAGAAAACAAGAAGGAGGTGAAGATAC
>Ga0074198_1002111_pt1 | contig 11158 bp, 8 predicted proteins | sample EPASupsiteSAE323_FD_64527 | JGI IMG/M metagenome (GOLD analysis project Ga0074198, IMG submission 64527) | Bioremediated contaminated groundwater from EPA Superfund site, New Mexico - Sample SAE3-23 | ecosystem: Environmental > Aquatic > Deep subsurface > Groundwater > Contaminated ...
ACTCATCGATCTGCTCTTGGGTGAATATTTTCTTGCTCATGGCTTTGATTGTTAATATATCTTATCTGCTTTTCGAATACAAAAAGAAGACACTTTCGTGTCCACTTTTTGGGGTACAGATCAAAAGACGGTTTAAGTGCGTTTAATTTTTCAATTGAATTCAGTCGGATTGATCCGTGATCGACTTCAATCCCGACCGCATAGCTGCCCCTTTTGGCGAATACATCTATCCGCCCCTTCCGGTTCCGCCAAACTTCTTTTTCCGTTTGGGAATAATAGCCAAGATCATAAAAATAACGCTTGATCCAAGCTTGAATTTTAGAATGATCTGTTGTTTTTATTTTTAGTATATCTTCAGTTAATAAATCCATTTTTAGTATTTATAGCTTCGTTTTATCTATAATTTTGATGAATTTATCAATATGTATAATTAATTCAGATAGGGCGGATGGATTTTCTTTATCTACGTGCAAAAGATTTGAATGGTTGCAGTATTTATGAATATTTATCATTACTTCAAGATCATTCTCGTCTAATTTTTGAATCTTATTTTTGCTTTTTGACAAATTAGCAACAATTTCTTTTTCAAAATTGTTTTCCTTATCCCACATTAATAAATCATGCTTAATAAACTTCTCAATTGAAAGCCGCAAAAGCTGACCATATTTTAATGAAATCTCCTCAGGTTTTAAAACTCCCTTTTGAGCATTTTGTTTTATTTCTTCATTACAACGCTGAAGTTCTTCGTTTAGATCAAATCCTGGGTCAAAAAAAATAAAACTACCACCAAAAGCCTCGTGATTTTTCAAAACTCCAAATTTACAAGCGCTTGGATTTTCGCATTTTCTCAAATATTTGAAGAATAATGGATGATGGGTTAACACAATAACTTGCTCAAATTCTTGATTCTTTTTATGAATCAATTCGGCAAGGATTTTCAAATTAGGTGAATCTAAGCTTGTTATCGGATCGTCAAAAATCAAAACAGCTTTTTCTTTGCCAGGTAGATTCTCATTAATTGCAAAGAAAAACGCGATTGAAATTAATTGTCTTTCTCCTTCCGACAAGCCATCTTTAAATTCACGTTCGTTTCCTTCCTTATCTTTAATTTTGAATGAGAAAGAATAATCTTTAGTGTTTGGTGACGGCTTAACGTGTTCGAGGTTAAAACTCAAATTAAATTTTTCAAGCGTTTTAATCATTTGGACAATAACGCCTTCCGGTATAGTATTGGCAAGATAGTTTTTTAAACTTTCTTGCGCTGTTTTCAACTGTTTAGATAGTTCTTCTTGCTTTGCGATAATTTCGTTTTGATTTTTAATAAATTTGCATTTACTACTATTTAAAAAGTCGATTATTTCATTAAGTTCTGAATAATTTTGATTTTCTTTCTGTATCTCACTCGTAATCTTAGTTTGATCCGAATACTTACTTTTAAAATTTTCTATATCCTCATTTTTTGTTTTAATAAGTTTATTCAGATTTTCGATAAGCTTTTCTGTCTCTCCTAATCGCCCGACGATTGCGTCGTAATTATCCGCAATATCAACTTGATTCCGATCAATACTTTTAAGAGCCTCTAAAGAAGTAAGTAGTTCGTCAATTTCCGCAACTGATAAATTGTTAAAATTTTTTGTATGATCGATTTTTTCATCTATTTTGTAAATATCTTGGATTCCAAAATCATTCTTTACTTTTTCTAAAGTATCGAAAACAATCATTACTTTTCGCGGAAGCAGGGCCAAGTTTGATTTTGCTAATATAAGTTCATTTTTTATTGACTGAATATCGGTCAAAAATTTATGTTTTGTGTTTTCGTAGGTCTTATCAAAAACAGCCCTATAGTATTCGATAACCGCTGAAGCGCTCTTGAGCGGCTGCATGCATAAAGGACAATTTTCTTCCTCATAGTTCTGAGGGATTTGATCTTTAGCAAACTCAATAAATCTTTTGTGCTTCTCGAAATGAGTTTTTATGTTTGTATCTGCTTCATTTTGAGTTTTTTCTTTTATTTGACGAGAAAATAGCTCTGAGTATGTTTCTTTTGGTGATAATAAATTTGAAAATTCGACTTCCCTAACCAAAGTAAGACAACTTATCTCAGCGTATTTCTTATTTAATTTTTGCAAAGTTAATAAATCTGCTTCGATTTTTTTTGATTTTTCCTGCAATTCGTCTAACTTTTGTTTTTTACTTTCTTCGCTGGCATTATTATAAATTTTAAAAAGTTCCTGGTCTTTGGTTGTGAATTGTTTCTTTAGGATATCGGAATAAGTATTTTGTAAGGTGATCAATTCATTTTTCCTTATTTCAACTTCTTCTTTTAAATTGTTTGCTTGTTTGTCGAGATCGATAATAAGCTTTCCTGCTCTTTGAGTGTGCGCTCCTTGCTGAAGATTACTTGATCTTATGCCGTGCGTGTGAACATTTGAATTAACAAAATCAACATCAAAAAACAAGAAAGAATTTTTATTTACTATGCCTGACCAATTCCTATTTTCATATTTATATGTTCCAATTTTTTCTTCATTGTCGGCTATCTCAACTGTAGCATTTTCCGGATATACATTTTGGAATGTATAATTTTCGGAAACAGATTTTAAAATGTCACAAACCGATGATTTACCAGCACCGTTTTCACCGAAAATAACACTAAATTTTTGTAAAATTTCTTCCTGGCCCGAACCATTTTTACAAAAATTACACCACGAAAAATCTGAGAATGATTTATATTTTTTTATGCCCGTAATCTTTCGTACCCGCATATACTTTTATGACCAAAAATATAGTAAATTATTATTCGTAGTTGAGAATATTTTTAAATCTTTGGTTTTTTAAATAGATTTTTTTCTGCTGAAAACCAACCTAAGCCTATTTTATTTTAATTTTCTTGCACGTCTTCTTTCTGACAATTTTGTCCAAGCACTTTTCAGTAGCTTTATGTCATTAATCGTTAAACCCAATCCTTCATGGAGGATTACTTTATCTATTTTATCAAGTACGCCGTCTAAATCTTTATTGGGGAATAATTCTTTAGCTTGACTTAAATTAATATTAATAAATTCGGGCGACGGAACCAATAAATTCTCAGCTTCGCTTGGTTCAAGCTCAAGAACCCCTCCTCCATAACTCCTGCCTAAAATTTCGCTATACGCAAAAGTGAGAGAGTTATGGAATAAAACTTGCATTTTACGTGGGTCGATATTTTTTTTAAAACGCACTCTATGAATAGTATCAGTGGGAACTACTTGCGCTTTATTCAAAATCAACTTTGGGTATAAATGGATCTGGCGTGATAAAAAAGCGTCTGGAATCCACGTTGATGGAACACTATGCCACATTTTTCTAATTCTGCATTTGTAACCTAATTGAACTTTCATTTCAATACCATGATCTAGGTATTTTCTTACCATCTTAGGGGTATCAACTTCTACTTTTTTGTCATACGAAAAAAGATAGCAAGTCTTCCCCTCCCTTCTTAACTTCTCCCAGTTATCGACAGTAAATACTAAATTTCCGTTAATATATGCGGTCCTACCCACTAAAGGTACGACGTAATTTTCTAAATTATATTTTTTGACTATTTCTTCCGAAACGGCAAAATAATCATTGTTGCCTGTCACAATACCAACATCCACCTCAATTAACTCCCCTAACCGACACAATTTATTGCTCTCCTTAAGCTTTCGCAATAATAATATTTCCGCATCGCTTAAAAAATACTGAGTCCATTTATCTGTATCGTGGTCAATGGGTTTAAATCGTGTCGCACTTTTGATATTACCGAGACTCAAATCATCTAAACTACTAAGTTCAATAATATTTATACCTCCTGGTCCTTGTTTAGACTTATCACCCATTAATAAAATTACCTCCTGCTGGATATCTTTAAATGTAAGTTTTTTAAAAGTAACTATCGTGACAGAATGAAAAATTTTACTTAAAAAAATTCTAATTTTTGAAGCATAGCCTACCTGTAAAAGCTCTGCCGGCAAAACCATCGCAATCTTCCCATTCTCTTTTAAGAGCAAGACGCTTACTAGCAAAAAAAAGGCCCAGGCATTTGTTAACTTATTAAGATGAATTTCATTTTTAGATAATATTTTTTCTGCAATATCTCTTTGTTTACGAGGAAAATTCTGATATCGAATGAATGGCGGATTTCCCAAGACAACGTCAAATCTATTTATTTCTGAACTATTTTTTACGAATTCAAAAAAATCACCAGTACGTAAATTAAAATTGGCTGATTTATACCCTCTTTCATCAATCGATTTTTTAGCCTTTCTGGTTTCTTCCTTAAATAGTTCTATCCCATAAATCATTTTCTCGACTGATTTATTGGGGAATTTTTTGCCTTCCAGATTATTTATTACGGCTGAAACAAAAACACCGTCGCCCATGCTCGGCTCCAAAATAGAACTATCTTTAGTTATTCCATCTAAAGCCCACGCAGTTAAAAAATCCGCTATTTTTATTGGCGTATAATATCCTCCCCTTAATTTATTTTTACTCGGTAATTTCTTTTCCATACTCTTGATCAAGAGATATTGCTTCTTTTTCGCTTAGTCCGTATAGCTTTGATAAGATCATGTTTGCCTCTGCCTTCAAAATGTCTTTCTGCTGTTCAATTTCTTCTTTCTTGCTTGGAATGACGATTTGCTGACGGTTCATCTGAATAATTTTCGCCCAATATTGAGAAACACTGATCACAGCCCCTTTTTCATAATCACTTGTTGGTATTTTGATTGGGAATCCCTCAATAAATTGTTTACCGAAAGAATAATATTCCCCCCTAAAAATACTACTTCTCAACTTAACCCACTTATCAAAAAGAGGATGATTAAGAAGCCCCATTATGAAAAAAACGTTCGAGGCTCCCAATGGTCGAACACCATAATATGGTCCATTGCCGCCTCCACTAAAAAGCAAGTCGTTATCATCAAAAACTGCACAGGCAAATGAGGCAGGATTTTTGATTATTATTTTTACAGAATTAAATTTATTTAAACTTTGAGATCTCCCGAACTGATACCATTTTTCTTCCTTATTCGGCATACTCCTTTTCGCTAAAGATGATTTATGCTTCAAAAGATATTGATATGATTTTGGATATTTTGCTTTTAAGTCGTCTTCGGATATTAGTAGAATCTTTCCATTTTTTTCTTCGTAAGGGAAAATTAGCTGCTTATTTGGAACAATTTGTCTGAACGGTGAAATTGACTGGTCTAATATCGCCCCTTTTAAAATACCTTTTTCGATTATGGTTGGATCACCGTTTTTATCCTTAAAATAAATATAATTTTCATCACATTTATCAACATTAATGAAGAAAATATCGTCTGCGCTAGTCTGGATACCAACAAATATTTCAGCTATATCTGAAAATTTTCCTGGATTAGATTTCTCGATGGCTGATATTATTTCCGAATCCTTTTTACTAACAAAGACCCATGGTGATCTTCCCAAAATATTAGTTTCCAATAATGTCATATTTTCAATTTCTCCTCGATTTTTCCAAATATCGAGATCGACAACTTTTTGGAAGGAAAATTTTTCGCCATCACTTTTTTGGACAATAATAATGCAAGTATAGGTAGTTGCTTGACCTTCAAATACTTGAATCGCCCCAAAATGGATAATATTTCTCAGTATCCTTTTGCTAGCAACCAGCTGCCTCATGTATTCCCCAGCTCTAGTTGTCATGAATTTATGAGGAATAATGTATCCCAAATATCCGTCCTTAGCGAGTAAAGCAACGCCCCTTTCGAAAAAAAGATGATATTTGTCAAAATTGTTTGCATGTGCCGAAAGATAAGGTGAAAATTCGCTTTTGTAATATTCGACTTCTTTCGGTGAATATTGAACCATATGTTGAATTTTCGTATATGGAGGATTGCCTACGATAACATCAAAACCGCCGTTACTAAAGACAAAGGGGAACGATTGCCTCCAAACAAATGGCCTGACTAAATTATTTTCTGATTTATCTATCTCTGATGACGAACGATATGATAGGTAACTCGCGTCTACTATGCTGTTTCCGCATAAAATATTCTTCTCCAGAGAGGGTAAAACTTTTTCTTTCTTCTCAACTAAAGAATTAATTTCGGGCAATGAAACGTCCTCTAAAAGTTTTAGCAAAAGACTAAATTTCGTTACTTCAACTGCTTGTTCATCTATATCAACTCCGTAAATTTGTTTCTGAAGGATTTCTCTTTTTGCCTCTATTCTTAAATAAGAATCTCCATAATCATCAATTCTAAGATCAGACTTATTGTTTTGTTTTATGCAATTATCTAAATATGATGCAAGGAGATTGTCATAGGCTTCAAGCAAAAAAATGCCCGATCCACAAGCAATATCTGCTACCTTAATTTTCAATATTTCACCAGTATCCACAATTTTCCTAGAGACGGTTTCCTTTACGATTTCTTTAACAATAAAAGATGGTGTGGTGTAAACCCCGTTTGCGATTTTGACTTCGGGCTTATATTCTAAATTAATATTATTTGATTGGTTTTTAGTAACAATACGAGCTAAAAACTGTTCGTAAATATCCCCCAGTATTTTTGGATCAATTACGGAAAAAGCGTATGGGCTATTGGGATAATAAAGATCGCTCACAATTTTAATCAACACCGAATTGGAAATAATAACGGATGGCGTTAATTTATCTCTTATGAAATCGAATAAGCCGGAATTATATTTTTTATCCGCCTCATTAAAAAGACTGAGTAATTCTTTTACAGAATTATTTTTATCAAGCGTTTTTAATGTGCCATATTTTTCGAGGTTTCTGTCTTCGCAAACCCTGAGAAATACAATCCTATTTATAAAAACTTGAATAAGATAATTTAGCTCATCAATCGATATATCCGGGTTATTAATTACTAAATCATTAGCCAGCAATAATCTCCAGCTTTCAATTTGGGAGAGAAAGTAGTTATCAAAAGATGATTTCCCTCTTCGTTCACCGGCTGGAATGGAAAAATTCCTATCAAATGACCCATTCTTTAAGGCCTCTTTTGAAATGAGGCTACTAATTTCTTCAAAGCGATTAATATAATCTTTATAGTGAAACTCGTGAACTTTAGCTACCCTTGTATCATCGTTTTCATTCGGAACCGTTAGTGTCTCGTAAATGGATAAATTTTTAAAATTAGATAATACTGAAATATTTAGACCAGCACTCCAGCCATACCTACGTGTCTGATAAACGGCTTCCTTGGACGAAATAATATCGACAGAAGGCTTTTTAGCTTCTAGATAGAATCTTTTCTCTCCGTTGAAACGGAATTCGTAGTCTGGTTTTTGATATATTCCAGTATTAGAAACATTAGCCTCAAGCACTACCTCCCTAAAGGGCTTAGATAGTCCTCTTTCGTTTAAGACGTCCCACCCTAATATTTCAAAAAATTTGTTCAAAAAATCGCTCCTTAATTCAGTTTCATTATAAGAAGATCCTGATTTTATATACTCACTTTCGTTTTTCTCAAATCGAGATATTAGCTCCTCTAATTCTTTTTTTATTTCTGGGTCCATATCCGTTTGTTCCTACCTTTTTATGGCTTAACATCAGTTTACAGCCGTTATAATTCATGGTCAACGAATCAAAAAATGGTCTGTTTTAAATTTTCGCAAAGCCTGCTGGCTTCGATTTATATTATTTTATATTTTAAATACCCCTTACCCCCACCTGCGGCTAAAATGCGTTGGCCTGAGCCCAATTCGAGCCCGGCTGCCCCCTTGCGAGCGCCGCCCTGCAGGAGAGCCCTCCGGAAGGGCAAGCGAAGCTCAGTCGGGGGCAGATCAGACCTTCAAATCCCTCTTCTTTACCTGATGGACGAGATTGGGTAGAATTAGCTCAAAGTTCGGTGTTGTTTTGTATCGGCAGCCAGTGAATTTCGACCAAAAATCGCTCGGAAATTGAGCGATTTTGGCTTATATCAAGAGAGAAATTACCAAATACAGCGAAGAGCCAATTTTTTATGATATAATCAATAAAATTCTTGTTTATGAAAAACTTAATCCAATATAATATATCAAAAAATTTTGTTATCAAAATTACAATATATTTTTTTGCAGCAGCAGCCGTTTTTTTACTAAGCAATGCTCTCGAACAAGAGACGAGTAGTTGTTATGATTGTTATCATGGCGGCATATATTATGCCAGTTTATTTATTTTAGTTTGCTTTTTGGCGGAGTATTTACTGGGTAGAAACAAAATTTTCCACGCAATTAGGGATTTTGCATTGGGCATTGCGATTGCGATCGGGTCACTTTTACTAAGTGCTACAATAGTTAATTCGCGGCCAAGTTATGTACCAGATTTCGATGGCGTGATTTTTAATATGTTCTTAATCATGATGGTATCAGTATTTTGTTTTGTTAAATTTAAAAAAACAGCGTACGAAAAATTATTTTTAGGTATAATAACTGGTGCGCTCGTTTTACCGGTGGTTATTTTAATGTCTGCTTTTATAGGTCTTTAGGGGAAAATGCTTGTATTGCAGAAATTGAATATATTCAATGTAAATACAACTTCGTACCAGACGGCCAGCGAGCGAATTTTGACCAAAAATTGCCCAGAAATGGGTGGTTTTTGATGTTAATGTTGATAGATAAATTTTAAAATAGTAGAATGTTAAGAATAATTTGAAAATAAAAATTATCAGAAAAGAGACTTTCTATGGAAAAATCAGCCAAGAAAATCGTCGTAGGTAATGTATGTTTTATTATCGATAAACAAAACGATAAGATATTGCTGCTTAAAAGAAGTCGCGAACCAATGCAGTTTATGTATACGGGTGTGGGCGGTAAAACTCTGCTCGAAGAAAGTCCGTTTGAATCTTGTGTCCGCGAAGCTAAAGAGGAGACCGGGTTAGATGTTTTAGAGGTTAACCTCAGGGGTGTGATAAAAACAATTTTGGACGGACGTGACTCTTCGTGGATTCTTTCGATCTATACTGCCACAGGCTTTAGCGGAGAGATGACTAAATGCCGCGAAGGGGAATTGGAATGGGTTAATATAAGTTCAATTAGTTCTTATGGGCTAATCGGATTCATAAAAAAAATAATGCCATATATTCTAGACGAGAGTATTGTTTTTGATGGATTGATTATCCACGATATTAGGGGCGATATTATTAAAGATAGTATTAGAACATATCCCCGATCTTAAGCATTCAGTTTCTTGTATTGGTTGTCAGTGGCAGTTTTTTATAGAAAATAAATTTTACATAATTATACTATTCCAGCTTCGTCTTAGACGGCCAGCTGATTATTATAGAATAATATGCGTGGACAAAATAGCACTTCACGAGCAATGGGTTGTTAAAGCCCCTATAAATGATGTATAATAACGTATTTGGTATAATAACCAGCTCCGAAAAATTTTCTGAGCATTTTCCCAAGGTCGTTGTATTAATACGTGTCAGGGAAAAAGGAGAGCAAGCGCCGGAGTTGAACAAGGAACCAAGATAAATTAGAAATTATAAAATACAACCTGGCCAAAGGATGCAGTCCTGCAAGATTATAAAATTCTAAATTGTAATTTATGAAATTAAAAGTTCTCACGCTAAATTGCGGAAAAGGATATGTTGCCGGACTTTATGATTTTTTAGAGAAAACATTACAAAAAAATGAGTATGATTTCGTGCTTCTTCAAGAATTCAGCTCAAGCAATGCTGAGTGGTTTAAATCCAACATAGAAAATTATAAAATTCTTCGAGTTTTTGATAAAGAAATAAATATGGAAAGCGAGCTTGCGATAGTTTACCGGAAAGATTTTATCCTAAAGGAAAGCCAACTGTATCTCTTTAATCATTTTTTAAAAGCAAACTTAAAACGCCCAGAATTCGGGTTTTTGCTGGGTAAGTTTAAAATCCCGCAAAGTGAATTGATCATAGGATCAATTCACAGCAGCGCAGTATTGTATTTTAATGCCAGAAGCCGCGAGGCAAAGTTTGCAAAGAAATGCTTATTAGATTTTAATCCGGATTCATTGCCAATAATTTTTGGCGGAGATTTTAACAGCGGATTACCTGGCGAGAAGACCCGCAATAATAAAATTTTTAGGCCGGATTTTATTAATTTAACTATCAATTCAGGGGTAACGGTCAATAGCCGCTATGTTGAACCAAGGCCGGGGTGGTGGCTAAATGTAATTTCAGTGTTTTTTGCCAAATTTGGCCTAGGTATTTGCATGGATGTTGACCATATTTTTGTTGATAAAAAGACTGCTAAAACTCACGCATCTTCCTGCAAAGTTTTCCCGGATCGCATTTCTGATCACTCCGCGATGGAAGTTTCATTATCAACTGTTAAAAATTAAAGCATATAAAAAGAGGGTCAATAGTGAACTTTTGCCTCTTTGGTCCTTTTTTAACGACGTTTTTTTATTAAATGGGGCACAAATTTTGGAGATCTGTTCAAATCCCAGACGGCCGGCCGGTGAGTTTTGATTAAACAAAGCTCGCTATTAAGCGAGTTTCGTTTTATAATTAAGCAAAAGTTAAATACTATTTGATTATTTTGGCGAAGCTGTAAAATAACGGGGGACTGGTATTAAATTAATTAACATAATATCTTATGAACCCGCAACTTAAAGATTTAATAAAAAAAATCGAGGTTGAATTATTGCAAGATGATGTCCGCAAGTCAAAAGAAAGGCTGGGCAAAATTTTATCTGATGACTTTTTTGAATTTGGACAATCGGGAAATAAATACTTTAAGCAAGACATTTTGGAGTTATTACCTTTATTGCCAAAAGAAAAATTTTCAGTAAGTAATTTTGAAGTTTTGGAGCTTTCTCCGGACAAGGTGCTGGCAACTTATCTTATGGAACGACAAGAATTAAAAACCAAAAAGAAAAGCCGGTCTTGGCGAAGTTCAATTTACCAAAAACATAACGACACATATCAAATGCTGTTCCATCAAGGAACGCCTATCGCAAATTAATATCCCGCCAAAGATTTTCCAACTACGCGACAGTCGGGTTAATAGCGAATTTCAGCCCCAAAAAACCGCCAAACTGATCTGTACCCCAAAAAGTGGACACGAAAGTGTCTTCTTTTTGTATTCGAAAAGCAGATAAGATATATTAACAATCAAAGCCATGAGCAAGAAAATATTCACCCAAGAGCAGATCGATGAG
>Ga0074198_1002113_pt1 | contig 11157 bp, 3 predicted proteins | sample EPASupsiteSAE323_FD_64527 | JGI IMG/M metagenome (GOLD analysis project Ga0074198, IMG submission 64527) | Bioremediated contaminated groundwater from EPA Superfund site, New Mexico - Sample SAE3-23 | ecosystem: Environmental > Aquatic > Deep subsurface > Groundwater > Contaminated ...
AACAAGACGCAAGCCCGCCGGTAATAAGTCCGACGTGACGACTAAGAGCAAAAAACTGCCTGCGCATTGTTCCCACCGAATACTGGATAGCAAGGCTACTGTGTTCAAAGCTTTAAAATTCCTTGGTTGGTTCTGCCTCCTGACTGGTGCGGCCTATTTGCTTTTGGGAAGCTCGCACGAGCTCAAATCCCTTGCAGCGGCTTCGTCTTCATTCCTGCTGGGCTTTTCGGGAAGAGTCACAGCTGTTGATTACTCGCTTTCCGACCCCGCAATTTACTTCGGAAACTCCGTCGCCAAGATTGCGGATTATTGTGGCGCAGGGATAGAAGTTGCAGTTCTTTTTGGAATAATCTTCGCATCGGAGGACCGCACCATCAAGCGCAGGGCAATTGGTTTTGCAGCGGGAACGCTTCTCATACTCGTTTTCAATGCAGTCCGGATTTACCTCGTGCTCTACTTCTTCTCGAGCTCCGCGCCGATGACGTCCGCAATCCTTCACGACGTATTATTTAGGGCAAGCTTAGTAGTTTTCTTGGCCACGTATTACGCGGTTTGGTATTACTGGGATGGACCGACGGACTGACGAGCAAGAGAGGCGGCATCGCGCTTTCATAGCCGCGCCCCTTCTTGGCACCCTGATTTTTCTGATAGCCATAGTCTATGCCGTGAACCTTTCCAAGGACGAGGCGAACGCGGTAAGCCAGATTGGCGATGACGCCTACCACAACCGGCTCGTGTCGATGCTTGAGATTTACCGAGCTGACCTGTTAGGCTTCTTTTCCGACGGACTGCGCCAGAACACCGAGGACTTCATCTCAAGCGCGGCCTGGGAAGGCATCAACACCGTTGATGAATTTACCGTGACTGATAGGCGCAACAAGTGCGAGGCAATAGCCAACACCGTGCGCGGCCAGCTCATCAGCTCTGGAGTCAGCAACCAGGACTTCCTCAATGGGTTTTCGGACCTGCTCAAGGCCCTGCGTAAGGAATACGTCTTCGAGGGCCTGAAGTTCTCGCCGGTGATGTTCGAGCCGTTCCAGATGTCAACAGGCGAGGGCGCCGTGACTTGGGACTTCACCTGCGACAAGGAGCCGGGCAACACGATTTGTGAGAGCCTCCTTTCCGGGTCGACGTTTGATTGCCAGAACTATGCGACCAACCTCGTCACGCCGTACCAGTGCTGCAAGCAAAAGCAGCTGTCCGGGGCAAGCTGTCCTGCAGGCCAGGTGCTGCGCGGCTGCGAGGACGGCGGGTTCTACCTTGCGGTTGACCTCGACAATGTGGATGTTTACAAGGCGATGCCAAGAATGCAGATTTCCGACGCGCTTGGAAACACCGTGCGCACCGCGGTGCTCGGCAAATATTCCTTCCAGGTCCCCATACGATACCCCATTTACCGCTACAACGACGCGTCGTTCCGCATATTCTCCATAACGCAGTATTTGACACGAAGCTATGCGGATGCATCGTCCGCACCAGAAACCGCGCCAAGTATCCCCGCAAACTTCGACCAATTGACCTATATCAATGCCAACCAGGATGCCTGCAGCTACCTGTTCTCGGACGAGCGTTTCAAGCAGTTCGACTTCGAGGCAGATCATCCTGGAGGGACGGTCAAGTGCTCCAACGGCCTTATGGACACAAGTGCCCTTGAGGCTGCGTATGTCGCTTCACTGACTTCCGGCGCGACAAGCCCAATTCGCGTCAATCCCGTGACAATAGTGCTTACCGACACCGACCCGCGCTTCCGCGTAGACCCTGACAAGCCCAACTCGTACTCGTCGTCGCACAAGAACAAGTTCCCCGTGTAGTCGTCCTATTCTCGGTGACCCTGCAAAGCCGCGTCAACTATGAAATCGCGTCAAGCGCAAGGTGCGAAAGGAATCCCAAAAGCCCGGCAGCCGCAGCTTCCGTGCCGCGCAGGAAAAATACCAGCACGCAAAAGACCGCAGCTGCAAAAAGCGAGTGCATCACTCCCCTGTGCTTTGGCTTGAGGATAAGGACGACAAAGCCGGACGTGATAGCAGCCAGCAACCCCCACGCAACGGATTCAATCGCCTTGGCGCCGGTTGCGTTGTACACGTAAACAAAAACTATTGCCGCAACGACTATCACAACCAGCTTGAACTGCCGCGTGTGGCGCTCGTCCGCATCGGGGATTATCGAGCCAAGCAGCGCAGCAGCAAGAAGCACCGCGGAGTTTGCGCCAAGCGCAGCCCCGTACAAGTAATAATTGACGCAAAGAAATGCCGCGACGCCTGCTGCAACGTGTGTCCAGAACCGTGCCATGAAAACCACTTTCCATCATCGTTGGGGTAGCTATTATCCAGAGGGTATTAATTAGGAACTCTCGTTATCAGTTCGTAGTTTCTTATGGCAACAAAGCCAAGCGGCCCGCAAAAGCAGGGCCAGAAGCAGGGGATTGGGCAGGCAAAGGAAAACGGCCAGCCTTGGCAGTATTTCCTGGAGTCCGCAAGGGAAGCGTATCTCTCCGTTGAGGACCAGTACTATTCTTTTCTGGACTATCTCGAGGACGAACGCAACATCCCGGTTTACGAAAAATTCGTCGAGCCGGTGGAGACGCGTTCGATACCCAGCTTTCCGGTCGCAATCGTTTCAGTAATCCTTGCATTTGTCATGCTGTCTGGCATTGCTTGGCTTGCGCTTGCGCCAAACACCGCAACAGTCACAATCAACCTGGTCTCGACTGGCGGCGAGCCCGTAAGCGAGGCAAACGTCACGCTTTTTGTCGACAACGCAGAGACCGGCGCAAGGATAGCAAGCAGGACGTCCGACTATGGCGGGGTCGCAGTTTTTGAGAAAGTGCCTCTTGGAGTGACACTGTTTGTCACCGTGGTCGCGCCCGACTACGCCGAGTATATGCAGCCGCTTGCGCCGCTTTCACGCGAATCCCCCTTTGCGCAAATCGAGCTCGAGTCACTCTCCTCCGGCGAGGCAAGCTTCAAGGTCCTTGTGCGCGACGGTTCCAACCTGCCCGTACTTGGGGCCACGGTCACCGCGCACACCGTGACCGGCGCGCTGCTTGATGATGGAGTCCAGCTTACGAACGCGTTCGGGACCGCGCAATTTTCGCTTTCAACGCGTGAGTTCCTCGCAATAGACGTGGAGAAGGACGGCTATGAAAACGTGTACGGCAGGATTGTCGACGCCTCCCGCTTCCTGACGGAGGCCGTGTCCCTTGTCAAGAAGACCAATACGTTCAAGGCGCGCTCCGTCAAGGTCATTGCGGTCGCTGCCAACTCAACCGGCGGCACTGTTGCCGCGGAGGTCTCGCTTTACTCCGTCGCGGGAAGCGAGCTTGGCAAAAAGCGCACGCAGGACGGCAGGGCGTCGTTTGACGTGCCGCAGGGGACGGAGTTTTACATCAGCGCAACCGCGACAAGCAACGACACCGCCGCGTACTTTGAGTACTTCTCGGACAGGCTCGTTGCGGAGGACGACCTCAACGAGTTCTCCCTGATTTTCATTTCCAAGGCGGAGGCCAATTCCACCAACGCAACCTGCGGCACGCTGCGCGTGAACCTGCAGAACGAGTCGCAAGCTCCGCTGTCAGGCGACGTCTACCTTTACTTGGAATCCACGAACGCCTATGTCGGCCACAAGCCCGTGCAGTCCGGCACGGTCTCATTTGACCTGTGCGCGAACACGACGATCTACGCCTCGGCGTACTCGCAAGGTTACTTTGCGGCAAACGCGCTCGGCTTGCGGCCGGGAGTGCCCGCGTTGATTACCCTCCGTGCGGTGACCGGCGCAAACAACGGCTCTGCAGTGGTGACTACCCTTGACGCCGATGCAAAGACCCCTGTCTCTGGCGCAATAGTGTCCATCCTCGGCTCGGACGGCCGTTTCCTTGCATACCCCAAGCAGACCACCAGCGCCGACGGCCGCGTCCGGTTTTTTGGCCTTGAGCTTGGCGCAAGCTACTACGCCTTTGCGGACAAGCCTTCCAAGAACGCAAAGAGCGCGCTCTTTTCCATACCCGAGGCCGCTGCGGCAGCAGTCACAATAGTGTTCGGCCACTCGCTTGCAAAAATTGACGTCGCGCCAGTTGACGTTCTTTCCGGCCAGTCAATCAATGCCGTTGCAACTGCAAAGGCAACCGGAATGCCATCGGTTTCCTGCCAGGTGCGCACCACGAACACCACTTTCTGCCAGCTGACAGTATATTCTGGGATCCCGGTCACGATTGATGTCACAAGCTCCGGGTACGAAAAGCTGGTCTCATCACCGTTCCTGCTTTCCGAGTCCGAAAGCGTGCGGTACGTCGCAAACATGCTCCCTTCCTCGTTGAAGGACCAGTTCAGCGTAAAGTACACCGGGCTTTTCAACTCGAAGGGCGTCAGCGTCTCCGCAGTGGAGCGGGGCGCGCAGTACGATGCCAAGTTCATAGTCAACATCCCCACGAACGCCTCCGGCTACAAGGCCGGCTTCATCCTCCGCATAGGCACAGCTGGGCTTGACAACCGCAGCGCAACAGACCCGCGTGAGCACTTCGTGATAATACCCAAGGATTATCCGCAGGTTCCGGTGAACCTGATGAGCTACTCCTACCGGCCGTCTTCCTCGTGCACCCTTGACATCCGCAACTCGTCGAACGCGCAGAACTACTATAAGTGGGCGTACTTCCTTCTGGACAACGCAAGCGGCGTGCGCGAGGTCCTTGCGCGCGTCCTGGTACGGGACAACGCGTACATAGACGAGAAGCTGAGCGTGTCAAGCGCAGCCTGGTATACCCCAACCGGCGTTGCGGAATCCTACCTGCACATCCCCGTTGATTCAGATTTCGGCTCGTCAAACCGCTCTGCAACGCGCGACTGGTGCTATGCGAAATCGGACGGCCGCAACTATTCGGTGAGCTCCGGGAAGTCCTACTGCGGCACGAGCGCGTGCATAAGCGTCGCGTTCTACGACTCCGACTCCAAGCCGGCATCGCAGTTCAAGGGCATCACCGGCCGGCCGTTCTATGCGCAAGTCGGCATCGAACTCCTCCGTGCGGTGGCCAACCCGCGCGTGGTCATATTCTCGGCATCGCAGAAGGCGCGGATATACGAGTACAATCTCTCAACCGACACGCAGAACCTCTCGGCAAACGCTGGCGGAAAGGTCGGCATCGACCTGAACCTTACGCAGTTCTACTCCAACGCATCCGTCCTGCTCAACATGACGTTTTCCGACAAGGCGGACTTCTCCGCGTTCTACGTCGACCTTTACGACGGCAACACGAAGCTTTCGCGAGCGTACGGCTACATAACGCAGGGCGGGTTCGGCAAGCTCCGCATCTATGCCGCGCCCGAGCGCATGTCGGTCGCCGGCTCGTATGACCTCAACGTGTCCCTCACAGACTATTATTCCAATTCCGCGGTCGAGGACGCTCTCATTTCGCTCAACGAGTCGTTAGGCACTACATTCTCCGGCCGCAAGTACTCCGTGCTCGGGGGATCGGTTTCCGACCCGACGCAGGGCATTTCGGGAAACTACCGGATTTCGGGAGTGCTCGCGTCGGAAAAGGGCTCGTTCGACATCGTCGCGACCCACCCCGACTACATTGACGCAAGAAAGCAGATTACCGTCGACGGCACCGACTTCCTCCAAATCGACACGTCCGACATCGAGGCGTGCGGCGAGGACAACCCGGTCGTGATATACAATGGCCACCTGCTGGACGCAAACATCTCCGTGACCGCATCCAAGCCAGGCTGCATAAACGTGACTGGGTTTTCGCAGGTCCGCAACGGCACCGGCGCATCGTGGACCGACAGCACCTCCCAGATAATCCGGTCCGGGCTGACTTACTTCCTTCCGCTTTCCTACCAAAGCCAGGGCCGCATTACCATAACTCCTGCGTCGTGGAGCAAGACCTGCACCGTGACCTTTTCCGCATCGGCGCGCGACGGCAGCCAGTCGACCCGCACGATAGTTTATTCGAACTGCGCCGAATCCGCATACAACGAGTTCCTCACCGTATCGCCTTCGCGCGTATCGCACACTTCAATCAACGGCAAGTGCAACCGCGCTGCAGTCGTGAACGTGTCAAACACGCTGACCGGCGCAGGCACCATCACCGTCCAGGCGCAGGCACCGGGGTTGGTGGTGGAAACCGGCGGCTCCAACCAGTCCCTTTCCTCGCCATTTGTATTTTCAGTCCCTCGGGGCGGAAAGGTTTCGCTCCGGTTACACCCGATGATGCAGAATTATTCGGCCTTGCTGGCTTTCAATTCGTCCGACGGCGCGCGCAGCGCAAACCTCACGATTCCCTTCGACAACTGCCCCGAGCCGACACGCGCCGCCGCGCCGGACATCCTTTCGTATTCCCCGAAGGACTACGCGAAAATCACCACTGATACTGTGTCCGCGCTTGTCACTGTTGATTCGACCGCGTACTGCCGCATCGGCCCAAGCAACGTGGCCGCAAAGCAGCTGCCCTACCTGCTTTCGCAAAAGTCCAGCTCGTCTACAAGCTACGACTACGGGATTGACCTGGCCTACAACAAGGGTTCAGGCACGCTTTTTGCATTCAGCACCGGCCGCAACACCGCCTACGTCGGCTGCTGCAACCCCTCAAGCAAGGGCGGCGAGTGCACCACTTCAAACGTTCCGATCAGCTTTGACTTCCAGTATGTAACCCCGACCGTCACGCCCTCCCCATCGCCAAGCCCGTTGCCGTCGCCGACTCCAGTGTGCCTTGAAAAGGACGCGGCCTGCACCGACTACTCGAGGTGCTGCAGCAAGGTTTGCAGCAGCGGGAAATGCCAGGGCGCTTGCAGCCCAGAAAAGCCGTCGGTTTCCGGCCAGGCATATGTCGGTTGCACTTCCTCAAAACCAGTATGCAACTCCTCCAATACCTGCGTTGAATGTACCAGTACCGATACTTCGTTCTGCGAATCCGGCGAGACCTGCGAGTCCGGAGTGTGCACGGCAACTGCCTGCACAAAGGAAGGCGGAAAACCCACTGCCACTTCAAAATGCTGCACCGACCTTGTAGTAGGTTCGGACGGCACGTGCGAGAAGGAAGTAGTCTGCAAGAAGGAAGGCGAGACGTACACGTCAACCGAACCCTGCTGCTCAGGCCTGATATCCAATTCAAATGGCAAGTGCACCAAGGCGACCACCTGCACGGACGACAAGAACTGCACGTCCGGAGAACGATGCGACAAGGAGTCGGGCGTATGCGTAAAACCGCCATATGCCGGAATCAACACCATAAAGTTCGACTTCAAGACCGAAAAGTTCACAAACAATGATGGTACCGAAGTATCCGGAGTGACCCTCAGCGTATCCTCAGTTGTTCCCGTAGCCGGATTCATACTTACCCTTGACAACGCGAAAACGGAGATTGTCAAATCCGCCTCGTTCCAGCTTACTTCGGGCGCCGCGCGAATCGGGGTCTTTTTCCTCAACGGCACTTCCGTCAAGGGCTCGATTGTGGTTCCGCCATCCAAGCAGGTGGATATACTTGTGACTTATCCTGACTTGCGGCCGGACTCCTTCAACGGCGACTCGTGGGGCACCAACGCGGGCTTCTCAAAGGATGCAAGCGGGAACCTGCACTTCTCGGCAGCAGACGCAAAGCTGAAGATAATGGGTACGTTTACCGGCGGCGTGTCGGAGATACCTTTTGACATAATTCCCAACGTCATCGACACCGACGCATACACCGCAGGCCTTGCGGTATTTGACAATACGCACAAGCAGTTCCTTCCTATGGACCCCTCGTCTTCCAAGAAATACGACGCTTATTACGAGAAGCCTTACGACGGCGAGTCCTATTCGATGTACATGTTCAATAACAACCTCATGCTGACGGAGTTTGAGGACAATGACGAATCCGGCAAGACGCAGACCGTGCGTTTCGGGTTCAGCGACTCGGAGGCGGCCAGCCAGAACCCCAAGGCGCCGCCGGGTTACCTAGTTTATTCAGGCTTCCAGGAAAAACCGTCCGGAATGCCGGTTGACAACAATACCCTTTACAAGAAGCTGCGCGTGATGCCTGTCTTCTCCACCACCACCGTGATGCGGTGGTTCGACGTCGACCGCGTCAACCTGATGACGCCAACAGGGTCCACCTCAAGCACCGCGGTGACGCACAAGTCAATGAAAGAAAAAATAAACAGCGCCCTGCAGGAACTCATCAACCTGAAGGTTGCCCTTGCAAGCAAGACGCTGTATACTCCGATAACGGGCGGCGTCAGTCCCGTGGCGGGCGAGACCGTCAATGTGCTCAAGGCCCTGCACCTAGGCAACGGCAACCTTTTTGGCGCAACAGACGACCCGGATACGCCCGAAGTCGAGTCTGCCGGAGGGCTCGATGACATATTCATCTCCGCAGTCGAGGCCTCGACGATGCGCATACTCTGGTTCCAATACGATGCCGAAGGCCTGCACTACGAGCCCGCCAAGGACATCACGGGCACTTATGAGTACCCTGTTGAGAAGGACCAGACTGTGATACCAAACACTGCATCCGCAGGGTCAGACCCGTCACCCAAGGAGCTTTCTGCGTTCCCGGGAAACAAGCGCAACACCGCGTACTTCTGCGATGCTTCCACTCCCGCAGATTCCTGTCCAAACGCCACGGTCATTTACACAAAAGAGGCCGTGCCAACCTATTTCAAGGCTGAGGGCGTTTCAAGCCTGTATGTGCTTACTGGCAGTTATTCCGGAGGCGCATCTTACACCAACCCCGCCTCTGGCAAGTCAGAATTGAACCCGCAAGCTGCGTGCCCGACAACGAGGATGGCCCGCAACGGCGAGTGCGTAGGCGGAAGCGCAACTGACGCCTGCTTCCTCACGCAGTCAGGAGAGATAGTCTACTTGTTTGACGCAAAGACGCGCGCCTACGGCTGGCTCGGAAGCCCGTCAGTCCCGTGTACTAAAAAATGCGAAAGGGCAACCCCTGCCAAGGACTACGATTGTTACTCGTGCTATAACGGCCACTCATGCACGGAAGACTATTCGAAGACCACTACCATCGACGTGAACGAGTGCGAGACGTTTGACATGATTTCGCGCAAGGGCGTCTGCGAACAAACCAACTACAACGGTGGCTCGGAAGGAAATGGCTTTTCCCCAGTGGCGTTGCTGACTCCGGAAAAACGCTGTTATCCGCGGGACTATATGTATTACCTGATGGTGTCCTACTGTGGCGACCCAATCGAGGCCCCGGGTTGCACGCCATGTCCTACTATGAGAACGTATACTATGACTACCTGCGTGTCCTGTTCCAGCGAGACCCAGGACAAGGCCGGAAAGAGTTATACTGGCTGCGAATGCGAGTGTGGCGGTAACTGTTTCTGCACCAGCAAGACCGGCTACTTGAACACGGACATCAGGACCGTAGACACGTTCCTGAAGTATTGCTCCGGCCAGAGCACAATCAAGTCTACGTTCGTTCCTCCTACTCCCTGCGTTCAGGGTCAGTGCTGCCAATCTAATTAACCATTTGCAACTTTTTCCTTCCCGCGCCCAAGGCAAGCTATTTAAGGCCGGATAGACCGTTTTAAATTAGTGTTAGCCTATGCCGTCCTCCGACAAGTCCGAAAAATCCCAGGGAAAAAAAGCAGACAAGGAAAGCAAGCAATCATCGCCGCTTGACTCGCTCAAGCAGGCGTACTTTTCCGTAGAAGACAAGTACTACGAGATGATGGACTACCTGGAGGATAAGGTTAGGGTCCCTGTTTACGAGTATTTCGTCGAGCCGATAGAGAAGAACGGCATCCCCAGTTTTCCAATAGGCGTGCTTCTCATACTTCTTGTGGGCCTCGGGCTGTTTATGGTTGCTACGGGCGGAAGCCAGACTGGCGAAGTCTCAATCTCGCTCATTTCCTCAGCAGGCAAGGCAATAGACGGCGCAACCGTGACCCTTTATCTGGGCGACTCCGCAGAAGGCGAAGTGGTTGGCTATGCCAAGTCAAGCAATGGTAAAGCCACGTTCTCCGGAGTGCCCCTCGGCAAGCAGCTTTACGTCACCGTGTCGGCAGCAAACTTCAAGGAGTACGGCGATTCGCTTGGCGAAGTGACTTCGGGGACTCCGACAATAAAGATCAGCCTTGAGGATGTCGAGACGCAGCCGTCCGTTTACAGGCTCACCATAGTTGACGAGGACGGCCTGCCCGTTGCAGGCGCGATGGTCAAGGTCAAGTCCCTTGCGGGCGTGCAGGTCGGAGTGTACAACACCGACGCAAAGGGCATCGCAAAGATACAGCTTCCCTCGACGGACTCGCTCCTTGTAACAGTAACCCGCACAGGGTTTTCCAACATCACCGATTTCGGCATCGACCCTAAGGTGGGCCTTTTGCAGACCGTGACTTTGAAGAAGCCCGGCAACGAGTGCGCAAACGGCGCGTGCGACAAAAAGACTACGGTCATAGTCAAGGTAATCAATGCCCAGCAGCAGCTGGTGCAGGCGCAGGTCGTGCTCACAAGCTCGCTTGGCTCCATCCTCGGCACCGCATCAACAAGCGGCGGCCAGGCGGCGCTTGCGAACATTCCGATAGGCACCAAGGCGATTGTCAGCGTCAACCCCTCGGGTGCTGACATCGGCAAATACGACACTTACTATTACTACGACTACGTCGTCGCGTCGGACGACAACGTCATCACAGTTACGATGACGCCGTCTTCATCCTCCAGTCTCTCGCCGATATTCATTTCGGTTGCGGACGAGAACGGCAAGCCGCTTGCTGCCGAGGTAACTGTCTACAGCGAGCGTTCGGATACGATAATGGGCAAGTCGGTTGCCCGCAGCGGCGAGGTAAACTTCTCAACTGACAACGTCTCATCATACGCGACTGTCTATGCCGCGGGATACCTTCCCAAGGCGGTGGCCGGCCTGAAGCCGGGTTCGCGCGAAAAGGTCGTGCTCAGGAAGATCCTTCCAGGCACAGCAGGCTCAATCGAGGTTCAGGTGGTTGATGCCGACGGTACCACGCCAGTTGCGCAGGTTTCGCTTACCGTACGCTCCTCGGACGGCAGGAACGCAGGCTACCCGGCAGTGCGCACGAACGCGGACGGCAAGGCAATTATAGGCAACGTCTCGCTCGGGGTTGACTACAAAGTCTACGCGGACAAGAGCCGCAAGAGCGGCAGGAGCACGATTTACCGCGCCTCCGAAGGCGAAGCGACAAAAGTCACTATCAA
>Ga0074198_1002115_pt1 | contig 11151 bp, 11 predicted proteins | sample EPASupsiteSAE323_FD_64527 | JGI IMG/M metagenome (GOLD analysis project Ga0074198, IMG submission 64527) | Bioremediated contaminated groundwater from EPA Superfund site, New Mexico - Sample SAE3-23 | ecosystem: Environmental > Aquatic > Deep subsurface > Groundwater > Contaminated ...
CCTGACCCCGACTTCAAACATCACGATACTGCTGGGAACCCAGCTTTTCTACATGATATTCGAGACCCTGCGCGCGGTCGCCATAGTGCTTGTTGCGATGCTGGTGTTCGGGCTGACGATAACGGGCAACCCCCTTGACGTAGTCATCATACTCATCCTGTTCACGATGGGCGCAACCGGAGTCGGATTGGTCCTGTCCTCGATGGCAAAGACCGAGGAGCAGTTCATGCCAATGTCGATGCTCGTAAGCCTGCCCTCGATGTTCCTTGCAGGCGCGTTCTTCCCAATCCAGACCATGCCCGCGTTCCTGCAGGGAATTGCTAAGGCGCTGCCGATTTACTACGCCGGCGACGCGCTGAGAGGGGTGATGGTCAAGGGGTTCTCGCTTGTGCAGGTGCTTCCTGACATGCTTTTCCTGACGCTTTTCGCGCTCGGGATGCTTGTGATATCCGCAATGGTGTTCAAGAGGGAAGTAATGTAAAAAAGTAAAAGTTTGTTTAGGTGGTTTTGTATGAAGAATGAAATCTTTTTCGTATTCGTTTTCATGGCACTTGCGCTCAACGTGTCCGCGCTCAACAGGCCGGACGTGCGCATCGCAGACTACTCGATGCCAACCCAGCTGCTTGCAGCAGGGCAGTCCGAAGTCACGCTCTCGCTTGAGAGCGTGGGCAAGCTTGACTGCGCCTACCGCGTGATAGCCCAGGCATCGCCTTCGTACCCAATCAGCATCCACGGCCCTGACGCGATAATCATCGGCGACATGTGCAAGGCAGACGGCGCCAAGAACGTCTCGTTCGTGTTCAACGCCGACCCCAACGCAAACGCCGGAAACAACCCGGTCACGGTCTCAATCACTTATGAGAGCGAGAACGCCGCGCCGTACTCGACCACCCAGTACCTGAACATACCAGTATCGGGAACGCCCGAGTTGCGCGCGCAGGTCACCTCAAGCACGCCAATCGACATCCACCCCGGCGACACCGCGACAATAGAGGTCACGATTGACAACACCGGCTCTTACAAGGCACAGGCCATTGAGGCTACCCTGAACGCGCCTGCTCCGATTGAGGTCAAGGCCGCAACCAAGACCGCGATAATCGCCGAGCTTGCTGCCAAGAAATCGGCCAAGGCCACGTACACGATTTTCGTGCCCAAGAGCCAGAATGCGGGAGTGTATGCGGCAAACGTCGCGCTTGCATACATTGACGAGAGCGGGAAGCTCGTCTCCAAGTCGATTCCGGTAAGCATCACGGTTGCAGCGAAGGCGGACCTTTCGGTACAGCCCAGCATTGACGCAGTGTACATCGGAACCAACAACGCCCAGGCGACATTCACAATCACAAACAACGGCCAGGATGCGGCAAAGGACCTTCGCGTGAAGATAATACCCCAGTTCCCGATCTCGACTGACGGAAGCGAGAGGCTGGTGGGTGACTTCGCGGCAGGCGCAACCACGCAGGTCGCATTCAACGTCAATGCCGACAAGGAGGCCGCTGCGGGCAACTACGCAATCCAGATACAGGCATCCTATGAGGACTCCGACGGAACGAAGTACCGCGAGAGCGTGGAGACCGGGATAACGGTCAAGGCAAAGGACCTCTACACCGCGGTTGTCGCGGACTACTGGTTCGTCTGGGCAATAGTGGCGATTGCGCTTGCGGCCTTCCTTGCAAGCAAGGCAAAAACAGTGCTTGGAAAGAAGAAATGAGCCCGACAGCATTTGGGGCCAAAGCCCCAACCACCCCATTCTTTTCTTTTTCCCCACTTTCCCTGATTTCCCCAGTTTTGCATATCTTTTTCTTTACTTGCACACTAATTGTGGATAACCCACCGGAAGCGCACGCCGCCTCCAGCTTCAAAAAATGGCGTTTTAAATGATAGGAATGAGCGACTTCGGAGTCATCGTCATAGTCGCAACCATCGCCGGCGCAATCGCAATCATGCTCCGCCAGCCCTCGGTAATCGGCCTGCTTGTTGCCGGGATGATAGTTGGCCCGCACCAGCTTGGGCTTGTCGGCAACGTCGAGTCAATAGCAAGCTTTGCAGACGTGGGCGCAATCCTCCTGCTCTTCGCAATCGGCCTCGAGTTCTCAATGGACAGCCTCAAGAGCCTTGGGGCGAAGGCGGCCATACTTGCGGCGACCAAGATGGGCATAATCATGCTATTAGGCTACCTTGCGGCGACGCTATTCGGCCTCTCGCCAATCACCGGGATGTACCTGGGCGCAATATTCTCAATCACAAGCACTGCGATAGTCTCCAAGATACTCACAGAAAAGAACTTCTCCAACAGGCCCGAAGTGCCCCTCCTCATAGCATCCCTCATCGTGGAGGACATCATCTCGATATTCATACTCGCGGTGCTTTCAGGCATCGGCGGGACCGGCGAGGAGGTGTCGTTCAACTTCATACTCTCGGTCGCAAACTCGCTTGTCATATTCGGAGTGTTCTACCTGGTGCTCTCGAAGGTCCTCAAGATCATCCTTGACTGGCTTTCCGAAAACCGCGCCGAGGAGACACTTGCGTTCTCCGCCCTGAGCATGGGAGTAGGCCTGAGTTTCCTTGCCCAGATCGCCGGCCTGCCGGCGTCAATAGGAGCGTTCCTTGCAGGAAACCTCATCGCGTCGCTGAAGAAGGCCGAGGAGTTCAAGCAGGCGATCTACCCGCTGATTTTCGTCTTTTCCGCGCTGTTCTTCCTATCCGTAGGGATGGTGGTGGACCTTGCCTCGATAGTGTCCAACATATGGCTGGTCGTCGGGATAGCGGTGTTTGCAATAGTCATCAAGTTCGTGGCAACTCACATTTCGTACTATTTTGTCGAGGCCGACTCGCGCTCGGCCACCTTTGCGGGGCTTGCCATGCTCTCAATCGGGGAGTTCTCCATTCTCATAGCCCAGCTTTCAAGCAAGGTGGTCACCGAAATAGACCTCATCGGCATAACCTCGGCGCTGGTGCTTGTGACTTCGCTCACCACGTCCCTGCTCATCGACGAGTCGGACTTCTTCTGGAGGAAGCTGCGCCGCGCGGTACCCACAAAAGTCGTGGACACAGGCAGGCAGATAGCGCGCCAGAACCAGCAGGCATTCTACGCGGTGCAGTACAACTACTCGTTCAACAACAAGGTCGTCTCCAGCGTGTCGTTCTTGCGCGAGAACATCCTTCTGATGGTCATCATCTTCGGAGTCATACTGTACTCCACCCAGTCCACGCAGACCATGGTCTTTGAGAATACCACGATTACGCTCAAGGGGCTCGGCCTGGGCGTGGCCTTGGTTGCAACTGCAGCGATAATGTTCAGGACGATGCGCGCGATGAAGAAGGGCGACTCCTACAACGCGCACGGGGTTGGCCTGCAGCAGATGTACCGCAAGCTGGGGCGCACGGTCACCACTTCGGCCCTGATTTGGCTTGGCGTGTCCCTGCTGGTGGTGCTCTCGTTCTTCGGGTCTAACCCCGACTTCAGCAAGATGGTGATACTCCTTGCGATACTGGTGGTCGTTGCCAACGTGTACCGCCGCAGGGAAAGGAAGTTCGGGATACTGCCCGGCAGCCCCAAGTACTACTAGTCCGGGGGACAAAACCCATTCAAAATTCTTTTATTTGCCGTAGGCATAACAACATACGGTCTTTCACAACTGGGGGTTTTCCTATGAAGTCAGCTCTTGCACTCCTTGCAGTGCTTGCAATGTCGTTCGCGTCGTTTTCCGCAGCGCAAACAAGCCAGCTGGGCATGCAGTACGCCACGTACACAGTGATGCACGACTGCTCGCAGCAGCCGCTCTCCATAGTCAACCGCAGCGAGTTCCTCCCATTCTACTCAAAGCCCGCTGACTCGTCCAACATAGCCAAGATACTGGCGCTTGCAGCAGACCTTTCCGCCAAGGACCCGTCAGCTCAGGTCGCCCAGCAGACCTACCTGCAGTGCGGCGAATACGTGCTTTCGGGCCAGAACGGCACGCTTTACTGGCGCGGGGTCGAGCTTACCCCGCCGGGGTACGTCCGCGAGCTTGAGGCGCGGGTAATCGAGCTTGAAGGCCAGGCAGCCCAGACGTCCCTGGTCCAGCAGTCCATGCAGCAGCGCGTCTCGCTCCTTGAAGAGGACGTGCTGAACGCACGCGCAGACTACGCGAGGTTCCAGTTCTACTGCCTCGGCCTGATGGCACTCATAATGGTGCTTTTGGTGTGGCAGGTGTTCTTCCACCCAAAGCAGGATAACGGCCAGCACCACGGCATCCGGCACCACGTGGCAAAGCTTTTGCACAGGAAGCGCGACTGAGCAACAGCCGCGCCCATTCCCCTTTCTTTTCATTTTTCCCCGCAATTATCTTTCACCAGTAGGGCTGTTTTTTATACGGGAAAACACTAATGACTCCGGTCAGCATTCAGGCTGCCAAACGCTTTACCCGGAGAGTGCTTTCTATGGCCAACAACGTCTATTGGTTCTCAGAGATTAACAAGACCTCAATACCCATTGCCGGAGGCAAGGGCGCAAACCTGGGCGAGATGTTCCAGCTCGGCCTTCCTGTGCCGGACGGCTTTGTAATCTCAAGCGAGGCCTACTTCAACTTCGTCAAGGCGACCAAGATAGACCAGATTATTGCCAATACGCTGGCCGGGCTTGACGAGCAGGACTCGGACAAGCTTGACTTGGCAAGCGAGACCATCAAGAACGCCATCTTGGCAGAGCCGATGCCCAACGACATCCGCACCGACCTGGTGCGCTCCTACAACAAGCTCTGTGGGGTCAGCATATTCCCTCTTGCAACACAGGAAGTCCTGGTCGCGGTAAGAAGCAGCGCAACAGCAGAAGACCTGCCCGAAGCCTCGTTTGCAGGCCAGCAGGCCACGTTCCTCAATGTGAAGGGCGCGGATATGCTTGTGGATGCTGTGCGCTCGTGCTGGGCTAGCCTGTTTGAGGCGCGTGCAATCTACTATCGTATTACCCAGCACTTCGACCACAACAAGGTAGGATTGTGTGCGGTAGTGCAGAAGATGGTGGACAGCGAAAAGAGCGGAGTAATGTTCACCGTAAACCCGATTAACCGGAACACGGACGAAATCATGATTGAGGCAGCTGTTGGCCTTGGAGAGGCAGTGGTATCCGGCTCGGTCACCCCGGACAACTACATAGTCAACAAGAAAGCCATGCAGATTGCAAACAAGACCATAAGCAAGCAGGAGTTCGCGATACTGCGCGGAAAGTCAGGCACCGGCTCGGAGAAGGCGGACCTGACCGACAACATTGCATCGATGCAGAAGCTTACGGACGACCAGATAGTCGCGCTTGCAGGCTTTGGCAAGAAAATCGAGGACCACTACGGCGCGCCCCAGGACATCGAGTGGGCAGTGGAGAAAGGCAAGATATTCATAGTCCAGAGCAGGAACATAACCACGCTCAAGGACAAGAAACCAGTGGAAACGCAGGAGGTGAATGGTGCGATGGAAATCAACCAACCAATAGTGCAGGACATAAGCAAGCTTCCGGCATCATCCGCCCCAACCGACATCCCCAAGCCGCAGGTCATTATCGAGGCAGCGGCAACCGTAACCTCAAAGTCAAAGCCCATACTCAAGGGACTTGGAGCGTCGCCGGGAACCGCCTGGGGACCTGTGAGGCTGATTTACTCACCCAAGGAAATCCACAAGGTCAAGCAGGGCGACGTTCTTGTCACCGAGATGACCTCGCCGGACTTCGTCCCTGCGATGAAGCGCGCAGCAGCAATCGTCACCAACTCAGGCGGACAGACCTGCCACGCGGCAATAGTAAGCCGCGAGCTGGGAATCCCCTGCATCGTCGGCACCCGCACCGCGACAATCGACCTGAAGGAAGACCAGATTATCACAGTAAACGCAACCCAGGGAGTGGTGTTTGAAGGAAAGCTCGCAACCGCAACTGACGCAGGCGCCAACCCGACTACCAAGGCAATGTCCAAGGAAGTCGCTTCGGATGCGTTCATGCAGGAAGTGGTACGCGCAACCAAGTACCTTACTGGCCCGCAAAGCGACAACATAGTCACTGGCACCAAGCTCTACGTCAACCTTGCAGAGGCAGAAAACGCCGACAAGGTAGCGTCCAAGCACGTTGACGGGGTCGGACTGTTCCGTGCCGAGTTCATCATAGCTGGATTTGGCAAGCACCCCAAGGCCATGCTCAAGCAGGGCAAGCGCGAGGAGTTCATCGACGCTCTTTCGGACGGGATGCGCAAGATGTGCGCAGCATTCTACCCGCGCCCCGTAATCTACCGCGCAACTGACTTCAAGACCAACGAGTACAAGAACCTCGAGGGCGGAGAGGAGTTCGAGCCCAAGGAAGAAAACCCGATGATAGGGTTCCGCGGCTGCTTCCGCTACATCAAGGACCCCGAAGTGTTCAATATGGAGCTTGAGGCAATCAAGCGCGTGCGCGAGACGTACGGCATGAAGAACCTCTGGCTGATGATACCATTCGTGCGCACCTTGAACGAGTTCAAGGTATGCAAGAAGCTTGTTGACGCTTCCGGACTCACCAACGGCGGAGGCTACGACTTCAAGCTGGGAATCATGTGCGAAATCCCGTCAACAGTCATCCTTGCGGAGGAGTTCTGCAAGGCTGGAGCGCAGTTCTTCTCAATCGGAAGCAACGACCTGACGCAGCTCACGCTTGGAATCGACCGCGACAACCCCATTGTTGCCGAGGACTTCGACGAACGCGACCCTTCGGTGCTTGAATCCATCAGGCTCGTCATCGAGCGCTGCCACAAGCACGGCGTGCCCGTTGGCATCTGCGGCCAGGCGCCTTCGGTGTACCCGGAGTTCGCCGAGGCGATTGTCGCCTATGGGATTGACTCCATAAGCTGCAACCCGGACGTCATCGAGGCAACCCGCAAGACAGTTGCAAGCGCGGAGGCGCGCTTTCTGATGAAGAAGGCACGCGGACAATAGGCAGACGCAACAACACCAACTGTAGGAGGTAGTCGAAGATGATATTCGGCTTTTGCGGCACCATCGGTTCGGGAAAAGGCACGGCAATCGAGCTTCTGCAAAAGGAGTTCGGCGCTGCAGGCTTCAGCCTTTCCGACGAGATTAGGCACGAGTGCAAGAAACGCGACCTTGGGCTTGAGCGCACCAACCTTATTGCGGTAGGCAACGAGATGCGCAAAAAGGAAGGCGACGGCTACTGGGCAACCCGGACCGCGGCAAGGGTCAAGATGATGCCAGGCTGGCAGAAAAGGGTAACTACAATCGATTCCATCCGGCTTCCTGCCGAGGTCGAGGCGCTTGTCGAGGAGTTCGGCGACAAGTTCGTGCTGATTTCAGTGGACGCGCCGATTGAGGTGCGCTACGAGCGCATCAAGACGCGCAACCGCGCCGGAGAAAGCAAGCTTTCCTTGGAGCAGTTCAAGGCCTCAGAGGAGAAGGAGCAATCCAAGCAAAAGGGAGAGCCGAACCTTGCCGCCACGATGGCGCTTGCTGATTTTGAGGTTGTCAATGACGAGAGCAGGGCCGAGCTTGAGCGCGAAGTGCGCACGATTGCGAACAAGTACCACGAGAAGACAAAGTAGTCGGATACGGCAATGTCAACCAAAACATTATAACTAATTATTGCGCAATAGATGTACAACCATTGCACCTACCAAAAGGGGATTCCTATGAACATCATACTCGGCGCGCCATACGAAAAGATAATCGACAATGCACTCAAGAAAGGCCAAGCGGGCACGAAGGCAGAAGTAATACGCCAGGCACTCAAGCTCTACCAGAGGTACTTCGAGGACGAAGAAACGCTTGTCGCGAGGGCGATTGAACGGGACATGGCGCTTTACCGCGCAGGAAAAACTAAAGGAATGCCGTTCGAGGAATTCATGAAAAAATATGATAAGAAATAAACGCCGGGTTGCAGGCCGGATTCAACTATGCTTCCATCCGAATAAGTAGGACGTAAAATGGAAGCAATCATACTAGACGCGGCCCAGGAAGACATTGACCGGATGGACCCGACCTTGCGGAACTTCTTTGCCGCGCACGTCCGAAAAATAGTTGCGATGCCGCCAAGAAAGCACCTGCGCCACGGAAAGCCGCATTTTGTCGAGAAAGTGACCAAGAGCGCAAGGCTAGTCTATGACATTAGCGGCGACTACTTGCACGTCATCCACTGTTTCGCCACCCACAAGGAGTATGAGGACTGGTACCGACAGCTTTGAACGCTGAAAAAGGAAATGGCTCCGGAATTAGCTATCCGACTATAGTTCCGCATTCCCTGCTTCCCTCGACTAATTTCTTGAGGTCGTCGAGCTTCTTTCCATTTGCAAAGACTATCTCTATGCCGCTTCTTGCCGCAAGCTTGCAGGCGATTATGTCGAACACGAAAGGCGCCTTGGGTTCGCGAGTGTCAAGGCGAGTCGCAAGCTCGATGAGCTGCTCATAGGACATCTTCTTGATGAGCTTGGCCTTGGGGTTCTTTGCCGGGTCGGAATCGTAAATCCCGTCCACCTTGGACAGGTTGATTAGCCGCTTGGCCTTGAGCCGCTCGGCGATAATCACTCCGGCGTGGTCGGAAGTCGCGCCCTCCACAAAGCCCGCGCCAACCGGGATTAGGTTGAGCTTGGACGCAAGCTGGGTCTCGGACAGGTCGGTGATTGACTTGGGATAAGCTACGTCCTCGCCAAGAAGCGAAATCAGGAGAGTTGCGTTGACGTGGTTAATCATCTGGCCAATCTTGTCGGCCATCACCTGGGTGCCTTCCTTGCGCACGACGTTCTGGTATTGGGCCGAGAATTTTCCCCCGCCTACGGAAATCGCAATCTTGAATCCCTCTGCGTGGAGCTTTCGGAAAAGCGCTGCAGCGGACTTGACGTACTCGGCGTCAATGTCACCGTTTTCCTTGAACAAAAGTGAGCCCCCTAGGGAAATTACAGTAAAATCTTTCTTGTCCAAAACGCATCACCAGTGAAAATAGGCCAAAGTATCAAAAGCCCCTATTAATTCATTAACCATTAGCACCAATAAATATTGCTATAGCAGAAGGTGGGTAAAATGGCAGACTTTTCAGCAATCATCCGCGGACTCAAACCGACTTTTGACGAGAAGGAGAAGCGCCAGGACAAGGTGCTTATCCAGAGCCGCGAAATCGTCAGGCTTTCTGCACGCGCAATCCGCGACATCCACACCGGAGAGAAAGTCGAGCTTTCGGCGACTTTGGCCGAGCTTGAGAAGATGGTCCTTGAAATCCGGCAGTTTGACGACGACTTCTCCCACATCACCGAGCACTGCTACCAGGAATACGTCGAAATCAAGACGTTCCTTGCGGTTTCCTATCACCAGGATTTGCCCTCGCCTGAGGACCTTTCTATGCCGGTAACTTCCTACCTTGCAGGGGTTGCGGACTGCGCAGGCGAGCTTCGCCGCGCGATACAGATTTGCCTGAAGGAGGACAAGGAAGACGAGGCAAACTATTACTTTGGAAGGCTCAATGACATCTACGACAACTTGATGATTTTGAAATACTCGACCTCAATCATCGGCCCGCTCAAGCAGAAGCAGGACATGGTGCGCTCCTCGATTGACCACGCTCGCGGCGAGCTTTTGATGGCGAAGTTTTCAAAGAGACAGTAGGCAGTGGGCTGAAAAACCTTGGCGACGACCAAACCGCACTACAAATACCTCGCAGTCTTTGACTTCGACTCCACGCTTATTGACGCAGAAATCATCGACTCTCTTGCCGAGATTGCCGGAGTAGGCGCAATAGTATCCAAAATGACCAGGCAGACGGTCAACGGCGAGATTCCATTTGACGAGGCCCTGCACCAGCGCTGCGAGCTGCTTGAGGGCGTGACCGTGCAGGACTGCATGCTTCTGGGCGACCGCATCAAGCCGATGCCCAACGCCGCTTCAACCCTTGAGTTCCTCAAGTCGCACGGGTTCTACATCGCCATCGCAAGCGCCTCCCTCAACCCGGTTGCCGCGCGAGTCGCAAGCAGGCGCGAATTCTCGGCAGTTGACCAGTTCATATTCAACCACCTAAGGGTGGCAAACGGCAAGCTCACCGGCGATGTTGATGTCCGCGTTGCTGACAAGGGCCAGATTGTGTTCAAGCTCCAGCAGGAGCTTGGAATCCCAAAGTCCCACACGATGACTGTGGGAGACGGGAGCAACGACTTGGCGATGTTTGCAGAGTCCGGCCTCTCGATTGCGTTCAACGCCAAGGAAATCGCCAAGAAGGCCGCAACCAAGGCAGTTGACGGCAAGGACGTCTCCAAAATCATCCCGGTTGTGGATGAGTGGCTGGCAGCCAAGGCTAAAACTAAATAGCCCTCTTTTTCTTCTTCGGATAAAACGACAGCACCATTATCCCGAACGCAAGTCCGACTGCAAGCGCGAATGGGATGTTATACTGCATCAGTACTGGATACGAGAATTGCTGCTCCGAAAGGGGCCAAAGCATCCGAATCGGCCAGTCGGTAAAGAACAGGTCAGTAATTGAATGCAGGGCGTAGCCTGCAAAGAAAGCCGCAAGAACTAATTTCCAGTCCATCAAGTACATTTTCCAGAGTGCAAACGCGACTATTGCGCCGAAAACCAGGCCGTAAACCGGCGGATGGAGAAGAACGTGGTGAAGCTGGCGGTAAAGGTTGAGGTCGAAAAGGATTGGCACCCCGTCCAAGTCCGGGATGCAACCGCCTAGGAACGCGATTGCAATCAGGCGCCAGTAGCGGGTGAACAATGCGGCCGCTGTTGCGGAAAGCATCCCGTGGAAGAGGGTGAAGGGCATGATAAATGAATCAGACGGTTACGCCATACTTCTTTGCTATTGCAACTATTTCTTCGCCGGGTTTTGTTCCCCAGACTAAAAATTGGCGATCAGCATCTTTTTTCAGTTCGGAAAAAAGGGGTTTGACGGCTGAAACGCTTAGGGCCCCGGAATCCACCCCGTGCTTGAGCACTACCGCACTACGAAGGGGATTATCAGAAACCCCAACGCCAGTAGAAAGAGACTTCTTAGTAGACATTCTGTAGAAAACGTTCCCATACTGGGCAGGATCCAGATTGCCCGCCTTTATTGCGGCAGCATAGAACGGCGCAGCAGTATCAGGGCGCCCGTCCGCATAACCGCCTGCAATTTTTAACAGCGGCTTGACGTGCGCTTTGCCAAGGACACCACGGCTGACCGCAAGG
>Ga0074198_1002116_pt1 | contig 11149 bp, 8 predicted proteins | sample EPASupsiteSAE323_FD_64527 | JGI IMG/M metagenome (GOLD analysis project Ga0074198, IMG submission 64527) | Bioremediated contaminated groundwater from EPA Superfund site, New Mexico - Sample SAE3-23 | ecosystem: Environmental > Aquatic > Deep subsurface > Groundwater > Contaminated ...
ATCGGGGCAGTCCTCCTGCCAACACCAGTAGTTCGATAAATCCAACTCTTCATCCATCGCTACATCCCAATCATAGTTGGAGGAGCCAATATATAAATTATTCAGTCAACCGAGTACACGACCTGCCTTTGGAAACTGCGTAAATTATCTCACGTCAACCCCTAAGTCCAGCATCCACACAACCCCTGCGTTTTGATATCAGGGATTGGCAGGTGGACAATTTTATCCCACCACTATTGAGAAATTTTAGACCGCCAGTGACATAAATAACGTGCTTGAGAGAATGCATGGAACGATTCGCGAACGCGAGAAGGTTACGGGGGGTTGAAGGTAGATGAGACTTTAATTATCCCTCTGAACCAGATTTGCTAAACTTCATAAGACCACACAGCGTACTTGGAGGATTGACGCCAGCAGAGGCAACTGTAGTGGGGATTAATGGAGGAAATAGGTGGGTAGAACTGATTAGGAGAAGCATCGATAACAGGGGGTGATCATCTCTCTTTTGAGTGTAATATATTCGCATCTTATTACATGCAAAAGTTTTATCCTGTATTTGATTACACACAAATCAATTTGCATGTAATAAAACTCCAGTTCATTACACACAAATCAATTTGAATATTTAATGAAATTATTTTATAATTTCGAGCAACTTTGGAAACATATACGTTGTGCCTCGCGATCCTTTTGCTTCACTATAAATCGCTATTATTTCATTCTCCTCCAATTTTTGGAATATCCACCTCAGGCTCTCTTTAGGTATTCCCGAAGCTTTACAAAATTGATTCTTATTAAATAGAGGTGACGAAAACATTGTATCGATGACCTGAGGAGAATACCTAGAATTTAAGATCTTTGGTACATCTCGTCGTATATCTGTATTAAGCTTGATGATCGAATTCACCTCTTCATTATTCTCTCTAGCTTGTTCAATCATCGCTTTTAAGAAAAAGGAAATCCATCCATCCCAATCTTTTTCCTGTGAAATCGCCGATAGTTGTTTTCTATATATATCATCATGCTTTTCAAGATATGCGCTTATATAAAAACAAGGAGTGGGAAGTATCTTTTTATTATACAGAATTAAAGGAACAAGCATTCGGCCAATGCGACCATTGCCATCTCTAAAAGGATGGATTAGCTCAAATTGTGCTTTGATAACTGCTAATTGTACCAGAATGTTACTTTCTTCCTTATGTATATAGTTCTCCCAATCAGATAGATCGTCCATTACTCGAAAAGGTTCCGGTGGCAAGAATGATGCTTCTTCCTGCGAGCACCCAGAGGGCCCTATCCAATTTTGGGCTTTTCGGATCTCGCCTGGATCTTTATCTTCGCCCCTAACGCTTGTTAGAAGTATTCGATGAAGTTCACGAATAATATTTATACATAATGGTTTATCAGCTAACAGTTCAACTCCTTTCGCCATGGCTTTACAATAATTGACAACTTCCTGAGAATTTTTTTGACTTTCTGTTTCAATTATATTCTCAGCATCGATTTCAAATCGCATAACTTCTTCAACAGTCGTTTGTGTTCCTTCAATTCTCGAAGATAATACCGCTTCTTTATAATTTAAGGGAACAAGCAATAGGAACGGGTTGATGACTCCACGAAGTATGCCTTTATATTCACCTAAGGCCATGCCCGCGGTCAAAGATAATTCTGTGTGAGCGCCCCCGTCAATCGACTTTGGGGGCAATTTTTCTGGTTTATATGGCTCCATGGAATCAGATCATGTGAGATTATCAATGTATTAAAAGCTAACTTAATTTACCCGTCAGCATAAATATATTAATCTTGGCAATTTTCCCCTATTTCCCCCAATAACACAGATCTATCACGATTCTTCATTACTACCACCACGCGCGCACCACCTAGATGCACCACCCAAGAATTCAACAGCTCCACGAGCATATGTCTTAATATAGAAGTTCAAACAATGGTTAAATGTTAAAATGGTATTATTGAGGTTATAAAATGGCTGGACAATTCAGTGGCACACCCATATACATTCTAAGAGAGGGCAGCGAGAGGACTGCCGGAAGAGATGCACAGAGATCGAATATCATGGCTGCCAAGGCAGTAGCCGGCGCCGTCAGGACCACTCTCGGTCCCAAGGGCATGGACAAGATGCTGGTAGACACTATGGGTGATGTTGTGATCACCAATGATGGTGTCACCATACTCAAGGAGATGGACATCGAACATCCTGCGGCCAAGATGATGGTGGAGATCGCCAAGACCCAGGACCAGGAGGTAGGGGATGGCACAACCACCGCCGTCGTGCTGGCGGGAGAGCTGCTCAAGCAGTCCGAGGCATTGCTGGAACAGCAGATCCACCCGACGGTAATCGCGGCAGGCTACAGGGCAGCAGCCGACAAGGCGCTGGAGATTCTGAAAGGATTGGCCATTACGGTCTCCGCCAAGGATGAGGACCTTCTTCGGAAGATCGCAGTCACGGCCATGACCGGCAAGGGCTCTCAATCCGCGCGAGATGAGCTGGCCGTTATGGCTGTAGAGGCCGTCAGGTCGGTAGTAGATGAAGACGGAACCGTTGACACCGACAACATCACCGTGGAGAAGAAGGTCGGCGGCGGCATAACCGATTCCGTGCTTGTGAGCGGCGTGGTCATCGATAAGGACCGGCTCCACCCCAGCATGCCGAAGTCGGTCACAGGTGCCAGGATTGCCCTGCTCAACGCTGCCGTTGAGATCGAGAAGACCGAGGTCGATGCCAAGATTCAGATTACTTCCCCCAACCAGCTTCAGGCTTTTCTGGACCAGGAAGAGAACATGCTCAAGGACATGGTCGACCGGATCTCCGCTACCGGAGCCAATGTGCTATTCGTGCAGAAAGGCATCGATGACCTGGCCCAGCACTTCCTGGCCAAGGCAGGAATTTACACCGTGCGCCGCGTCAAGAAGAGCGACATGGAGAAGCTGGCCCGCGCCACGGGCGGACGGGTCGTCACCAGCATCCACGAGATCTCCAAGGACGATCTGGGCAAAGCTGGCCTGGTCGAGGAACGCAAGGTCAGCGATGAGAAGATGACCTTTGTTGAAGATTGCGATAATCCCAAGTCGGTCTCCATCATCCTGCGCGGCGGAACCGAGCATGTGGTCGATGAGCTGGACCGGGCAATGGAAGACGCACTTCGCGTCGTGGGCGTTGCGGTGCAGGACAAGCAGCTTGTAGCCGGCGGCGGCGCACCAGAGGTCGAGCTGGCACTGAGGCTGCGGGCTTATGCCTCCACCGTGGGAGGACGCGAGCAGCTTGCCATCGAGTCTTTTGCCGATGCTATGGAAGTCATTCCCAAGACTCTGGCCGAGAATGCCGGTCTTGATCAGATCGACACACTGGTCGCACTGCGCAGTGCTCATGAGAAGGGCATGAAGACCGCGGGATTGGACATGGACACCGGCAAGCCGGTCGATATGCTTAAGCTGGGCGTCGTGGAGCCGCTCAGGGTCAAGACCCAGGCCATCAGCAGCGCCACTGAGGCGGCAGTCATGATTCTGCGCATCGATGACGTCATCGCCTCCAAGTCCGGCGGACCGGGCGGCGCAGGCGGAATGCCCGGCGGCATGGGCGGAATGGGCGGCGAGGACTTCGAGTAGATCCTGTCCCCCGTTCAGCTTTTCTTTTTTCCTTTTTCTTTGCAAAAAATAAATTAAGTCATATTGTTTTCCGCCGGATAGTTGAGCTTTGGACGGATGAACAATGGATAACTAAATGGCAAAATTACTGAGAACCGCAGGCAAAGGGAATTCTAGCAAACAGGTATATAGGTCCTATCACATATAGAATAAAATGACAGTCACATGTTGGTACAAGAACGGAAGCATAGACGCGTTCCGCCAGTTTTGCATTCAAAATCGAGATAAGCCAATATCCGTAAAGTTGACAAACAGATCCGAGCCGGTCATTGGGGCTTTGCATAACTTTTGTCTAAACTCCTCACAGGCAGCGGGTCTTTTTCTTCTTTTAACCGATAGAGTAGTCCATCCTGCATACTATGGCCTTGACGGTATCGAGAGCTTGCATACCGGACTGCATGAAGCATTATCGCCGTGAGCGGAATATGCGTATCCCCACGATTTTTTCTCCACTGAGACGGTGGCCTCAATGCATTCGACCATCCAACCAGCAAATTAGATTGCAGGGGAAACAATGAACGGAAACAATCTGTTAGAGGATTTTAAGAAGACCTGGCCGGAGAAGTTCGCACCGGAAGAGGATATATTCAGCCATATACATGCCGGAGACAAGATCTTCATCGGCACGGGCTGCGGCGAACCCCAATACCTGGTCCAGGCTCTGGTGAACTTCGTCAGCAATAATCCCAAAGCCTTTTACGGAATCGAGCTAATACACGTGTGGACCGTGGGTGCAGCTCCCTACCTTGATGAAAAATTCCGCGATAACTTCCGCATAGACTCATTCTTCATTAGCGAAGGCACAAGAAATGCGATCAATAGAGGCGCAGCAGACTACACGCCCATATCTCTTTCCGCAGTTCCCGGCCTTTTCCGCAGGGAGATCATACCAATAGATGTAGCGTTAATCCAGACGTCTCCTCCCGACAAGCACGGCTACATGAGCCTTGGGATAAGCGTAGATATCGTAAAGGCTGCGACCCAGAAGGCATCATTGATAGTGGCCCAGATCAACTCTCACATGCCCCGCACTCAGGGTGACGGCTTCATAAATATAAAAGATGTGGATTTCATTATTCCTCAAGATGAACCATTGCTGGAATATACCGCGGAAGATCCCGGCGACATCATCAAAGCGATAGGCAAGTATGTTGCCAGGATCATCGAGGATGAATCGACGCTGCAAGTCGGATATGGCATCATACCTAATGCGGCAATCTCATACCTCGGTGAGAAAAAGCACCTTGGAGTGCATACTGAGCTTTTAGGCGACGGCATCATTGATCTGATGCAAAAGGGCGTGGTCGACAACAGCAAGAAGTCCATCGACATCGGAAAGACGGTTGCGTCCTATTGCATGGGCAAGAGAGAGACTTACGATTTCCTGGATGAGAATCCAACCGTCTCCTTTAGATCCATTGATTATGTCAACAATCCGATAAATATTGCCAAGAATAAGCTGATGACCGCCATCAACAGCGCTATGGAGATTGATTTGACAGGTCAGGCCACGGCGGAATCGCTTTCCGGGACATTTTACTTCGGCATCGGCGGCCAGGCAGATTTCATGAGAGGTGCCGCGCTTGCGCCTGGCGGCAAGAGCATCCTGGCCCTTCCGTCAACTGCCGTCAACGATACCATTTCGAGGATTGTGCCGTCTCTCCGGGAAGGGACGGGAGTGACTCTTACCAGAGGTGATGTCCACTATGTGGTAACCGAGTACGGCATAGCATATCTGCACGGCAAGAATATCAGGGAACGCGCCATGGATCTCATCGCTATTGCCCACCCCAAGTTCAGGCCGTGGCTCATTGATGAAGCCAGGAAGCTCTTGCTCATCTACAAAGACCAGGCGTTCGTACCCGGGGTGAATGGGGTCTATCCGGTGGCTTTAGAGACATTCAGGACCACCAGGAGTGGGCTGCATATTCTCCTCAGGCCGGTGAAGATAGGAGACGAGCCCTTAATGAAGGACTTTTTCTATGCTCTTTCCAATGAGAGCATGTACCGGCGGTTCATGTCCGTTAGAATGGATATGCCCCATGAGCGGCTGCAGGATTTCGGGGTAGTGGACTATGCCAATCGTATGATGATTCTGGCCATTGTTGAGGGAGACAGCAAAGAAACCATCGCGGCAATTGGCCAGTATGAGATAAATGAGAAGGTTCACACCGCCGAGGTTGCGCTGGTGGTAAAGGATGAGTATCAAAATAAGGGAGTAGGCCACGATCTGCTCACTTATCTCACCCGTCTGGCCAGGAGGCGGGGGCTGCTCGGATTCACTGCTGAGGTCCTGGTTGAGAACAAGCCGATGCTTGATCTTTTTAAAAATATGGGGTTTGATTTGGAAAAGAAAGGAGAGGACGGGGTCTACGAGATGGCAATGACGTTCAGAGATCCCGAGGGTTAGACGCCCTGGGATCCTGACAAAAACGGCCCGGCGACTCGGCCATCAATTCTCTTTTACTGCCAGATCGCCGACGCCTGTGAAATCAACTACCGGATTTGAGTCGACTGGATCAGGAAATGCGGAAATCATGAACAGTCCGCTGTAGACCTCTTTGCCTTTACGAAACTGTGCATTGACGGGCTCGCTTATGGAAATGGAGCCGGATTTCGCGCGCTCTTCCATCATAGCACGAAGGTCCGTTTGGGAGAGAATCGCTCTGCCGTGCCAGCTTTCTTTTCCGTCATCCGGTTTATTCCACTCTATCTTCCAAAATTTCAGGGATATTGAATAATTGTCCCATACCAGGCGGCCATCGCGGCCAATTATCGTAGACATTGTCATATGGATCGATTGCATTTACTGTTGCATTAACATAATCATAAAGTCGAAGCAAATTTAGCGTAGATCGATGACTGTTGATGATTGTTTGTCATGACCTCCCCCACGCGAAGCGGGAAGTGCATGACTGCATCTTGGTGCCGTAACCTTGACTTAAGCGCGGCAACCCACTGTATTCCAATTTACCGGTTCTTCAAGACGAGTTGTGCATGAACTGCATATCCATCTACCGGGGACAACAAAACGTCCCGCAGCATTCAAGCTGCCACAAAAAACGCATTTTTCCATTTTAGCCTCTGCTGCATTCATCTCTGAAGGTATAAGACACTGCCGAAGAAACGGTGTGTGCAAGATCTTCTGCTCAGGCCCGCCCGAGCGGCCACGCGCCCGCATGCCCCCCGCGCGCAGGGGGAGCCCGACCATCGCGGCCATTCATTGTTATCCTGCAAACGGAATCGTCAAAATCAAAACTGAATTTTGCCGATTGTGGCAGTCTGTTAGGGCTACTTTTTGCAGGGCACTACAGACATATTGATTATGATACTTATTAATTTAGGTACCAAAAGCTTTTTATTTAAAAATGTCGTACTAAGCAGATCGCATAAAACGTTAAATGGAGAATTCAAATGCAAAATAAAAAAGATAAGAGAGCAAAGGCTGATGCGAAGAGCACCGTGGCTGATGCAGGGAAGACCGTTTCTGGAACCGCAGATGCAAAGAAAGGAGTGGCGGATTCTGGGAAGAAAGGGGCACACGGAACCACCGGCGGAAAGAAAGGGTGGAAAAAGTAGGGAATAGTTAGCGTTAGTGCAATAAAAATAAACAGTCTCTGGATAGTCCGGGCAGGGATTTTAAAAGCGTCCGAGGAGTAAGTTTCTGAAGGCCGCATGCAATTGGCTCTATGAGGCTTCTTGCAACAGTTCCCTGCTAGCTATCGATTCTTGAGATTTGTTCAAGGATCATGCTCTCGGCTGCCCTCTATTGCCCTGTGATCCGCAAGTTGTTCGATCTTTTTTGCGGTTATGTGACTTTGGCGGCAAGCTTACGCGGGCAGCAGCGCGCACGACGGTCGCGCGCCGAAGGATGCGGGCGCACATGTCCGCTCGACCAAGAGGAGCCGGGAGCGGGTGGCGGTTCTGCAGCCAAGCAACTTTTCGGATTCTGAGGATCGAGAGGTCGCTTCCTTGCCCTGAGCTGGCAAAAGTCTTATAATCCATCAGCTAATATGATGCTAACGTCCATAAGCTTCTATCTGAGTGTCTTTAAATAAAAAGCTCTTAGTATCCAAATTTTTGGATGCCAAAAGATATATATGCAAGGGACCTAAATGCGAAAGCAATGCCCAAAACTACATTGACCCTATCCGAACCGATAGCGAAAACTCTGAAGGTCTACACCGCACAAACCAAAAACAGCATGCGTGCCCAGAGCGAGGTTGTAGAAGAAGCGTTGAGAGAGTTCTTTGATAGGCATGGCGTTAACGTCGAAGCATAGCTTATAAAACACATCAACAGACAGGCTCAATGACCGTGGTCGGTAGAATGTCTCATGACAACGGCAATGCTGAGCGAACGACTGCCTATCCGCCTGAGACGTGAGCTAAAGCGCAGCCCATCAACGTCCTGCCTCAGTTCAAGCAGCAATTCTGCTTTGAAGTGGCGCATCCAGCCCACGGCCCCGGCGACCCATCGGTCCATCCGCCGCTTCCAGTAAGCAGTTGGAATCAATCGACATCATCTACTACAGCGCAATTGCTATCCAGTAGGTCGCAATTTTTGAGAAGATAAACTATTTAAGATTTAATGGAAAATGGGTTACAGAACGGATTAGTGAGACTAATGAAAGGCGATACTTTAATAGCTGGTCTGAAAGGAAAATCGGTAGATGTACTCTATACGGTCCCCGCCATTAATCGCCTGATCGAATCTGGAGAGCCGGGCGTAACCAGCGGAATATTGCAGGACGTGGACGCTGACTGCATCGTGATAGTAACGCAAAATGGCACAACGGAGTATTTGATGAAGACTGCCATTATCCGAATTGTGCCGCGGGAATAGAAACTGCCTGGACGGAAACGATCTGAGAACCGGATTTCGGCGAGGCTCTTCCATTTCCAGCTCTGTCCTCTCATTCCTGTGATGCTTGCAGAAATGATTGTTCTGAAAAATGCTGATTTTAATATCGTTCTCAATTATCAACCGCCAACGGCCAGGTGCAGAAGATATAACTAGATTGAACCGCTAATATATTGCATGGATCAGCGCCGCAGATTTTGCATTGCATTTGCAGCGGTCATTTCCATTTTAATCATATTTGCAATATACATAAGCAAAGATTTTATATCGACCATTCTTTTAAGCTTCCTTCTGGCATATATCTTGGACCCTGTATTCATGTATTTTTCCCGGCATATCGGCCATCACCGTCGAGCATCGGCTTTTGCGTCCATATTGATAATATTTTTTATTCTAATTTTTATCATCTTTGCGGCAGCCGACGCACTCGTAACTGAGATGTCGAACTTACTGGGATTGGGCGGCGTAGCCTATCTTCAGATACAAGTATCCAATTTTTCCAGCACCGTTAATAGCCTTTCCCAGATTTACCTCCCTGCTTTGGCTGCAGATTATGTGAAGGGGATAGGCGACATTCCCACAGCCCTTATCTTAATGGTCCAACCGGTTTTGCAGGGCTACATCGTAAGCTTTGCCTCAAACCTGCCGATATACTTCACCCAGTTTCTGCTGGCAATAATCTTCACCTACTATTTCCTTGTTGACGGCAAACGAATAATAGATGAATTTGTGGGGCTGCTTCCAGAAAAAGAAGCGACCAACCATTTTCTTCTGGAACTGGATCTCATTTACAGGAGCCTTTTTCGGGTATTTTTTCTCAACTCCCTGCTTATCGGGATCACAGGGGCAGTAGGATTCCTGGCGCTCGGCGTACCCTATCCTTTGCTTTGGGGCATGATAATTGCAGTAGTCGCCCTGGTGCCACTGGTCGGGCCGGAAATGATCTTCGGGCCGATTGCCCTTTACTACCTGCTGACTCAAAACTATACCACGGGACTTGCCCTGTTGGCCTTCGGAGTGATCTTCCTCACAATAATCCCAAACAACATCGTTCTTCCCCGCCTGGCGTCAGCGAGCGCTTCCATCCACCCCCTCATCACCCTCATGGCGTTTACGGCGCCGGTCTTTGTCATCGGGCTGGTGGGCGTGATAGTTGGGCCTGCGGTCTACGGTTTTATTCTGGCCGCCTATAGGACGATGGTGCACTTTCGAAAAGCGACTTTCGATCCGGAACCGGCAGCTTCATCCATGCCGAGATCAAAATCGACATCAAAGTCACCTTGAAGCACCTTTTGATATCCACCTTAAAGGTCATGCAGATGGTCCATCCAATAGATACTCTTTTACAATATCAAAGCCATAATAAGATACCAGCCAATAATTAACGGCTTTTATGGGGAGTGTTTTAAAAATGAATTTGAGGCGATATTGATGAATAAGACTGCTCTTTTGGCCATATTGAGCTTTTTCTTTTTTCTTATGGCGATATCTGCACAAGGCCAGCCGGATTCCGGTCAACCTTATTGGGATAGCCAATATGCGAATAACCTTTACTCGACAGACCAGCAGTTGCTGGATTGGCAGGACAACAATCCATATTCGGATCAAAACGCTTATGGGACTTATGCGGATGTCGGGTACTCATCGAACCTTCCTTCCGGGGCTCCGGTGCCGGTTTCACCGGACAGTCCGGAGAACCTGGGACTCCAGTTGCCTGCAGAGTCAACCGCAAATCTGGCGACCTCTGCTCAGGCCCCGCCTGCTGCAGAGACCCGCCAGGGCCTGATACCGGTGAGCGCTTCGGCTGCCGGGCAATTGACAAACGACGTCCAAGTAGCCAGGTATAATTACAATTCTCCATCGCAATCGCAGTCCAGAATGGTGTTTGCGCAAGGCATTGCAGCGAAGAACAGGCTCTACATATCCTCTGTTCCTCAAACCGTTGCCGGCTGCACACTTTACGGCTGGCTGCCCATGTGGCTGCAGACCTCCGGCTCCGGATCGGTTTGGTTTTATGAATGGTATCCGAACGGTCGTCTGAGTGTCAATTACCTGGGATTTTCATCCAAGGGGTGGCAGAAGAAATGGTTCAATGGCGACACACCGGGCTGGCACATCCTCCAGTACTATTCTAATGGATGGAGCAACTATATTTACGTCTATGTTTACGGCGCGAAGCCAAAGCCGCCCGCCTCGGGCACTTCTTCAGTAACTCTCAGATCGAGCTGGTTCAAGGGCTATGCCGTTTACCTGGATGGAAAGTATGTAGGCACGGAAGGTTCCGGCCCCGATCTTCTGGACGGAATATATAAATTCAGCGTGCCGGGCAACATGTGGCATACGATAGTGATCAGCAAGAACGGACAAAGCTATGATGAAACCGGCACATTCCTGAGCGGTGCAGCCTATAGATTTACTCTGTGATAGGCTGTCCGTCAGTCATTTTTTGCCGTTATTCCCATTTTAGCATAGTTTTTTCGCATGTTCCATCTTTTTTTTGCATCAGCTTTTTTTTACCTAAGCTCCCGGATTTGGTAGGCGCATCAAACCGGCTATCTCGATGCAATTGCCCCTATTTCAAAAAATAACTACAAATATGTCCGTTCGCAATCCATCCGCAAGG
>Ga0074198_1002120_pt1 | contig 11128 bp, 10 predicted proteins | sample EPASupsiteSAE323_FD_64527 | JGI IMG/M metagenome (GOLD analysis project Ga0074198, IMG submission 64527) | Bioremediated contaminated groundwater from EPA Superfund site, New Mexico - Sample SAE3-23 | ecosystem: Environmental > Aquatic > Deep subsurface > Groundwater > Contaminated ...
AAAAACATCAGGTGTATTCCCTGAACATGTTACAAATTCAGTCCAATATGGACCTAGAATCAAATCATATCTCACATATGATGGCTGAATAGTTACCTGTATTCATCATTCAGAATGGAACTGAAATGACAGGGGAGTATGTTCCTTATGACTTTGACATGTATGATCCAGGTGTGATTGAAGGAGTATTATCTGAGGATGGAATGACATTTTCAGGAAAGTGGATTGAATCAGGATCTTTCATAGATACCCTTGCAGATGACAACATGTCATTTACCGCAAATGGAAGCTCTAATCCTGTGGCAACAATGACACAGCCATATTCTTTCACCTTTATCGCACAAAGGAGTGGAGACATTGACCCTGAAAACCTCTGGAATGGCAGCTGGTCAACTGATAGAAAAATCTATGAATTTATTCAAAACGGGACAGCAGTTACCGGAGTAAATCAGCCGCTTCCTGGTGTAGATGATGAATCAGGAATAATGGAAGGGACAGTATCAGAGGACGGCAGGACAATCTCTGGAACATGGACCGAAACAGGTTTATTGGTCTTTGTAATATCTGATGATGGCACCTCCATTAACGCAACAATCAATGAGAGCCTTGATCCGGCATCAATTGCTGATATCGTTACCTTTACAAAGGTAATTTAATCCTTTTTTTCTAATTTAACCCGGCTGGAGAATTAATGGAGAAATATAACGAAACAACCTTTCCATTTCCCAGGATAAAAAACCAGGGAGAGAACATTATAAAATTCTTGCAATGTGCTAGTTGGATGGCTTTTTGATTTCTACGACCTTATCCTGATTACATGTCTTGTCCTTCTGATTGGCCCTGACCTTGGCCTCTCAAATCTGATGCCTCGTATGCAATAGGTGCATCATTGCATGCCACGGGAATGGCGGTATAATCTTTGGATTTATCTCTGACAAATACGGTAGGAAAAAACTCTCTCTTGGACCATACTAATATACAGTGCAGGAACATTCCTTTCAGCCCTGTCTCCCGGGCTTTTGGCCCTGATAATGGCAAGATTTGTAACCGGTCCTTGAGTTGGAAGAGAATGGGCTACAGGTCAGATATATGTAAGTGAAGTATTCCACCCTAAGATCAGTGGAAAATACGGATCATTAATGGTAACAGGAGCTCTGGTAGGAAAAGTCCTTGCCTCATTTGTGGGAGCTTATATAGCACCACTCATCGGGTGGCGTTATACCTTCCTTTTGTCAGTCATTCCTGCCTTAATTACATTATACATACGTAAAAGCATAAAAGAATCAGATGTCTGGGAACACCGGAAAAAAGATTTCAACCAGCCATATTCGAAAGTAAAGACATTTTGTGAGATTATCTTTCCAAAATACAGGTTTATCTTTATAAAATCACTAATCCTTGCATTTCTGGGAGTATCTGCGTACTGGTTCACAAACTCGTGGATGCCCGAATGTTTCAAGATCCAGCGTCATCTAACAGGGGGGGGAGACATCACTTGTAGTAACAATCATACAACTTGGCTTTATAGCAGGCCTCCTGACATTTGGCAAGATATCGGACAAAAAAGGCAGGGAGACCGGCATTTACTCTCTATGCCCTCCTGCAGGGATTAGGTATTACGGCCATAACCCTTTTCTGGGGATTTTTCTCCTGCTCATTCTTTATACTTCTAATCCCACTGTTTTAACAGGATTTGCCACAGGAATATTCTGGGGGTTTGGTGTCTTCTTTTTATATGATATTCCAAGTGACACATTGGTTTATATTACCTTACCTGAAACAGTTTTGCCCAGGCGCCGAGCAAACAAAGGCCATTTTCCAACAGTTACTCGACAATTCGCTAATTGTGGCAAAAATATGTAAATGACTGAATACGAAAAATATGATTCTTCTGAGGTAATCAAGTATCAGGGGTTTTATAGTCAGTTTAACGGTTAATTAATAGATTTCCTGTAATATCCCGCCATTTGGAGAATGATACAATTAGAGAGTTTGTCAGGCTTGCAACTATAAGAATCATTACGTAATATTTTTTTCATAATAAACATTATAATACGTCTGAAACAATGTAATTTGGTGTTAATATAATGGATGAAAAAGTAAAGCAATATATATTATTGACGCTGTTGATCTTACTTATTATTTGCATTGGATACATCATGTACAATCTGGGATACTCAACCGGATTTGAAGAAGGAAAATTTTCAACCACTCTTGTAGAAAATTCTATTAGATTGTGAATTTAGCAGGTTATCCAGACAAAGAAATCAATTTTAAATTAATCCATTATAGTGCTCTTCAAAAGGTTTTGAATAATCTACATGATATAAAGGTTATTACAAAGCCTACACTCTGAATGCACTTCATTGTTAAGCAAAATTTCTGAATAATCACAGAAAGTCTTGTATTATTCGATAATTATAAAAATACAGCAAAAAATTATTAGAGATTTAAAAATCCCCAAAATTGAGATTAGAAGAAAGAAATATTCTTCGTATAAATAAAGATAAAATTATTATCTTCAGGAGCAACTATCTTGTATAAAATTCCGAACAAATTTTAAAGAGAGTTAGAACTATGGAAGAAAACCTAAAACAATACATATTATGGATACTGTTAATCTTAATTATTATTTTTATTGGATATATTATGTATAACCTTGGTTATTCAGCCGGATTTGAAGATGGAAAATTATCAGTAACCCTTGTGGAAAATGCTCCAATATAATAACTCTAATTAATGGAAGATTATCAAAGTTACTGACTTATCGCTTCAAGAAGGCTTATCAAAAAAATCCCATTTTTTAACTGGGATTATAGAGCACTGCAAAAGGTTTTGAAATAATCGAAGTGAAACGAAGGTTATTACAAAGCCTGCACTATAAGTGTACTTCATAATTTAAGTATAACGCTCCGGATTATTCCAGAACGTTATGCATTAGACTATATAATCTGGAACCTTTAGCATCTATTCCACCAGGAATTTACCTTCTAATAATTAACCTTGGTCTAAATCCTTAGCTTTTTCTGACCAATCAGTGATCACCCATGAATAATTTCCCATCCTGGAATTCGGGAGAAACGAAGAACCGCCATTAAGCAGGTTGTATTCCACAGGTTCAGGAGAAAATTTTCCTGATAGTGCCAGTTCTATTTCATTATATACAACATAATCAAGGTTTTTTACAACCGAGCCAATGACAATTCCAGGCCCGATTAAAGACTTATCAGCGTCTACACCAATAACAGACAGACCTGGCAACCGTTTTGCAGCATAAATTACGCCAATGTCTGATCCACCTGCAGCCACGAGGATAATATCTGTCCCATTGGCATACATTTGCTCAGCTATCTCTCCAGCGGTATCCGGCATGTCAAACCCGGAATCATCACAGGCAAGATAGGAGATATATACCCTCACTGAACTATTTTTTTGATTTACTCCCGCAGTAAATCCATCAATAAATGAACTGATAACATTAGCGTCTTTTCCCGCAATCACACCAATTTTCCCGGACTTCGTCTCATTAGCGGCTAAAACTCCTGCAAGAAAACTAGCTCCACTCATCTTGAAGGAAACAGTCCTGACCATAGCTCTATTGACCGGTTCGGAATCAATAATTATTATCGGTACATCAGAATACGTATGAGATAGTTCTTCTCCATAACCTGTCAGGGTATCACCAATCAGAAGAATTAAATCAGAGCGAAGACCGTTGTCAATATCAATAAAAGGATCTTCTCCCGAGTTTACCCTGCCGGAAGACAATTCCCTCGTAAGGAAATGCATATCATCCCTGGCCCTGATGTATCCAAGATATACCTGGTCATTAAAACCAAAATCACCTTTTTCCCCTGAATATACTATTGTAACTACAGAACGGTCAGAAGGACCTTCACATATACCAGATATATGCACAAAAATAAACCCGGATATGCAGATGAGGATTAATAAAATTAAAGCAGAAACCTTTTTCATGGTGAAAAGAACTCCATCGCAGGAAGATCCAGGTCAGATTCATTACCTGTCATGATCCTGACATGTGAACCTGATACACGGTCATATGTTTTTTCATACAATTCCCGAAGTGTCAAATTTGGAGTGTTTTGCAGTACCGAGGTAAAACTCATGGTAAAATCATCAGATAGCCACTGTCGGATCAGGAGATCAAACTCTGTTCCTTTTGAGGTTTCTTCAGCAGATGCACCAGTAAAAAAGATAATACCAGGAATATTTAGTCCTTTTCCGAAGGATTCACCAAAACAGGAATCTACAATGATAAGCAGATGACGAAACCTGTTCTGGTTTGCTAATATTCTAAGAGCATTCTGAAAATCAGATCTGGAAAGATAATCATCATCAGGAAATTTTAAAAAATCCTGCTTTGCATGTCCGACAATGTAAATCAGCAGGGTGGTATTTTCGTCGCTAATCAATGCAGGTTTCCCTGTATCTTGATTAATTCCTAAAAGAAGAGAAATAAATTGGTTAGAAGTGACTTTTGTCTGGTTTATATCAGATGTACCGGGAATATAGATATTTTCTCCGGATACTACATGGTGTAAATCTCCGGGGATAGGATTTTGAGGAGAAACTGGAATATCTTCAGGAGTAATGAGAAAAATATCATCATCAGTGACACCGTTTTCATGGAGCAACTGGTAAACATATGCTGCATCTGCCTGGTGCCGGTAATTATCCCATTCATCTGATGTTGCAACGATAATTGCTTTAAAATCACCTGAGCTGGGATTATATTGATAACCTGTTTGGTTTTTAAAACTTTGAATATCTTTGATTGTTGATCTGGATTCAAATGATCCGGGAATATACCTGATTGGAAGGAATGTTCCGTTTTCTATTCTCCAAATAACATACCAGGTTTCTGTCGGATCAATTCCCTGTTCCAGATCATAATTTAAGGATCCACTTGCACCGGTAAGATCAGGACATTTTCCAGTGTGAATCTTTTGCAGGGCCCTGATAATACCTTGATCATCCCAAGTGGTCTGGCCATCAGTTCCAGAAAGAATCTTTTGCATAGCCTGGTCCGGGCTCTCAAAAGGAAAAGTTTCCATACGTGCCAGAACGGATAAAGCTAAAAAGAGGGCATCACGGGTATGTGCTGCATAATCGGGAGGCATTTTATGAAATTCTTCCTGGTATGAAACAAAAAATCCGGTTGACTTATCAGCAGTCGGGCATATTCCTTCGATCCCTTCAGCATCCTTGCCAGCCAGAAGAGGAAATGTTTCACTTCTGGCTGAATCAGTACAAAAGAGGGTAACTGGGTACTGCTCTTCCTGCACAATATGAGATATACTGGCAGCATCAGAACCTTTTGCAGCAATAATTACATATTCAGGATCTCCCTGGCAGACTAATCTGACAGAATACGAGAGGTTTTCTCCATGTGAAAACGGTACCAGGGATGTGATATTGATCCCGGCTTCTATGGCATAATACCCGACCCAGTCATAAAATGTCTGACCATAGGTATTATTCTCATATAACAGGGCTGCTCTCGTTACATTTCTTTCTTTGAGGAGGTTAATTATAAGACGTATCTGAATCCGGTCTCCGGCGGTCGTTCGCCAGATATACTTGTATTTATTGTACATCCGGGAAATGTCTCCTGATGTGGCCGAAGGAGTGATAAGCAATTTTTTTGCCCTGATACAATCAGGAGCTATGAGAAATGTTTCATCACTTGTAGCTGGTCCGATAATGACTTTAATATCAGGATTATTTAAGAGGCTCCGGGAGGCATTTTGGATTGGAATCCTGGATGTATCTATTGATATTAACTCAATATCTCTTTCAAGCCCTTCTTTTTTTAATCCTTCCACGGTCCAGTTCAGGGTTTCATAAAACTCCATGGCACTGTCTCCTGATTCAGGAAGAAGAACTCCGATTCTATATGGCTGGACTGATTTCCACCAAAGAAATCCTCCGATAAGTATGGATATTATCAAACAAACTCCTATCCCCAGGCATATCCATCTGAACTGCAAAAAGGATTGGGAGAAGGACATATACGAGTAAGGTTAACCTGAAAATGACTTGATTTTTCCGGTTAGAGACTTGTAAAAAATGATTATAATTTGTAATTATTCACCTGCCATTTCTATAAATCTCGCCGTTCTTTTGTTGAAGTATCACATATATTTTAGTGGTTCTCACAAAAGGTTTTAAAGCAACCTCATTTTCATTATAATTATTACAAACATTATGTGATTAGTACTCAGCTGATCTTAACAACATAAATTAAATACCAATAATAATCGGAAAAAATATACCCCTAATATAAATGAGATCAGAAATTATTCCCGTCGATGCCATTCCTCCATTTTCTACACTCTTTCCTTTAAGCCTGCAACACTTGTTTGCCATGTTCGGTGCCACGATTCTCGTTCCTGTAATTCTCGGCGTGGATCCGGCAACCGCTTTGCTGTTTAACGGAATCGGGACACTTATCTTCCTGATAATCTGCCAATGGAAAGTTCCGGCATACTTGGGTTCGAGTTTTGTCTACATTGCCCCGTCACTCATGATTATAGGTACATACGGGTATGGATCTGCCCTTTCTGGGTATATTGCATCAGGTTTCTTCTTCCTGATCGTCGCCTTTATTATCTACAAATTCGGTTCCGGATGGGTGAGGGTAATCTTTCCTGATGTTGTCATGGGTTCGGTAGTCACCATAATCGGGCTGGGTCTTGCTCCGACAGCAGCAAAGTATGCAGGGCTTGTCGTGGATAATCCTGACCTGCATATCATTGCAATCTCTCTCTTCACTCTTCTTGTGACGATATTATGCATGACTCTCTTTAAGGGAGTTTTCAGAATCCTGCCAATCCTGATAGGAATAATTGTCGGAACGGCATTTGCTGGAATTACCGGCCATTTTAATACTGATCTTATTGTAAATGCACCATGGGTATCCATGCCGACACTTTATACCCCGGTCTTGTCAATCAATGCAATGATAATTATTCTTCCTGCTTCATTTGTTACTCTGGTTGAATTATTCGGGCATGTCCAGGTGACCGGGACTATAATTGGTAAAGATCTCTTTAAAGATCCGGGATTGGCCAGGATGTTATGTGGTAAAGGAGTATCAACAATCCTGTCCGGATGCTTTGGATCAACCCCAAATACTACTTACTCAGAAAATATCGGTGTTCTTGCCATAACGAGGGCTTATAGTACAGCCATATTAGGGGGTACTGCTCTTCTCGGAATTTTATTCTCATTCTGCGGGAAGATCTCTGCAGCTATCAGGTGTATCCCTGATCCAGTAATCGGGGGAGTATCCCTGATCCTTTTCGGGGTCATTGCAGCCCAGGGTATAAAAATACTCATGGACTCACGAATTGATCTTTCAAATGGCAGGAACATGATCCTGGTATCAGTAATCCTCGTAATCGGTGTTTCAGGAGCAATGATAGATCTGGGTCCGGCAAATCTGGAAGGAATGTCACTTGCAACCATTGCCGGAGTGGGATTAAACCTGATCTTTATCCTGGCAGACAAGATGGGATGGTCGGTTAATAATTAATTTTACTTGAGTCAAATAGGGAGAAGTGATTACTCATGTTTCCGCTCACTGTATTTTTATCCGGGGTTTATAAATCCACGCTCATTCATTTTTGACCCACCATTATAAGTAAGAGAATAAAATCCCCTTTCATCAGACTAGGGGAATAAATGGGTGAAAACAATGACAGATGTCCAAAGAATACAAAGTTTGTATGAACTGAGCGGGTCATACAGACAAGTCGCCCGAGAGATGCATATCTCCCGAAACACGGTTAGAAAATATCTTCGCCAGATCGACGAAGTTCGAGAAGGAACCCGATCCGAAATTCTCCCCTCTATTCGGGAGATAAATCAACCTCGCCATATTGTAACTGATGAAATTATCTCCCTCATTCACTCACTACTAGAGTCGAATCAAATCCGTCCTAAAAAACAACGTCTAAATGCCCAATTGTCTGATTTGAATCAGATACAAAGATATCATCGAAATCCATCGTTTATCCATAGAGATCGATCTCCAAATATATAAAGTTAAGCTTTTGTTATTAATTTAGTTCTTTCAAGAGATATGCGGAAGATGGAATCACTTTATTTCGCTTGAATTGTTTTACGATCCCTTACCTGACTATTAATTTGCGTTACCATGATACCTTTCCCTGAGGCAGCTAACTGAATCAAGGCTCCAGATTGCCTCATCTCCTTGTGAGCTTCACACTGCACCTTATCTAAAGTTGTGCTTTAAGTCACAGTCACTGTGGGGATACGAGGAAGGAATCAAGTATCGTTATTCCACACGCAATCCATTATTTCGCTTTTATCTTCAGACTGGAGCTTTACAAAAGGATAGTACCAAAACAAGGCGTTGGTGCTTTTGGCAATATTGTGTGTCACTAAAAAAATTAGAAAATACGAGAATTGAAAATTAATCGTTTCATATCCTGTACTAATTATGTTTTCTGAAATTGAAAAGTTATAATACCTGTAGAACTTAAAGCCAATTTTTATGTATAAGTAAAAGATAGTAATTTAGAGATTCAAAAAAAAAAGGTTTCACGAGATTAAATAGGTAAATATGACTGCAATCCAAATTCATTCAGCTCTACCTTTAATCATTGAGCAAATTACCCATAATTTTTCTCCGATCCGTATCATACTCTTCGGGAGTTATGCACATGGTTATCAAAAGAAAGATTCTGATCTTGATATTATGGTAGTTCTCCCATATGAAGGAAAAAGTCTGGATAAATCAGTGGAGATATTATCTTCTCTTGATCCCTATCCGGATATCCCTTTAGACCTGATTACCATAAGGCCGGAAGAGATGTCCAGGAGATATAATGAAGGAGATCCTCTTATTCGTGATGTATGTACATCTGGAGTGATTTTATATGAACAAGACTGCTCTTGAATGGCAGCATAAAGCAAATAATGATCTTTTAACTGCAGAACGGGAGATTGTTGTTCTGATTAATCCAAATTATGACGCAGTATGTTACCACTCTCAGCAGGCTGCAGAAAAAATAATGAAAGCAGTTTTGATACGAGCAGGAAACACACCTTCAAAGATACATGACCTCGTGATACTTACAAAGGACCTAAAAAGAATCGGAATTGCATTAAACATATCTCATAATGACCTTATTTTTCTCTCAAGATCAGCAGTAATATTCAGATACCCTGGAGAATCAGCCGACATCTCTGATGCCGAACATGCTATCCAAATTGCACGCATCTATTATGAAAATGATGAGTAACCATCTTTAATTACTAATAAATATTTGATGAAATCAATAAACCATTATTATTTCTCCAGCATACCCTCCCCCTCACAACATGTATCCCCTCATACCTGCAATATATCACTCCACTACAAATAAAGCAGCCTTCTTCCCCGGCCAGTCAGCTAGCATGCCCCGTACCTGTTTTGAGAGAACATGAAACTCCTCCCCTGATGGTCCGGAGATCATCAACCGGTTTCCTGAATCACTAAGCCTTACCTCTCCACTTAAAAGCCCGCCAAGTGCAAGGACCATATCAGTCTTGTGAACTGTCATAACCTCTCCTGACCCGTCCCTGATAACCCTGATATACCCTTCATCACCCGGAACCAGCCTCCCAACCTTGATATACCTGACAGAAGGCCTTTCTTTGACACTTGTAACTACAAACGGCATACTGCTCCTCCCCCTGCTGCTGCCTCTCTTTCGTAGCAGAGCGAGCAGATCCTGATACCAGGCCCTGACCAGGTTGCATTAGCAGTACCGCAGATGTCACACTTCCCAATACTCTTTGAAACCTTCTTCAGTTCAGGTAACCTGACAGTGCCTGGAATGGTCCGAAAACTTAATATTTTTCTGCTAACAGCCTTATCCATACACTTCTGGCAGACCAGCAGGTTTGGCCCTTTCCTTTCTTTTCTATGGTGGCAATTCTCTTCATACTGGACCCACTTCCTTCCACAGACAGCACAAGGACCTTTCCAGATACCGTCAACCTTGTGAAACCTGTCAGGGTCAAGGTCTTTTGCTTTTAACCTGCTTGTTAGTGGAAGCTTCTCCTCCTTATTCTCCTTTATCGGAAGCTCAGGTACTCCGACTAATCCTTCCTCTGATCTTAAAACAAAATCAGATGGTTGCTCTGAATGATCCTGACAGGAGTTAGTGGAAGCTTTTGAAAACTCACTAGTATGAGAAGGTGCCTGTTGGATGTTTTGTGATCCAGGATTTAGCTTCCGATTAGAAGATACTAAGATTTTATTATTTATATTATTATTATTTTTAAGATCTGACTCTTCTGCTTCGTTTTCATATCGGAAGCTTGCAGCTTCTGATAAGCGATTCAAAGCTTCCAAGCTTCCACTACCTGGAAGATCATCATCACCATCATCATCATGACTGTCACTTTCTGAGGTACTATTAATGTCCCCCTCCAGCCAGCACCCTCCTGCAGATGACCACCTGTTATAGACATCATGGTCCCAGACATAGACCTTGACCCGCCTGCTTACCCCACCTCCTTCAGAGAGATCAGTCCGGTCAAGGTAGGAAAGTGCAGGGCATTTCTCCAGGATACCACAGAATTGGGCGCCATTCCTGTTCCTGTACCCCCCAAGCATCTTGTATATGGCACTGTTTGACTTTCCTGTCATCTTCTGAAGGTCTGACACTTTTATCTCGGTCATACCAGAACTAACTATTGCATTGATTAATTCTGATTCGTTCCTGGTCAGTTTTGACATCTGGCCCCCATCCTGGCCGTTCAGTTTGATGAAGAGATCGCAGGCTGCCTGGAAATCCTCTTCCGTGGCAATTATGCACGATATCCCGTTGTGCTCCTGGTGCTCACGCTGAAACTGCATTAAAGCTGCATGAGACCTAATCATATCAAGCAGCATCCCGGGATTTCTCCTGTTCTCTGACGATGAGAACCTTATCCTGTTTGCATAAGGAATGATGACATACTGGTCAGGAAGAGACCGCCATATCTCCTGGCAGACACGGGTCTCATGCCTGATTGATTCAGGCTCAGGAGGCAGCATTGCAGACTCGAGCTCCCTGGTCAGGACTTTTTCGTCCTGCTTACTGCT
>Ga0074198_1002122_pt1 | contig 11122 bp, 16 predicted proteins | sample EPASupsiteSAE323_FD_64527 | JGI IMG/M metagenome (GOLD analysis project Ga0074198, IMG submission 64527) | Bioremediated contaminated groundwater from EPA Superfund site, New Mexico - Sample SAE3-23 | ecosystem: Environmental > Aquatic > Deep subsurface > Groundwater > Contaminated ...
CCAACAAAGCGCACCTTGTCCGCTTCTTCAAAGACCGCGCCAAAGAAGCCGCTGGAAACACAAGCGTCCACCGCAGGCTGTTTTACGCCCAGCGGTTGCTTCCCCTGGCAGAGTGGATAGGCGACAAGGACTTCATGGACCTGACCAGCCAGGATTATGAGGACCTGGGCAACAAAGTCAGGGACAAGCGCATCGAATTTACTGAAATCAGCGACTCACGCAAAACCAGGCCGCGCGAAGGCCAGAAGCTTTCCGTTGAAACCCAGAAGATTTACGGGATTGCGATAAAAAAGCTCCTCAAATACCTGCATAACTGGGACACTTGCCCAAAAGAATTGAACCGCGCTTTCACATTCAACGGCAAAACACAGGGCTTGAAGCCGGAGGACTTGCTGACAGCGGAAGAAGTCCAGCGCGTAATCGACGCTGCGGACAACCTGCGCGACAAGGCGCTTATCTCGGTCCTGGCAGAAACCGGCTTCCGAGCCTCGGAGCTGGCCACTCTGAAAATCAAAAGTGTCATGGCTGACGAGAACGGTTACCGCATCAGTTTGCAGCACTCAAAGACTTTACTTCGAACTGTCCGCATGGCTTTCTACACGATCCACCTGAAGCGTTGGCTGATTGCCCATCCAGCAAAGGATGATGGAAACGCTCCCCTCTGGGTTACGATTGAAGGCCACAACAAAGGCCAACGAATGGGTTACGCCCAGGTCCGCATGGCCATCCTTCGGGCCGCGAAAAGGGCTGGCGTTGACAAGCAGGTCAATCCCCACGCTTGGCGGCACTTGAAAGTCTCTCGCCTGGCCGCGCTGGGTTTGAATGAAGCACAGATTTGCCAGACGATGGGCTGGACTCAAGGTTCGAAGATGATGAAGGTCTATTCCCACTTGTCGGAGAAACAGACTGACGACGCTTATTTGGCCGCGCTTGGGCTTCGGAAGAACGAGAACAAGCAGGTCATCATCGCGGCCAATGCTTGCCCTCATTGTGGTGCAACAAACAAGCCGAATGAGGAGACTTGCTTTTCCTGCAGGTTGCCTTTGCAGCTCGGGGCAGCAGTCTCGTATGACCGAAGGCTGGAGTCGGTGCTTGAACGCCTGGCCAAGCTCGAACCTTTGATTGCACTTCTTGAAAAAACAAAATAAATTTACAGCACAAAATCAGTGTATAAATATTGTAAAGCCCAAATAGGTTTATGACTTATTGGACTAAGCCGAAAGGGTTCTCGAAGAGTGCAGTCGACCGTGCAGGAGTGGCTTTAATTGATCCAAGCGCACCTGAAGAAGAAGTTTTGAAAGCAATTGATATTCTTGACAATTGGCGAGCAATACACAGTTATCCTATGCACGTTTTCAAGGTTCGAGTTAAAAGGAAAGCTAAAACTATCGATCCAAACGCGTTAACCGTTCAGCGGCTTAAACGCATTCCTGCGATTGAAAAGAAATTAGAAAAGTCATATGATGGTCGACCCGCAACGATGAAACTTTCGCAGATGCAAGATATCGGCGGATGTAGAGCGGTTTTATCTAATGTCCAACAAGTGAAAATACTGTTTGAAAAATACTACCTAAAAAGTGACCTAAAACATAAACTCGTGAAAATCAACAACTATATTGCTCAGCCTAAGCCCGATGGGTATAGAGGTATTCATTTAATTTACAAATATGTTAGCGATAAAGGAAAAACCGAATACAACAATCTGCTTATAGAAATTCAATTACGCTCGAAACTACAACATCTTTGGGCAACTGCAATTGAAACGGTCGATTTTATTACTCGTCAATCACTCAAATCCGACCAAGGATCAGAAGAATGGATGGAGTTCTTCAGACTTGTTAGCTCTGCCTTTGCAAAAATGGAAAACTGCCCCACCGTGCTAAATACTCCTGATGATGAAAGAGAATTATATTTACAAATAAAAAGAAAGGAAGCAGAACTAAATGCGATTACATTATTGACAAGATGGGCGCAAGCAATTGACGTGGTTCAAGAAAAACTAAAAGAGACGTCTAAATTTCAATACTTTTTATTGCAACTGGATATTGCAGGTAACAACCTAAGCATTACTCAATATACAGAAGAAAATGAACTTAGAGCAAGGGCAGATTATTTGAGCTCCGAAAAGAAAAACAGAGGTAAAAAAGAATATGATGTAGTGCTTGTCGGAGCTGACGCGAGTGCTGATTTGAAAAAAGCATATCCAAACTATTTCGCGGATACAAAAGAATTTGTAGCAATCCTGAAAAAAATTATTGATAAATATTCTGACTCAGAGACGCGCTTTATCGCGGCTCCTGGAACCAAGAATTGATAAAGAAAAAGAAGGGGAGGGTTGCTCCTCCCCGTTCAGCGTTTCCGAATTTATTCTGTGGAACCGCCGCCGATGCTTCCGAGTGCCCTGACGACAATCACAAGCACGACTACTCCCGCCACCGTCAGAGCGATGAGGTCTGTCCAGCTTCCCAGCTCAACGAGTCCTTCAAGACCGTTCTGGATTATCTGGTACGCCTCCGGTTCGGTTGTGGAGTTCGTCTTGTTCTTCATCTTCGACGCTATCCTTGCGCCCAGCGCGAGGACAATGACGAGGACGACAATTCCGATGCCTGCCATCCAGAGCATCTCGAGGCCAAATCCTGCCATGTTTCTTTCAACTCCGTCCAAGCTTCGCTGAAGCTTTGAACAGGGGAAGTGTGCCAAAAAGGAGTATTTTACGTCTTGTTAACACGACTTCGATTTAAGAGGAACTGCGCTTGACGAAAAGGGAGACTAAAGGATATGCTGTAAGCTGGGAATTATTGTCAGAAGTACAATGTGTGCTTCGTTCAAATAAGACGCAAGAGATTTCCCTGGTTTTCTTTTTACACAATAGACGAAACAGCCAGTAAACAATTCGGGAGTGAAAAGCTCAAGGTCCGCAGTCATCATTTTTTGTATTCCTGGATAATCAATTGAAGGAGACGGCCGTTTTTTTGAAAGGTCAGCAAGAAACTTTTTGGTAATAGTGTTGTTGAATACTTCGTTTGGGTTAATAGGATGAACTTGTTCAAATGCGATTTTGAAAAGCTTGTTTTTGTCCACTTCAAAGTGTTGGGCTTTGTCCCTCGACGTTTTCTTTATCAAACCGTATTTTTCCAAAACATAGAGTTGTTGAGCTACAATACTGCGCTTTTTGTGTATCGAGTCGGCGATTGAAACGGCATAATCATTCCCAGTCAAGATTTGATAAACTAATTCGGGATACATCGTCGAATTCAATACACTGACTAAATCGGGCGCGTCGTTCATAACACAATCTTGCAAGGTGTTACTTTTAACTTTTGTGTTACTTGTCAGTAACCTTTATATATGGTGTTATGTTCGAGTAACTCTTAAATATAAGGTGACACTCATAAGTAACGTGATAAATATGATGCAACTGATGCCACTGCGCCTCGAGAGAAAAACCGCGCGAGTTGTCGAAAAAATTGCAAGGAAGAAGGGCTATCCTTCAACCGCCGAGTATTTGCGCTCAATCGTCCTTCGTGAGGTGGCCGCAATATGAGCGACAAAATTGCACAGGCAGAGAATGTCCTGGACCGATTGGAAAAAATCCTTCCAAGGCTGGCCGCAGAGGTTCAGAATGTTTGAAAAAAAAGGCCGAGGCCCTCGTTTGCACCGAGGGGTCCTGGCTTGAGGGGATGAGGTTTTAGCATGAATACTATACTACCGGAAGTTGAAAAGGAACTGCCAACGCTTGATTTGGAAGTGATTTTCCTTCAAAAAATCAACGTTGAGGCTGTGCGAATAGACGAATTTTACCGCAAGGCAGGAGTAACCTTCCGCCTCTGCAAGCCGGAATCCCGCATTCTGCTTAAGCGACTGATTCAGCGTGGTCTTGCAAAACGAGAAGGGCAAACAGTCACTTTCATCAAACCAGAGGAGACGCAAAAATGAGCGAACCGGACCTGGAAAGTGATATTGCATTCGTCAGAAAACTCCCAGCGCGGATGCTCTGCAAAGATGAGTTTTACCGGCAAGCAAGGTATATTTCGCTCTTGGACAAACCGGAAGCCAAAGAGCTTCTGAAGCGTCTTGTCCAACGGAAACTGGCTCGAAAGGCTGGAGCTTTTGTTCAATTTGAGGATGTGGTGGAAAATGGCAGATAAAACGGAGAAAGAATATGGTTGTGTGCATTGCGACGCGCGATATAAGCACAAGACAACAGATTGCCCAAAGTGCAAACAGAAAGGCGGAATCGTTCCGCTTTTGCCTGGAGAAGATTCAAAGACCGCACTCGCGAGAATATCACGCGGACCTCTTGACGGGGTTGAAATCTCAACAGACCAGTTTGGAGACACATTCGCTCAATTCAGCCAAGAAAAGATAATTCAAGCATGGCCAACAAGGTCACGGCCTTTCCGCCGCTTTCTACTCAACAGACTCCGAGAAAACGCAGCTTCGCTATCAGAGAACGCAATCACAACCACACTATTGGACGCGGAAGCCACCGCAGCAACCGCCCCGAGTAAAGAACGTCTCCTTCGCGCAACAAAAACAAAAGACGCATTCCTTATCGACTTGGGAGGCCCAGAGTGGATTGCTCAAAAAATCAGCGCCCAAGGCGTTTCTTCAATTCCCGCCGCAGAGCATTTCCGCAGATTTGAGACCACTTTGCCACTTGTAATTGACGCTTCTGGAAAGCGCGAGGATTTTGATTCATTTGTCAACCTTCTCGGCGCGACCTTGGAAACGCGCATCCTCTTGGAGACGTACCTATTGACCGCATGGCTTGCGGGTTTTCCTCACGTTGTGCTTGTCGTATATGGCCCAAATGGCTCGGCAAAAAGCTCCAGAATGAGCGCGATAAAAACACTCCTGGACCCAGAAACAGTTGGATTGTCAAGCCTACCAAAGAGCGAAGCAGAATTGGCACAACACTTGAGCCACCACTACATCGCATATTATGACAACCTTTCAGGACTTTCGCAAGCACAGTCTGATGCGCTTTGCCGCGCATGCACCGGAGAGTCGTTCACAAAGAGACAACTTTTTACGGATGAAGGCGATGTCGTCTTTCAATACCAAAGGCTCGTTGGATTGAACGGGATATCTGTGCCAGCAACGGCTCCTGACCTTCTGGATCGTGCAATCCTCCTTTCACTTAAGCGCATTCCAGCTCCGGCGCGGATAACTGACGCGGATTTCAAAGAAAAGGTCGGTCTCCTGGTGCCGAAAGCGAGAGGATTCATTATGGCAGCTTTGCCAGGAATACTTCAGCGGCTGGATTCGATTCCTCGGCGCAATCTTCCCCGAATGGCGGACTTCGCAGTTTATGGGGAAACCGCGGCCCAGGAGTTGGGTTATCCTGCAGGAGCATTTCTTGAAGCGTATGCAGCAAACCAAACCGAGCGTACAGCTGCCGCTCTTGACAATTCCCTTGTCGCGGATGTCATACGCGCGTTCCTGGACGAAACACAGCACTTTGAGGGCACACCCAAAGCACTTTATGCCGCTTTGGATGGCTTCACGCAAGCAAAAGGGACAAATCTCAAGGGGACGGAATGGCCAAAAGCGGCCAATGCCTTGATGCGTGAACTCGCAAAGCTTGAAGCTGCTCTGGCCGACTCGGGATATTGGCTTCGGACAACGCGCAACAGCAAGGAACGTAAAGTGGAGCTTGGAAAGGGAGAAATACCGTCATCGAACAATATCGTCACAAATATCGTCACACAAATCTCCCTCGTAAATGACGGTTGTGACGATAATGACGATATTTGCGGATACTCTACCAATACCCAGAAGAAAGGGACTATAGGAGAAGCTTCGACAAATATCGTCACAACCGTCATATCGTCATTCCCAGAGGTAAAAACCAATGACGATATTGATGACGATATTTCTCGCCCTGAAAAAACCGTCACAGCTGCCACGCGGATAGTCCGGTTCCTGGATGACGTTCCCGAGTTTGTCAGCTCGGACATGACAACCCTCGGCCCGTTCACAAAAGGCCAGGAAGCCACACTTTCGACAGCTGACGCGGAGCTCTTGAAATCCCGCAACCTTGCGGAGGTTGCCTGACATGGCTTTCAAGCACATGGACCAGAAGTATTGCGTCGATTGCGACGCTTTCCTGCCAAACAGCCAGGGCCTGCGCTGCAAGGTCTGCCAGCGGGAGCATACCAAGAAGCAGGCAGCATCACGATCCTCAACAACGAAGGGCAACCCAAAGCCCGCCTCAACTTTGGGTGACCTCAACGAGAAAGAGGATAGCGGACGGCTGACGGGCTTGGCATCACATCCACCGTCAGCTTCCCGCTTTCAAAGGGGGAGGACGCTATGCTGACTGTTCGGGAACGTATAGTCACCTTGCTTGAAAACCACAAGCCAGAGATGCCCAAAAGTGTTAAGCGACACTTGGCAATCACAGCCTATTACCTGGAAAGCCGTCCTGCAACAGCAAACGAGGAAGCTTGGTTGTGGCGTGCTGAAGCCGCGTATGGAGTCAGCATCAGCCCTGTTGCCGGTAATTGATTTCTTTTTCTGAATGACCATCGATGCCGATAATAGACAAAGTTTGAGCTTCAAGTTCAAGGCATCGTGGGATATGTCATTGAAAAAAAAGATACACACAAGAATAGCATATATGAATATTGTAACAAGAAACCCTGTTTTTCCCATAGATTATCGAATTACGCACAAATCGATAGATAAAATCGAAAGATAGTCGAAAGGTAATCGAAACGATATGGCCCTAAATACTTGGAGCTGCATAATCCTTCGTGAGGTAATCAATATGCCAACAAGAAGCAGGCCGTTAAACCTGCAAGCATTGTTTAGGTTCGACGCAAGAACGGTTCCAGGTATGTTCGCAAGCGGCGGAATACTTTTGACGATCCTGGGGCTTATTCTCCAGGTCGGATGGGCAGTCATTCTCGGAGTAGGAATGCTGGCTATAGCTGGAATTATGCACCTTGCATGGCTTGAGAAGCAATAGTCACTTTGCGTTCAGCTCGAGTCTATCCTTGCCAGCGACGCTTATCTTAAGGTCCTGGCCTTTTGTCCAGCCCAGGGCCGAGACAAGGTTACGCGGAAGCGTTAGAACGTACTGACCATTTTTGGTTTGCTGCAGGAGAGCTATTTGAGACCACCGAACCATTATTATTCGGCGGAGTATTTAGGGAACTGTTAAACAAACTGGAACGGTTTAGGGCAACGATACACTTGAGGCTTCGCCCAACCTCGGCGCTTATTCTTTTTTAAAAAAAAAGTTTTAGAAATCGAGGTAATTTTGGACGTTTTTGCGAAAACCATTAGAGAGTTTATATTCAGTGTACCGTTTTCCCTCAACTGAGGTAACAAGCCCGCAATCAGTTAAACGAAAAAGAGCGTTCCGCATGTTTTGCCAATCAGCCCGCCGATAGGTTTTGCAAGCAGCAGAAATTAATTCGCTTTGAGTAACGAACCTATTTCGTTTTCCTTGAGCAGAAACAAGAGCGGCTAATGTATAAAAAATAGGATTGTGTTTGTCTCGCTTGAATCCAATGGTATCCTTGATTGTTTCGAAAAAACAGTCCTTCAAAAAAATGAGTTGTTTTACCTTTGAATACCTTTTCCTTTGGGTGACAATCCGATTTTGATATTCCAATAGATTAATTTCCCGTTTGTTGACACAGCGAATTAACCATCGAATAAATTCTAAGTCCGTTGAAGCATACCTTGTTCGGTGAATCGTTGCATGCTCAATCATTTCGTCTAAAATACCGTTAATAACTTCATGCAGACCGACAATACTAACTGCCAAATGATGTTTATTAGAAAACTTTTTTCTCAACCTTTTTACTAACGCAGGGTCAACTGAACCCGGAAGATATAGAATCGCTTTTCTCGGAAAACGACCAGAAAGTTCTTTCACGCGCGTTAAAGCTTCTTTACAGAAAGACTCGTTCAATATAGTATAGAAATCATTAAAGTTTTTTTGAGAATCACGAAAGAACCAATAATCTTTTGCCCCGCCCCAAGCTTTTACGGAAATAATTATCGGACATTCCTTTCCCTTTAAATCGAACGCTATAACGTCTATGTCGCTATTCCCCGTATTTATGATATAATTCTCTCTCAACCGGGTTGCATACCCCTGTAAATCCCAGTAATGCGCTACGATTTCTTCAATTGCCATTGGTTCTCCGGGCATCCAATCAACCAAATACTATTCAAGACGCATTTCTTTTTAGAATGCATCTTTGGAATCATCAAGGGAGTAATTTTGTAATTCCCGGATTTTATCGGAGTTTTAGCGCCCCAATCTCGGCGCTTTTTCTCTATAAAAAATGCCATCAACACATTAAACAAAACGGCTAGAGGTTAGAATCCTTTTCAATACGAGAAATGAGTTCTTCTCCCCATTCTTTGAAGGCCTTTTCCAGTTCGGACATGCTTCCAGTTCCAATTGGCATATAACCCTTCTTTTCCATCAGACCGAATTCTCTTAGATAATGAACTACATTTTTGATATCGCTAATAGAACAATAAATTGGGTTCGGAGATTCTTTGAGTTTCTGAACGATACTACGTTCACTGATAATTACGGGTTCGCCATTAATGCGAAAGTGCTTCTTAGAAATATTATCTTTTGAGAGTAAAACCCCCCGTAATTTTTGATATCCTTCTTCGGTCAACGGAATGAATCTTTTCAAATCAGACATTTCCGCACCGCCTAAGTAGCTTATTTCTTCTTTCCCTTCTTTCCGGCCTTTGCCGCAGGCGCGATGACTTTGCCGTCGTTGTCGGCCTTGCCGTTCTTCCTGTCTTTTCTCCAAATCAGGTAGGAGTAGGCAAAGAGGCCGATGCAGGCAAGGATTATCAAAAAGATTCCCACAAGGAGCGCGGTCGGAATGACGATTGCGCAGACTACGAGCGCTGCACCGAGGGCGTAGAAGAGCTTGGCTCCTGCCTTGTGCGTGCGGCTCCAGTTGTCCTCGCTTTGCATCGCCCAGGGGGTGCGGATTCCGACAAACCAGCTTGGCTTGCAGTCCTCAAAGTAGTAGCCGACACCGATGAAGAGCATGCCGATGAGCGCGGATACCGCCACGCCCATGTCGAAAATGTAGCCGAGGTTGGACGCGATGGTCAAAAGCACAACTGAAAAGAAGAACAGGGTAAAGCAGAGCACCAGCACCCAGTATTTTTCGCGCGCCTTGGCGCCGTACTTGTCCCAGAGGGGGTCGAAGCGCGGGAAGACATAGAACAATACTACTATGAACAGGGGCAACGCACCCAGCCATACCAGCGAGCCGCTGTCTGAGAACCCGTTTGCCTTGCCGTCAAGCCCCCAGTGGGTCGCGACTTTGTCAGGAAGGCTTGGCGATACCCATATGCTGAAAAGAAGGCAGCTTAGGGCGAGTATCAGGGATGCCGAGAAATACTTGGGGAGGTCCATAAAATACAACGGGGCTTTGGCAGGATAAAAGGATTGCGATAAAGGCGGCGGCTATCGCAACCGCGCGCCTTTTGCCCGAAACTACTTTCGTGGGACGATTATCCACATTATGAAGTAGAGGAGGAAGAACGCGCCGTAGAACGGCGGTATCAGCGCAAGCGCAATCCACACTAGCCGGACTATGGTCGGGTCTATGTGCTGGTACTCTGCGATTCCGCCGCACACGCCTCCGAGGATGCGGTCTTTTGAAGAGCGGTAAAGGCGCTTGACTTTGCTTTCCGACTTGCTTTTTTTCTTAGCCATCAAAATCACCACTTGTTGCAGCAGCCACACTTGCAGTCGTCCCCGCACCGGCAGTTGCGGCGAAAGGGGAGCGAGATGAAGCCAAGCAGGAGGAACACCACGAATATCTCTGAATAGCTTGACTGGATGAATGTGGCAATCTGGATGAACACGCCGTGCGGCCAGTAGGTGTTGACTATCATGAGCAGGTTCATGACTATCCAGGCCGCCCAGACTACGCCAGCGGCGCTGATGAACGGACGCGCAAAGCGCAAGAAGCGCGGCAGGCAGCGGACGACGTACTTTGCGTACTCAAAGAACAGCGAGACTGCAAAGAACAGGGCGATGTTGGAAAGAAAGAACGCGGAAATTGACGGGAAGAACCCGCCCTTTACGCCCACGTCCAGGAACGAAAGCAGCCAGGCAAAGATTGCAAGCATGGCGGTGCCAAATAGGCTCTTGAACAGCGGCGAAAGAGCGCTCAGGTAGCCGAAAGAGCGGTGGCAGCGGCAATCCTTTCCGCAGTTGCAGGAAAATGAATGGACGGACGCGCGTTCAGCCTTGGGGGCGCGGCCTTCCTCGAACCCAAAACCCTCGTCAAAGCGTGCTTCGATGCGCTCGCCTAGGGACTCCATGCTCTCGCCGAACTCCTCGCCCCAGGCGGCCATGTGCGCTGCGAACCTGCGGCCGGATGCGGACTTGCCGGAGTAAACCCGTCTTTTGTGCTTTGCCTTTGACGCCATATCCCATCAACCCTGCTTTATCAAAATGCCTTCAATGAGGTCGCCGATGTCCTCGCACTTGTCAACCGCGTCCTCGAAGGACTCGGCGATTTCTTTGTACTTGAGTATGCGAAGGGAATTGTTGGTCTGGAAAAGCCCAGCGATGTACTTGCGGGTAAGGTCGTCGGACTGCGACTCGATGTCGTGCAACTTCTCGCACTGCGTCTCGACACCTTTGCGTCCGTTGTGCAGCTCCTTGACCGCGGCATCCACGTGCCTTGTCGCGGTAAGCAGGAGAAACGACATCTTGACAAGCCCTGCGGAGGGCTCCTTGATGCCGAACATCTTCATATTGAGCGCAATCTTCTCGATGTGGTCAAGAACGTCGTCGAGGTCCTGCGAGAGCTGGTAGATGTCCTCGCGGTCAAAGGGGGTGATTAGCGAGCTGTTGAGCTCGCAGTCGATTTCGCGGCGCTTTACGTCGCCAGCTTTTTCGATTTCGCGGATCTGGGCGATGATGGAGTCTGCAAGGTTGTCGTCGGTGTAGTTGAGCATCAGCTCGTGGAGCTTCTCTGCCCCGGCCACCATCTTGGCCGACTGCACCTTGAGCATGTCGTAGAAAATCTTCTCAGTTGGGACAATCCAGCGGAGTATCCTTTGGACCAAAGCGCCTCACCAGTTTCAAATCATTAATCCCGAA
>Ga0074198_1002123_pt1 | contig 11115 bp, 7 predicted proteins | sample EPASupsiteSAE323_FD_64527 | JGI IMG/M metagenome (GOLD analysis project Ga0074198, IMG submission 64527) | Bioremediated contaminated groundwater from EPA Superfund site, New Mexico - Sample SAE3-23 | ecosystem: Environmental > Aquatic > Deep subsurface > Groundwater > Contaminated ...
GAATCGATCCGGCCGGCCACCCACCTCGTTGAGTGACAAGAGCCGATTGTAGACATAATGAGTGGTATCTTCGACACCCTTGGCCATGACCGGACCGGAAAATTGCTGGAAGCGCATGGCGAAGTGCAGCCACTCCCGCTTCTCTTCTTCCTGCACATAGTCGGGAAAATCGAGGAGCAGAAATCTGCGGACGAAAGTGAACCCATGCAGCAGGGCGGGAAAGTTAGCCCTCGCCTTGTTCAACGCATCGACAATGGTTTTCCGGTCGGTCTCCGAGACCACAACGTCGCTGATGTAGGTCCTGTAGACGGGAAACACGGCAAGGACCTCGGTCAACGCTCTTTGCAGCGCGTTTAAGGTGATGTCGCTGCCATGACGGTCCCGGCTGGAAATCTTCTTCAACAGCAGGGCGAGGTTGTGGACATCGCTCGCCATATCCTCCTGGATGATGATCTTTTTGTTGGTGCGCACCACCTGTTCATACGTGTCCTTCAAACCCGATATGCTGGAATAGATTTTGCTGAATGCTTGCTCGTTTTTCTGCTGGCAAAACAGCCCATTCACGGAGTTGATACAATCATAGCCCGTTGTGCCCTGCAGCGGCCAGGATCGGGGGAGGTCTTCGGCGGGGTCGAGAATTTTTTCGACGATGATGTAGGTGTGGGGTGCTCTTTCTCGTAATTTTTGCAGATAGTTCGTCGGATCGTACAGCCCGTCAACATGATCGATTCGCAGGCCGGTGATAAGACCTCTTCCGATCAGATCGAAAATCAGGCTGTGGGTGTGGTTTAAAACGTCTTCGTCTTCTACTTTCAGTGATATCAGCCCATTGATGCAAAAGAAGCGGCGATAGTTAATTTCTTCCGCCGCCACTTTCCAAAATGAAAACCGGAAGAGCTGTTGGGAAAGCAGGTTGTCGAGCGCATTGAAACTCTCAGGTTTCCCCTTTTCACCATTGAGGGAGCGCAGGGTTCCGTCAATGAAGGCTCGGATGGCAGGGTTGTTGGTGTAGAGATCCCACACTATCCGGTGAATTATTTGTATCTGGATGGAGCGTTTTTCGGGTTCATGGTTCGAAGAGAGCGACTTTAAGGCGTACAGGATGCCGAGGAAGGTGATGAAGTCGGGGTTGTCGTCGGTCAGTTCTTTATTTAATGGGGAGAGATCCTGAAAAAGAACGGCATAGGACTCTATGCGCAGCGGGAAGGCGTAGTTGTAGTACCTGAACGTAAAGCCGTTCGGCCCGTACTGAAGGGCAATCTCTCCCTCTTCGAGGCATTCCCCGTAAAACCTGCCGAGAAACGGCGCGAGCATTCTCTTGTTGAGGCTGGCAGCCGGATGGTCCCAATCCACATCAAAAAAATGAACATACCGGGAGTTGGAGCCATTCGCCAGGACGTCCATCAGCATCTGGTTGTCAGAATCTATGGCCATGTGATTCGGGACAATGTCCTGCAGCCAGCCCATAGCGTATTTTTTCAGTTCCGCAGCCAGCTCCTCAAGGTCGGGGAGATCGCCCAACTCAGGATTCAGGCTATTGGGGTCCACCACATCATAGCCATGGCTGCTGCCCTTGACGGCTTTGAATATGGGCGAAGCGTACAGGTCGGAAATGCCCAGATCCGCGAGGTAGGCTATGACAGGTTGCGCGTCTTGAAAACCAAACGACGGACTGAACTGTATTCGATAGGTTGCTGTTGGGAGATTCATGGCGACTTCCCTGTCAAAGCGGAAACCTAAAGCAGCCAAGAGGGCAGCTGAATGCGAAAGTTCTCCGCCAACACTGTGGCATTGTGTATCCAACTGCTTGCATCCTCCTCACCTGAGCTGGCCTTTTCCTTGAAATCGGAGCAACAGGTGTGCAGGATCTTGTAGCAGATGTTTTGGGTTTTCCAGAGGTTCACCTCGAAGGGGAGTGCCTGGACGAGGCTGGCCGCCTTGTTCAATCGCTCCATGAGTGAAACGTCATCGGGTTGGGCGAGCAGTTGTTCGGCCAAACGTTCGATATTGGCGGTGAGCAATAAACCCAGAGCCGTCGCATCAAGCGTTGCATCGGCCAAACGAGCTTCTTCGAGAAGAGGTTGCACGATTTGAGGCTCAAGCCCCTCTCCCTCAAGCGCCCTGCGAAGCTTGGCATTGAGGCAGAAAGTCGCTGCGACGGACAGGACTTTTGGCCGCGGCGTTCCGGACCCGTTCAAAAAACGAATCAACGGCGCATGGTGCTCGTAGATCGCGCTATAGGCAGCTTCCGCCTCCCTCAGGGTTGGCTCCATGATCATGTTCAACACCTTTCGGCGTTCATCGGCGAAGAGCGAGTTCAGCGAGTAGGTGGACGTGCCGAAGTACTTCCCCAACAGGAGTATGGTCTTGGGAAAGTCGGCGCCGGCGAAAGCATCTGAAATCTCTTTGACAAAGGCTTCATATTTCTTGGCTCCCTGATATATCCCGGTACCGCAAGCGATACTATGGTCCCCGAGGTGCAGGACGCCAAAACACAAACTGGTGGATATCCGCGTAATCTGCGAAGTGACCTTGGCCCGCCCAATCATAAGTTTGGTTCCGCCCGCCTGAAAACTCCGGCTGTCCTCCATGGCGGCGGAATAGGCATAGATCGATTTTCGTTCAACGTCGCCCTGGAACAGCGAGCATATGGCATAGTGCGCGCCCACGGCTGTCAAGCCGAGCATGGCCGGCCTGACAAATTTCTCGTAAATTGTCCGGCCGTCTCCATGTTCAGGAAGGTTGCTCTTGGCACGTTCAAGACGTTCGAGAAAACCTGGTTCAAAGGCTTCGGTAAAAAGTTGGTCGGCCAACTGCAGCACTCTGCCGGCATATTGGATAACCTGAACCGTCTCAATTCCGGAAAGTTCGTCAAAAAACCATCCGCAGCTGGTGTACATGAGCATGGCGTGGCGTTGGAGCTCCATCAGCTTCAGGACGGTGATTTCGTCCTCATAGCTCAAGGGGCGGGTTGCGTGGCAGTTCAGAAACGCATCAATCCGTTCGGGTGAACGGTCCATTATGATGTCGATGTAGGCGTCCCGAGCCGCCCAGGGATCGTTCAGAAGCTTTCCGGCCAATTGTTCATACGCGGGCGTCACCGCATCTCTGAGCCAATCCAAGGCTTCGCGCAAGGGGGCTCGCCAGGCTTGATTCCAGCCCGGATTGCCGCCGCTGTTACAGCCGCAATCCGACCGCCAGCGTTCGATCCCATGCATGCAGCTCCACGAGCTGTTTTCAAAGATCTCCACTTCGTGTGTCGGTGGATAATTTTCCAGATACTGGCCGTAATTGGTCAGCTGCGCAAGCTCATTGGATTCGATGTGATTGAGCGCGTGCGCCAGGGCCATGTCGCCGCCGTGATGGTGATGCCCATAACTTTCGCCATCCGTTGCGATGTGGACCAGGCGAGGGGAAGATTGGTCGTCAGGGAAGGCGGAGAGCAGCCTGTCGACAAAAGCCTCGCCGTTGTCGAGCAATCCTTCAAAGGCCAGAGCCTGCGAAATAGGGCCGTCGTAAAAGAACAGGTTCATTGTTCGGCCTGAGGGGAGCGAGATCCTGTAGGCCATGCCGGGGTCGATTTTTCCACCACGCACATCGTCCCATTCTTTTTCGCCAAGCGGGCGAACCTGCTGCGCCTGGCTGGGGGAAAGAATCGCAAAGGCGATTTCGTGCTGGGCCAGGACGTCCAGAGAGGCGAGATCAACCGCTGTCTCCGGAAGCCACATTCCTTCGGGCTTGCGTCCAAAGCGATATTCGAAATCCTGTATTCCCCAGATAATTTGGGTTTGCTTGTCGCGACTGTTAGCCAGCGGCAGGATCATGTGGTTGTAGGCTTGGGCCAATGCCGATCCATGCCCGGAGAATTTTTCCAGGCTCTGTCTGTCCGCCTCACGGATGGCCTCGTAGACGTCGATGGCAAACTTCTCCATCCAGAGCAAAACCGTCGGGCCGAAGTTGAAGCTTATGCTGGCGTAATTGTTGACCAGTTGGGCTATTCGTCCTTTCGTGTCCCAGATTCGCGACACGGCGTTGGCAGCGTAGCATTCGGCTGTAATCCGCTCGTTCCAGTCGTGGTACGGGAACGCCGAATCCTGGATCTCAATGGCTTCCAACCAGGGGCTTTCCCTGGGAGGTTGATAAAAATGCCCGTGAATACAGATAAATCTGTTTTTCATGTCGACTCCATTGTGCGATTTCACGCCGTGTGACTCTCTGTATACAAAGACGATGGATATATGCTGCAAAAGCAGGCTGTTGCGTTAAGCCCGAAACAACACCTCTCGGAATTGAAGAAAGGTGCTCCGGATGCAACAGACTCGGCCGAAACCCGGATCCTTGGGAACTGGCAGGCTGGACTGACGAGGTGATGTTCAGATCGTTGCCGTCTTTCCCTTATCAGAAGCAGTTGCTCCTTCATCCTCCATTGAAGAGTTGCTTATGCCTATCACTTGCCAATACGAATCGAGGAAATGTCTCCCATGAGCCCGAAGACATTCAAGAGCCAAATGATCACGGCAATAATGACGACGGCGTTGAGAATTTTTTTGATGGTGGACTGCATCGGGATGTAGCTGTTAATCACCCAGAGGACCACTCCAACGACAACCAAAACAATGACTAATTGTAGCAATGGCATAGCATGTCTCCTTGTTCTTTTGTTTTGCGCACCTGCAGGCGGCAAGAGGCGGCAATCCAAATCGGACCTCTCAAGCCGTCAACTTTAGGTGCGGGAACAGTTGAAAAAAATGTAGAGTATCGTGGTGTTTTTCTTTGTTGGGTGCTTCCTGTTTATTCGTCATTCCTGGAGGATTGCGCCGGCGATTGATACAGGTGGCGAAGGCTTGGCAATTGTCTTGTATCCGGACCACTGTTCCTTGAAGGACAGAGGCAAATAATAGGGTTTGTAGGTTTTATCCTGTGCAATTCGATCAATCTCGAATTCGAGGGATGCGCTCGACTGCTGATTGTGGATGGTCACAGAGGCTACCGGCTGCTTGCCGGCAACCAGAATCCAGAGCAGTCCATCGCCTTCAGAGGAGGCAGAAGGCGGCAGGCTGTGAGAGGTATAGTGAGACCTTTTCGTGATGGTCTGCAACTCTTTGACTGAGAGTCTGGTTCGGCGATCACCGCACAATACCACGGCCCCATATCGTTCTTTGAGCATCGGGTGTGAGAAAAGAGCGCCCAATTGCAGCAGTTGCAATTGCCTTGATCCGCAGAGGTGCAGATTAAGGACTAATATTGACGCCCCGTTCGTCCGGACAAGTGCGAACTGGACAATCCCCTTCGATCCATCCGACTCATCGATTCCCTGAAGGCTACCGCTGTTGAGCGGCCAAATCCCGGCGCCGGTCAGAATGGCAAGTCCTCTGACGCCATTTTCATTTCGTTCTGTTTTTCTTTTCCAGGCAGGGCTTGCAGCGAAAAAGCTGGAGTTCATTCGCAACGATTTCGCCATTGTTCGGGTCTCGTCCTCGCTGTCGTCCCTCGCGCGCCAGACGCCTTGGCAGCACAGGATATCAATTTGCCCCAGACCTAATTGCGCGACACGTTCATGCAGGTCAGGGGTTGCGTTCCCTTGTTCAGCATTATTGTTCAGTGTTACAGCCCTGATCATAATTCCTCGGCCTCCAAGAACATTGCGGATTTTTTGAGCGATTCCCTCCTCCCCAAAGGCGACATCCTGCAGGGCATTCCCCGCAGGATTCTCACGTTAATGCTGGCCGGATTAATATTTCGTTTCGGTGGTTGTTGAGGTGCGGGTTCGTTTCTCTTGCAGCACAGGCCGTTCGGTCGTCGTTGTGGTGGTTTTCCGAACAACTACCTTCTCAGCGATCATGCGATCACCTTCGCGGGTGTAGTACACCGTTACCGGCAGGCCGGATTTAACCGTCTCCACGGAGACGGGCGCACCGGTTTCGTCCACATAGGTTGTGCTTTTGGTGGAGCTGTAGTTCATCGGGGACGAGCTGGTTTCCGTCCGAACCACGATGGTGTCGGGACTCATCTCACTGATTGTGCCTGCGGTTTCGGTCGAGGTTCTCGTGTCGACAGTCGTCATGGATTGCTGTTGGGCAAAGGCCCCACAGGGCATGACCAGTACAGTCAAGGCAAGGATGCACGATTTCAAGGTGTTCATGATATTCTCCGTTTAAAAAGGTGTTGGCATTCGATGCCGATGCAACGCTTTGACGCCCCGTGCAGCTCTTCATTCCTGGGGTCGGAACGGCGGCAAGCCTCAGCTTGTGCTGTGTGCGTAAGGCATGTTCCTCTTTCATTCTCGATAAATAGCCTGCGGGGCCACCCTCTCTGCATACCCCTGAGTCCTGCCCCTCGACAGTTTATCGACTTTCAGTGGTCGTAGTGGTGGTTTTCTTCTCTTGCATCACTGGGCTTTCAACGGTCGTGCTTGTGCTTGTGCTCGACCTTCTTTCAATTACTTGTTCTGACCCTTCGTCCTTGGATGAACAACCGGCCAGTGAGGCGAATAGGACAAAAATGACGAGATACAACGGGGTGGAGAAATTTTTTTTGTTCATGACGAATATCCTCTTTAGATGATTGTGGTGAAGGTCAACTCTCCCGGCGAGATCCTTCTTGTTCAATATCTTTTGCACTTCAATTTTTACGCCAAGATGAGAATGCTCAGAATCATGAATGCATCACTCCGATTTTTATAGGAATAATGAGATGGGGAAATTTTCCGTGACTGGTGTCGATAGCTGCAGGAAAGGGTCATATATAACCTGTGGTCATATGTGACCGTTTATTGAATTTGTTGCGGTCTAATTCCTTGACCACCAACACCCCGTTGAGTGCAACGGGAAAAACACTCTGGTCTGAAGCAGGATGATTTTTAATTTTTTAAGCAAGTTGTCCGTCATGGCGCAGGATTGCCCATCTGACTCTGGGGGTTGATCCACGGGATTTTGAATAAACAGGTTCCGTGGTCAACTTTCGCCTCTTGCATATTTTTCGTCCGGTTCACTGGATTTCTGCAACCCCCCGCCTCATGCACCCTGTTTGTGACGCTTTCCAGTTCGCCTTTTTGCGATGAAATTTTAATCAAATGGACATCCACAAAAACAAAGCTGTGATCGAAGGAAAACAGTCGTGATGGAGGCGTGTCAACGCAACGGTTTCGTTGCGCCGCTACAGTTTTGTCCGTCGACGGCTCATTTGGAGTAACTTGGTAAAATGCTGTTATTATTAAACAATGCAAAAATAATTCAATTTAAAGATCACTGGTCAATCAGGCGCAAAGTTTGCTGAAGACTAACTGAGAGGCGTCTTGGGTGAAATTGTCCTGTTCGTAACTGATCGTCCAAGGCGGCGCTCTCCTGATGCATGAATGACATCCGCCACCTCAACCACACAGGCGAGTTGTGAATATATTAAATTTTTATGAGAAGAATGAGGATCAGTTGATCGTTGATAAACCAAGGCGGCCGGTCTTTGTTGAAGTCTTTTTCAATATCCTTGGTTCGATTCGTCAGCCTCTCCTGGTGCTTGATTACGATTTGAATGTCGTAAAAGCCAATCGTCATTATTACATGAAGTTTGTCAGTCAACCCGCTCAGACCGAGGGGCAATCGCTTTTTGATCTTGGAAACCGCGCATGGGACATACCGAGGTTGAAAGAATTGCTTGCAGCTGTCCTTCTCGAAAATGCGGTGATTAATGACTTTGAAGTCGAGCAGGACTTCGAGTTTATTGGTCGGAGGGTCATGCGCCTCAATGCCAGCCGAATTTTATATAGAAAATCGGCTGTGTCTCAACTTATTCTCTTGTCTGTTGAGGATGTCACAGACAGCGAATTGCGCAAAAGAAATCTTGAGGAACTCGTTGATAAACGAACAGTTGAGTGTGTTGCCGCCCAGGACGAGGCGGATAAAAGGAGAGAGGCGGCTGAAGGCGCCCTTGCAGAGATACAATCCCTCAAGGAACAGTTAGAAGCGGAAAGGGCGTATCTCCAAGAAGAGATAAAGCTCGAAAACAACCACGAGCGAATTGTCGGCCAGAGCGATGGCCTTAAATACGTACTGTATAAGGTCGAGCAAATCGCCAGCAGCGACACCACGGTCCTCATTTTAGGCGAAACGGGAACCGGCAAGGAGTTGGTTGCCCGGGCCATTCACGACTTGAGTCTGCGCAAAAACAGGGCGCTGGTCAAGGTGAATTGCGCCGCGCTGCCGGCAAACCTGATCGAGAGCGAATTGTTCGGCCATGAGAAAGGCGCCTTCACCGGTTCCCATGCCAAACATATCGGCCGTTTCGAGGTGGCAAACGGCGGCACTTTTTTTCTGGATGAAATCGGAGAGTTGCCCCTCGAGCTCCAGGGGAAACTGCTCAGGGTGCTCCAGGATGGCGAATTTGAACGATTGGGCAGCACCCGTACAATCAAAGTCGATACACGAATTGTTGCCGCGACAAACCGCAACCTGGAAGAGGAAGTGCGTAAGGGGCGTTTCCGGGAAGATCTCTGGTACCGATTGAATATTTTTCCGATCACCATGCCGCCGCTTCGGGACCGCCAGGACGACATACCGCTCCTGGTGGAGTTTTACGTGGAAAAGATTGCCAAGAGAATGGGCAAAAGGATTGAAGTCATTCCTGCAGGGGTCATGAGTGCTTTGCAGCAATATCATTGGCCCGGCAATATTAGGGAGCTCGAAAACGTCCTCGAGCGTGCGGTAATCAACTCTTCGGGTCCCAAACTGCGCCTGGCTGATGAACTTAAAAAGCCATCCAGGGATTTATGTTCAATTCCCAAAACCTTGGCCGCAGTTGAGCGAGACTACATTTTTCAAGTGCTTGAGCAAACCAAATGGAAAATCAGCGGGAAAAATAGTGCCGCTGATATCCTTGGCCTTGATCGCAGCACTCTGCGTGCCCGAATGAACAAGCTCAATATCAACATGCAGAAATCTTAACAAATCTCGCTATAGGCGGTGAATGGGATTCTTATCGGCGTCCTTGGGTTGACCGCATATTAAGCTCGGGGAGGCAAAGCGGGTGGTGTCAGGATTGTCTTGCAGAACATGAGCGGTAACTTTTCTTTCTATCAGCCTATTGGGCTTTCGAGACTTGCATGGGGCAAGATATCGATATTCAACCAACGTGGAGGAACAAAAATGAAACGATTAATGGCTATGCTGTACATGGTTGCGGTTGTTCTCTTTGCAACGCAGGCCTTTTCTGCGGACAAAGAGGCGATCACTAAAAATGTGGATGAAGTTGTTGCTGCCATCAATGGCGGCAAGGGGGCTGCAAGCTTTGCTCCCGATGCGTACACTCCCTATGCTTTTATCATGGAAGCAGAGGGGAAACTCATCGTGCATCCAACATTGGCCGGGAAGGACCTGAAAGTCGAAGGTATGCCAATCTATGAGGCAATAAAGGCTGCGACTCCTCAAGGAGGATGGGTTAAATACGTATGGAAAGAAAAGGAAAAAAATACCTACATTAAGAGAACAAATAATAACCTTATTGTAGGTAGCGGATATTAAAAGGTAAAAAATCGAGTTGCTTTGTCTTGGGGATTCCTCTTGGAATCCCCATTATTTATTTACGGCCTATAGAGCCGCCGCCGCTGGATAAAACAGCTCCGAGCCTGTTGCGGAATTCGTTTTCAACCGTATCGAGCCCTGCTGGGAGTGTTGGATCAGATTTCAATGCCAATAGAGGTATGCGGCATGGTTAAATGTCGCGAACGCAGCCTCTGTTCGTTGATGAGTTGATTCGACTCTTCTTGCCGTATGGGAAAGGTTTGGGTCTAGGAAAACGGTTGAAACGTTCAGGGGGAAGCGTTTTTGGTCGTAAGAACAGCGGGGTCAAGCAACTCTTTTTTCCTGATCGAACAAACAGCCTCCATGCCTTCAAACTCTGCAACCGTGGCAATTTTAATTTGCAAGGGTTCGCTTAAGAGACACTTTGTTCCAAGCAAAACACCGAATCTGTCGGACTTCATGTGTTGGTCGAGATGTCGGCGGGTTTCCCATTCCGAAAACAGGTTGAAAACGTTTGTATCTTCGATGTCGCTTAAGATGGCATAGCTCAAGCAACCTTTTTCTTTTTCTAGCGGATCAATCATTGAAAGAAGGGTTTGCAACACCTCTTTCTGTTTTTCCGGAAGAGCGGTCATGATAGTTCTGACTATGATCATTACTATAGCCCTTTTGTTGTATGATAATTTTTAATTTATTTGCAATAATAGATTGTTGTTACATAAGTTATCAACTCTGTTTTGTTTTCAGTAAAGAGCATTAAAGTAATTTTTTCATTGTCAAAGGTTATGTGGGCTACATTTTCTTCGACATGACTCTTTCAAAGCGGACTGTAATGAATTAATTCAACCCCAGTGTGAAAAAATAAGCCTGCAGGGAAACAAAGAAGAGAAGGGTAAACAGGAAAATACCAGGTATCAAATCGTCTTTGCGAGGGTAAAGCATTCGTTGTATTCTGATGAACTCCACAGCCAAATAGAGATCGAATTTATTCGGTAAAATTTCCTGACTATTCTGATTTCCTGACACGCATCTTTTCTAGAAGCCCGGATGCAACCCAACGCCTGCGGTTTCCCTTGGCCCGACATAAGGATAGCAAACGTTGATCCAGAATTAAATCGGCCGCGAACAACTATTCATCATGCTGTTTTATGGCAAATAATTACCAACAAAACAGGCGTTGCCGTCGCCCTCGCTCTCCATTTAAAGCGGTTATATTTAACCAGCGGTTAAATATAACCTGGTTTCCAGGTTGCTCGGTGAAAAGGGTTGAGGGAAAGAGAAGTGGCGTTAGCATCACTGGGGGAGGCAAGATGCTGGCGAATTAGCGCAGCAATTTGAAGTGCATTTCCGCTAGATAACCGATTGCAAACAGTAACTCGGCAAACTCGCCGCCGGGTTTTCAGTCAGGCTGCAGGCGTCGACGCTCAAGGCAAGTTTGTCTCAATTATTTCAGTGCAACGTGTGCTCGAATTTATGCATTCTTTACTGACCTTCCCCAAAGGCGGCGTCCATCCGCCGGAGTCAAAAGCCCATACCGCTTCCCTTGCCATTGAGCGGATGCCGGCGCCGGACGAACTGGAGATCATCCTGGGGCAGCACATTG
>Ga0074198_1002127_pt1 | contig 11097 bp, 9 predicted proteins | sample EPASupsiteSAE323_FD_64527 | JGI IMG/M metagenome (GOLD analysis project Ga0074198, IMG submission 64527) | Bioremediated contaminated groundwater from EPA Superfund site, New Mexico - Sample SAE3-23 | ecosystem: Environmental > Aquatic > Deep subsurface > Groundwater > Contaminated ...
GATCATCTGGGAGCAGCCCGCTGGCTGCAGCAATGTTGTGATGCCCCGGTTTATATGCTGCGTGAAGAGATCAAGCGGGCAAAACAATATATATTTTTGGACCAAGCCAATTTTAGAGACCTCTATCGACATGCGATTATCAAGGAAGTAACAGCGAATCGATTTCCTGATGATAAAATTGACGAATTAATTGAGGACTGGTATGCAGAAGTACGTCCGCTATACCTCGAGCCTGATGAAATCCTGCCTTTGGATGTGGGAGATATAATTGATCTGGGCGGGAATTCATTTGAGGTAATGCCGGCAGCCGGTCATTCCGACGGGCAATGTATGTTTTGGGCAGAGCATCCCAAACACTTGTTTGCTGCTGACGTTCTGACCACAAGCGGATATTTGCATTTTACCGACTGGCCCAATACCAGTCTGCAAAACCCGCTGGGAAATCTATTCAGTTTGTTTGAACAGCTTAAAGCCATGGAAGTCAAAAGGACTTTTCCCGGACATGGACCGATCATAACTGATTTGGATTCCCAAATTGAAAAATTAATTGCCAAGCACCATAAAACTCTTGCTAAAATTGAATCTGCCGTTACCAGCCCGATCAGTGCCGGGGGATTATATCCTCAACTGTATAAGATACCGGACTATGTCCATGCTCACAGGGTAACGATCGGAGAAACTTTAGGTTATCTAAACTATTTAGTCAGCATAGGAAGACTGACCATGAGCAATGATAGCGGCTATAATTTATATTTGCCTGTCTGATATCCCATTTTATTAAAAATAGCTGCTTGAATCGACAGTTATTATATGATATTATAAATATCGCTGATGTTCAGCAAACGCAGGGGAGTAGCTCAATTGGCAGAGCATCGGTCTCCAAAACCGAGGGTTGCGTGTTCGATTCGCGTCTCCCCTGCCATATACAAACAAGTAAAACCGGAGTTTATAAGCTCCGGTTTTTTGTTGGGATGATTTTTTGATATCGCATTCTTATCAACGCGGAAAATTCTTCATATCCGTCGGCAGTTCGATACTCAGCTCAGCATAAGCCGAGTAGTTGCCGCTTTCATCGTATAACGGGGTTTGATAGATCAGCTTTTTCTGACTGTTCTTTTCAATTGTATAGCAATTGGTATGCTGATTCGCAAGCAAATCTTCCAGCATTGTTTTAGCCGGTTCCGGGTGACAATCAAACAGACTTTTACCCAATAATTCTCTCCCGCCTGATTTCTCCCAAATTTCAGCCGACTTTTCATTCATATAAATGATCTTTCCCTGGCAGTCGGATACAGTTATACCGAAATTGATCTTATCAAACCAGGCTTTATTAAACATCTTATATCCTCCTTAAAATATCGCAATCTTCTCTCTAAGAATTTAACCCAAGTGGGCAAATAAATCCAGACTTTTAGGCATACAGTATTAGTAAATATGATCCTTCCCTTGAATATGGCTGTTTTTAGCTGTATCCTTTATTTATTAGAATTTTATAGTAAGCATTTGCCTGATCGGCTCATATTATATTTTAAAATCAACGGGTGGTGTTAATATGCAAAGAAAAAAAATTCTGGTTTTAATGGGTGGGATATCTGAAGAACGCGAAGTCTCCCTGCGCAGCGGCAAGGCCGTATTGGATGCTTTGCTAGCGTTGGATTATGAGGCGCAGGGGATAGATTTCAACAGCTCAGCCATAAAGGACATCATTGATTATAAGCCTGATCTGGTTTTTATAGCCCTGCATGGAAAATATGGTGAGGATGGTACTGTTCAAGGTCTGTTGGAGAGTCTGCATATCCCCTATACCGGTTCGGGAGTTGCAACCAGTGCGATTTGCATAGATAAAGTATTAAGCAAGAAATTTTTCAACGCTGAGGGGATCCCGAATGCTCCATTCAGAATCATATTTGCTCATGATCTTGTCGATCCTGATATACTGCGCGAGCAGCTCATATCGAACATTGGACTTCCTATGGTGGTTAAAGCCGCTACCCAGGGGTCAAGCATAGGTACTTTTATCATTAAAGATGAAAAGGAAATATTATCAGCAATAGATAACGCTTATAAATATGGCCGGGAAGTTCTGATCGAGAAATTTATCGACGGTAAGGAATTGACTGTAGCAATCATTGGTAATGAGGATCCGCAGGTATTGCCCCTGATTGAAATTACTTCGGCCAATGAATTTTATGATTATGAATCAAAATATACCAAGGGCATGTGTGAACATATCATTCCCGCCAGGATAGGGGAGGAAAGTCAGGCGGAAATTACCCGATTAAGCAAACAGGTATATATGTTAATGGGCTGCCAGGGTTTTGCCCGAGTAGATTTTATGCTTGATAAGAGCGGTCAACCATTTGTTTTGGAAGTAAATACGATTCCGGGTATGACTGAAATGAGCCTGGTTCCTGACGCCGCCAGAGCCGCTGGAATCAGTTTTACCGAATTGATCGATATTATCGTTAGATTGGGATTCGAAAGCAATTCTTAAAAGCAGGAACTTGATCATACCTTATCGAATCTATAAATTAATTAACATTCCTAAGGGGTTTTTATATGACAAATTTTTTACCTGCGGGAATAATCAATGAAACGATCAGTGACATAAACCAAAAGGCAAGAGAGATGAAAACTTATCTTGCCGAAAATCGTATGGAAGAATTAAAAAAATCCATTGATGAATTGGAAGAAGTAGCACTTGATCTATGGGTTTTTATTGAAAGATTTCAGTGTGAGCCTCTGATATATACCGGACCGGGAAAAACTGATGAAGTAATCAAGCGTCTGGAGTGGGCATTGGCTTTTTCCGAAGAAGACCTGGAGCAAATGCTTAAAACAATGAACAGCAGGAAAAAAGCCTGATCAATAAAGCCTGTTTCCTAAGAAATCAGTATCTAATAAAGATGCCTTGGATATTATTGGGGCATCTTTAAGCTTTTATTGTGAAACAACAAGGTTCCCGGGACCCGCAAGCAATCTTCGATTGCGTAAGCGGGTGGGGTTCTTATAATACCTTTAGATAATAGATAAACTATTGTTGTTTTATATAATTATTTGTTTAGATTGGAGTTGATTTAGGTTTTCGAATCAAAAATTGGCTAACAATATTCTTATTCTTATTAAATAAACAAATGCTTAGATATAAAATCACATTTTTATTTTGCTTCGACAATAAATGAGGAGGAAATTCATGAAAAACGAAAAGAAAGACATCAGTAATTCAATTAAATTACTCATTATTATTTTAATTTTTGGTGCTTTTTCGATCTTAAGTAATTATTATGTGGACTGGCTGTGGTTTTCTTCTCTTGATTTTCAAGAGGTATTTTCAACGACTATTATCAGTAAACTGCTTCTATATATTCTTGTTTTCCTGATCGCTTTTTTGTTTATATGGCTAAATATGCAGTTGACCAGAAAATTTAAAAATAAGGAGGAAGCTCCTCGACCGCAAATAGATGTTGACAATGAAGTTATTTTTCATCATCCGGACACTTCACCTTGGCAGCGTTTTCTCGAAGGAAAACTGTCCCGCTGGACATTTGTTATTGTCAGTATCGTAGTAGCTTATTTGGTTAGTGCTTCAACTGCTGATCAATGGATCGTTGTTCAGCAATTTATAAATCGTGTTCCATTTAGCACCGTAGATCCGGTTTTTAATAAAGACATCGGTTTCTATTTCTTTAACCTAACTTTTTATCAGTTTCTTTATCGTACTGTAATGTTGCTTTTGGTGCTAAGTACCGTCGTAGTATCTATTCTCTATTTAGTTGGTTCTACTTCCGAACTTTTTGCACTTGATTGGAAGAAATTCACGCTGGCCAAAAGTCATATCGTAATTCTGCTGGCCAGCATTTTCGCTTTAAAGGCCTGGGGTTATCAACTATCCGCCTACAACATCCTGTTTTCATCCAACGGAGTTGTCTATGGTGCGACCTATACCGATATTCATGCCCGGCTGATCATGTATAAGGTCCTGATGATAATAGCTATGCTGGTAGCAATCGTGATCTTGATCAACCTGTTTATTAAAAAAATGAACTGGATTATATACAGCATAACCGCATGGTTTATCGCAGCTATTTTATTGGGCGGTATTTATCCGGGACTGACCCAAAAATTCATTGTTCAGCCGGATGAATTTAATAAAGAGAAACCTTATCTGCAACGAGCCATTGCCATGACACGTGATGCCTATGAACTCGACACAGTGGACAACAAGGAATTTAAGATCGATTACAACCTGACCATGAATGATATCAATGACAATCGTGCTACGGTTGATAATATCAGATTATGGGATTGGCAGCCTCTGCAGGATACTTATAAAAATCTGCAGGAATTACGACCATACTATACCTTTAATGATGTCGATATTGATCGTTACACAATCGATGGACGCTATCGTCAGGTGATGCTTTCAGCCCGTGAAATGGAAGATATCTACAAGAGTACGGATATGAGTCCTCAGGCCAAGACCTGGATCAACCAACGTCTGATGTATACTCACGGATACGGAGTTGTCATGAGTCCGGTCACCGAAATTGCCCAGGAGGGATTCCCGAAATTCTATATTCAGGATATACCTCCGATATCCAATACAAATTTGAAAGTTACCAAGCCAGCTATCTATTTTGGAGAAAAAACCGATACCTACGTTATCGTAAACGGTAAACAAAAAGAATTTGACTACCCGGTGGGTGCGGAAAACGTTTATACCAATTATGAAGGCAATAACGGTATTCGCATCAACTCATTTTTCAGAAGACTAATGCTGAGCTGGGAATTAAAAGACTATAAAATAATTCTAGCCACCAATATAACCAATAAAAGTCAGGTACTTATGAACCGCAGCTTGTCCGAACGGGTAAATAAAATCGCTCCTTATCTGGCCTATGACGGTGATCCCTATATTGTAATTAACACTGACGGCAGACTTTTCTGGATGCTGGATGCATATACCTATTCCAGCAAATATCCGTATTCACAGCCCTTTGATGGTTCCGGTCACAATTACATCCGTAATTCAGTAAAAGTGACCTGTGATGCCTATACTGGTGAACTGAATTTCTATGTTGCGGATCAAAATGATCCGGTTATCAAAACGTATCAAAAGATTTTCCCGCAATTGTATAAATCCATTGATGAAATGCCGGATGGTCTTAAATCACATGTAAGATATCCCGAAGATTTGTTTAGTATTCAGGCAGATATCTACCGCAATTTCCATATGAGTGATCCCTGGGTGTTCTATAACAAAGAAGACAGCTGGGTGGTTCCCCAGGAAATCGTTGAGGGCGAAGAGCAGCCGATTAAGCCTTATTATATAATTATGCGTCTGCCGGGTGAAGAAAAAGAGGAATATATATTGATGATGCCTTACACCCCTAACGGACGAAACAATATGATTGCCTGGATGTGTGCCCGTATGGACGGGGAGGACTACGGTAATAAATTGGTCTACCGCTTCCCGAAGCAGGAAACTGTGTATGGACCCATGCAGATCGAATCACGTATAAATCAGAATACCGAAATTTCCAGCCAATTGGCTCTGTGGAACCAGCAGGGTTCCAGTACGTATCGCGGTAATATCCTGGTAATTCCTATTAATAATTCAATTTTATATATTGAACCTCTGTATTTACAGGCCAAAGCCAGCAAGATGCCGGAACTGAAACGCATAATCGCTGCCTACGGTGATACAGTGGTAATGGAAACAAGTCTTGAAAATGCTTTGGTAAAAATATTCGGTGGTGAACTGACCAAACCCGAAGTCAAGCCTACTACCCCTACTGCTGGCGTAGATACCAGTACCGATGCCAGTATACGCGAGTTGGCCGGTTTGGCAAGGCAATATTATGATGAGGCGAATAATGCCCTGAAACAAGGTGATTGGGCCGGATACGGGGAAAAAATCAATCAGTTGAATGAAGTTTTGAAAAAACTTGAGGAATCCATTAAATAATTTTGTGGCAAGGCTTCAGGGGAGGGAATCAAGTGCTCCAAAAAATTAGCGACCATCTGAACTTTTTAATTAGTGAAACTGGATTCACATATTGTAATTGTATCGTAGTCGAGGATGACATTCGGGCTATTTTAGATACCGGTGCTGATAAAAAATCAATTGATTCCATCCATCCTGAAAGCATAGATATGGTATTGAACACGCATCACCATTATGATCATACCCGAGGGAATCAACACTTTCAAAATTCCCGGCTGTATATTCATGCCCTGGATTACGCTCCTTTATCAAGCAGAGAAGACTATATCCATTATAATTCCATCGATATGTGGGAAGGTTTAATGCCCAACTTCGATTATGCTGAAGCCTCTGTCATAATGGGCATTGAAGAAGATGATGTGGAACGTAACATGAGAGTCGATCAGGTACTGAACAATGATCAAGTCATTGATTTTGGCCATACCAAAATGGAGGTCATTCATACCCCCGGTCATTCGGCCGGCCACTGTTCCTTCTGGTTTCCCAATGAAGAATTTTTATTTACCGGGGATATATGTCTGACCCAGGCAGGACCCTGGTATGGAGAAGTCTATGCCAATCCTGATGATATGATCAAATCGATCGATCGTTTGATTGAATTGAATCCCCCCCGTATGACATCGTGTCACATCAATGATATCTGCTATGATTGCAGAGAACGTTTAACTGAATTCCGGGACCGCATTGTTAAACGCGAGGAACGGATATACAAATCCATCAGAAAGCAGCCTGTGGATTTACACCAGCTGGCGGAACAAAAACTGGTCTATCGAATGCATCCCACTCCCTTTGTACTCTTCTGGGAAAAATGCATGCTGTTGAAACATCTGGAACGTTTACAGCAAAAAGGATCTATTGAGATGGTTGAAAACGGCTTATACCGGGCTTTATAAAGGTGGATTCGCACAATATGAAAGAAATAAAAATCGTATGTCTGGGGGACAGCATTACTTACGGATGGCCCTGGGGCCCGGAAGTTTCCTGGACCACCATGCTGGAAAACGTCATCGATGGTGAAGTAATCAATCGGGGAATACCTGGCAATACGACTTCCCAGATGATGGAAAGATTCGATAAAGCGGTGCTGAATGCAAATCCCACCCATTTAATTATTATGGGTGGGATCAATGATATTGTCTGGCAGGAAAGCTTCGATCGCATCGTCTGGAATTTGCGCGCTATGGCTGAAAAAGCTGCCGATCATAATATAAAGGTCATATTCGGCATGCCCACTGCTGTTGACGATGAATATATCGAGAAGCTAACCCAACGAATTAGGAACTGGATAAGAGAATATTCAAATCAGCAGGGTATCCCGGTCATCGATTTTGACCGGGCCTTTTATGGTCTAAACGGAGAAATCCTGACCGAGCTTCTGAATGCTGACGGAGCACATCCGACCAAAGAAGGATATAAAGCTATGTTTGCGCGAATAGATACATCTATTTTCGGGTGATCCACAGCCTCTATACTAATTCAGGTACCTCTTCCGCCGGCAGCGGAACTACCTGCAGAGATATTTCCTCACCTGACAATTTGCTAATCATCATGTTGGCTGTCTCTTCCAGCCTGGCGTCGCTGTAGCGGGCTACGATCCGGGCAGCCAGGTCTGTCTCAGCCCTGTCATCCATTCGATGTAACCGTAATAAACCCAACGGTCCGGGACGGTCTGTCACTTTGATCAAAATATCATTCTCATTGGCAAGTTCCTGCAGCTTGATATTTTCATCATGGTTTCTGCCGATCACCAGTAATTGATCTTCATTTAAATATAAATGCCGGCCTGTCTTTAATATTTCCGTATCTTGTGCATTGGCATCCGGATTGAGTGCCAAAAGCAGACGCAGTCTTTTGGCAAAGTTTTCCTGCGTCAATAGACATCCGCCGGCCGGACTGGGATAATCTTTGATTCCATAATGCTCCGCCAGCTGCATTTGACGGGCACGGCTGCGTCCGCTGATATCGAGCAACCGGCTGCGATCCACCCAGCCTTCCGTTTCCGGAATAGTCGGCGCAAGCAATTTGGCAGAAAGAGGCCGCAAGATAAGACCTTGCTGGCCGGATAATTTATTTACTACCTGTAGGGATGATTTATTCTGACTCATGGGACGCTGCCCCAAAACCTCTCCGGAAATAAAAAAACTGGCATTGAATTCCTGCAAATATTCTGCGGCCCGTTTAAACATATAAGCATGACAGTCAATGCAGGGGTTCATATTTTTTCCGTATCCATAAACAGGTTTTTTCAGCACATCCATGTAATCGGGACCGATATCAAGGAAATGAAACTCGATCCCCAAATCTTTGGCCGCTTGTCGGGTTCGTTCCTGCGCTCCAAAAAACGGTGTAACAAAATTTATTGCAACAACATCGATTCCTTGTTCCTTGATCACACACACTGCCATCTGTGAGTCAAGCCCGCCGGAAAAAAGACTGATTGCTTTCATAATTAACACTCTCCTTTATGCTGGAGATAATCTTCATCATTCCAGACTTTTATCCCATGTTTTCTTAAAAGTGCCGCGGTTACTCCATCGCCTGCAATCAACTGACCGGAAAAATTGCCGTCATAAATCTTGCCCACTCCGCAGGACGGGCTGCGGCGCTGCAAAACGGCTTCATCAATACCGGCCTGCCGCATAACTGCCAGACATTCCTGCGCCCCTTTGACAAATAACTCTGTTACATCTTCGCCGGCAGCATTTATGACTCTGGCTCGCCCGGCAAGAACATCTTCGCCCGAACCCCCCTCAATTTCACAGGCACTGCGCGGGGTCGTCAAGCCTCCCAGTTGTTCAGGACAGAGGGGCAATACCTGTCCATCCCGTAATTCTTTCACGAATTCTTCATGCCGGTTGTTGTCGCCGTTATATTTGCAATTTATCCCGCATAAGCACGCGCTTACGACTCTCATATAATCACCTCAACTTTTTTATAGTATCTATTAATCCTGCCAAATTCAAGCTATTGAAATACAGAACATCCAATGTTAACAAAGTAATTCCGTTTTTCATATTGTAGGTTAAGAAAGCAAGGAATTGGAGACATATGATGCTGCCCGATTTGCATGTAAAAATCAACAGTGATGCTAAATTGGACGTTCATTCACTGTTGGTCAGTCAAGACCTGATGAACAAACTTGATCTAACAGAAAAACAGGCTATAACATTGCAATTTGGCCAATCTCGTTTCGTAATGAATGTAGCTGTTGATTCGCTGTTACCCTCAGACAATCTAAATATTAATCCTGCAATAATTGCAAAAACAGGAACCCAGAGAAACATGCCTTATGCAATTATTAAGAATAAACAAATTGTCCGCATTGGACCTTATATCGGCATTGCTGCCAATTTGAAGCCAGACAGATTAAAACCCTTTGGCATGCAGACTTACTTTATCCGTCAATTGATTGAACAGGCTCAGGCTATGGGAGCGGTTTGTTTTGCCTTTAGTATGAAAGACATAGATATAATAAAAGCTCAGGTTCGTGGCCTCACTTGCCATAATAATGTATGGGTAAAAGCATTGTATCCTCTTCCTGATGTTATCTATCCTCGCTGCAACAGTGAATTTAATCGCTATTCTGTACGCCAAAGTCTGCAAAAATTGGGTGTGCGATATTTCAATCCGCCGGGAATAGGCAAATGGGGAACATATAAAACCTTGGTCCAAAACCCCAGGCTCGTACAGTATCTTCCTGATACGCGTCTGATCAATAGTTTCAGCGATCTGAATGAAATGCTGAATAAATATCATCATGTTTATATGAAACCAATCACCGGTTCACAGGGCAAAAATATCATTAAAGTTAGTCAGAGCGGACGTCCCAAATCATATGAATACCATTATCAGATCAAACAACGTCAGATATCTGAAAAAGCAGGCAGCCTGCAGGAGCTGGAACGAAAGCTGCGATCATTTATGGGCCAAAAACGCTATCTTGCGCAGCAGCAGATAGATTTACTGCGCAAGGATGGATGCATAATGGATCTGCGGGTAATGACACAAAAAAACCGCAACGGAAAATGGGTGGTTACCGGTAACGCATTTCGTATCGGAAATGTTGGCTCCATAACCAGTAATATATCCGGAGGAGGCAATGTTGGCAATATGCAAGAGCTTCTGAACCTTTACTTCGATAAAACACAGGTCAGGGAAATCATGAATGATGTAGAATTTCTGGCCTTGGAAACAGCCCGTACTCTGGAAACCAGACTTGGTCCTACCGGTGAGCTGGGCATTGATATCGGGGTTGACCGGAACGGAAAGATATGGCTGATCGAAGCCAATCTGAAACCTGCCCGCAAAATATTTTCTCTTATGAAAGATAATGAAACCAGACTCCTTTCTGTACGCAGACCTATAGAATATTCGATCTATCTGGCGGGCTTTTGATCGGATCAATAAAATAAATGAGGATGATTAAAATCGCTATGCAAATTACTATTTCCAACCGTCTTTTAAATAATTTACAGTTGGAACCCCAAACCAGTATTACTGTCAGAGCCGGAATGATATCTGTGCCAAGCAGGCTGGAAGTAAAGCGCGATTTTACCCAAGCTTTTAAGCTTTCACCCGATTTGGCACAATATTTACATGTAAGAGCAGAGCGCAGAACACAAATACGCTACAATAAAGATGAAAATCTACTGCAAATAGGCCCTTATATCGGAATACTCGTCAACGGCTTACCCAATAGAAGTGAATATGATCCCAAAAGTCTGCAGGCGGAATTGATTTATCTCAGCGAGATTGGCGCAAAAATGCCGGCTGAAATCTTTGTTTTTACCCCTTCCTGCATTGACTGGTCAAGCAAAACGACGCGGGGTTATGTTTATAAAAGAATTACTGAACATAGCGGCATTTGGACAGAATCACGCTATCCACTGCCTGATGTCGTATATGACCGCATCCCCAGCCGGGCCATTGAAGCACGTGAAAACATAAAATCAGCCCGACGCAAACTAATGAATATTGAAGACTTAAAATACTTTAACCCGTCCTTTTTAAATAAATGGAGAGTTTACAAACTGCTGAGTACCAATGAAGACTTGTCCTCCTACCTGCCTGAAACCAAACTGCTTACTCCT
>Ga0074198_1002128_pt1 | contig 11093 bp, 10 predicted proteins | sample EPASupsiteSAE323_FD_64527 | JGI IMG/M metagenome (GOLD analysis project Ga0074198, IMG submission 64527) | Bioremediated contaminated groundwater from EPA Superfund site, New Mexico - Sample SAE3-23 | ecosystem: Environmental > Aquatic > Deep subsurface > Groundwater > Contaminated ...
GGCAGGAATAATCTTGGCAAATCAGAAAAAGTTCTTCTGGAATATGTTTCTGCTAACCCTACAGGACCTCTTCATATTGGTCATGGAAGGTGGGCAGCTGTAGGAAGCACTCTTGCAAATTTATTAAAATTTTCCGGCTATGAAGTTACTCAGGAATTTTATATTAACGATGCGGGAAATCAAATAAACAACCTCGGAAAATCTTTATGGATTAGGGTTCTTCAAGAGTTAGGCATTGATGCAAACTTTCCTCAAACCGAAGAAGAAGGTTCAAAAAACTATTATGCGGGTGAATTTCTGATTGAACCCGCAAAAGAATATCTAAAAATCAATAAAACAAAAGCAGAAGAGTTTTATAAAAATAATCCTGATCCTTTAAAACCTACTGATGAAATAATAAAAGAGTTGTCTGATTTTGCAAAAGCTTTGATGCTGCAAAGCCAAAAAGAACTTCTTGCCAAATTCAAGACAGATTTTGATATTTATTACAGCGAAACTTCTCTTCATCAAAAAGGCGAAGTCGAAAAAACTATCGAGAAATTACAAAATCTTGATAAACTTTATAAAAAAGAAGGCGCTTTGTGGTTTAAGTCTACTGAATACGGCGATGATCAGGATAGAGTTATTAAAAAAAGCGATGGTTCTTATACTTATTTAACAGCCGATATTGCTTATCACTATGACAAAATAGAAAGAGGCTTTGAAAAACTGATAAATATTTGGGGTGCAGACCACCATGGTTATGTGGCAAGAATTAAAGCCTCAATAGAAGCCATGGGAAAAGATCCAGATTGTCTGGAAGTGCTTCTCGGACAGCTTGTTAACTTAATTATATCGGGTGAACAAGTCAGAATGGGTAAAAGAAAGAAAATGCTTACCTTGCAAGAACTTATAGAAGAAGTTGGGGTTGACGGAACACGTTTTTGGATGATTATGAGGAGTATTGACACTACTCTTGACTTTGATGTTGACTTAGCAAAGTCATGTTCGGATGAAAATCCTGTTTTTTATGCTCAATACGCACATGCAAGAGTTTGCAGTATCTTAAGAACAGCTATAAGCGAAAGATTTGACCAAGATAATAAAACACAGCTTCCTCCTTTTATCTCACAGGAAGAACTTAAAGAACTTATAAACTCTCAAAAGTTTGATAAAAATTTGCTTAAATCACTCTGGAAAACAAATAGTGACAAAGAAATTGAATCAACAAAAGCATTAATTTTAAGACTTGAATCTTTTGAAGATTTAATTCAAACAGCGGCAAAAACCAGGGCTCCTTATTTGATAGCAAGGTATACTCTGGATCTTGCAAAAGATTTTCATTATTTTTATACGTTTACAAGGGTTTTGAATGTTGAAAACGATGTAATGAAAGCAAGATTATGCCTTATCAATGCAGTTAAGCAGGTTTTTGCAAATGCTCTTGAACTTCTCGGGGTTTCTGCGCCCGAATCCATGTAAAATTTTTAAATTTAAATATAAAAACTTGTCTTTCCTGAAAAATAAAAAACAGGTACAATAATTATTAAAATTAACTTAATTGGAGAAAAAAATGGAAAACGAGTTAAATACCCTTGAAACAGGCAATTTGCCAAAGTTTGAAGTTCATTCATTTTTAACATTGTCAGTAAAACAAGGTGTTTCGGATATTCACTTAAGGGTAAATTCTGTTCCTGTAGTAAGAAAAGACGGGCTTATTCTTAAAACAAAATACGCTCCGCTTACAGAACAGGACATGGACGATATTGTAAAAATAATAGTCCCGCAAAAGCTTTATCATAAAGTAAAAACAACTTATGACTTTGATTTTTCCATAGAAATGACGAATATAGCCAGATTCAGAGTTAATTTACTTCATGATTTAGGGAATGTCGGCTTTGTGTTAAGGGTTATCCCTCTTGATATACCGTCTATAGAAGATTTATACCTCCCTCCTTCACTTAAAGAATTTACTAATTATAATAACGGACTTGTTTTAATAACCGGACCGACAGGAAGCGGCAAATCCACAACGCTTGCTACAATACTTAATTACCTGAATCAAAACACGCAAAAGCACGTTGTTACTCTCGAAGATCCTATAGAATTTATTCACAACAATCAGAAAAGTATTTTTTCTCAAAGACAACTCGGTGTTGACACCGATTCTTTTCCAAACGGTATTAAATATGCACTAAGGCAGGATCCTGATGTTATTTTAATCGGGGAAATGCGTGACATGGATACAATTTTTAGCGCATTAAAAGCTGCGGAAACGGGACATTTGGTGTTTTCCACTCTTCACACTACCGACGCGGTTCAGACAATAAACAGAATTATTAATGCTTTCCAGCCTTACGAAAGAGATGCCGTAAGAATGCAAATAGCTTCTGTTTTAAGAGGAACGGTTGCTCAAAAACTTATTAAAAAGCGTGATAACAAAGGACGAGTCCCTGCAACAGAAGTTTTAGTCGTCACTCCCGCCGCAAAAGATTACATAGAAAGAAATGAAATTGACAGGCTTTATGATTTAATCAATAAAGGCAGTTTTAATAACATGATGAGTATGAATATGTCTTTATTAAAGCTTGTAAAAGCCGGCTTAATTTCAGAAGAAGGGGCTATAGAACAATCTAACAATTCAAATGAAATGCAGCAAATGCTTAAAGGCATGTTCCACGGCTCTCAAAATACGAATTTGCAATAAAAATAATTCCCGTTTATATAAAATATTATAAAAATTTAACTTATTTTAAGCCTTGTTAAGATTTTATAAAGCAGGTGTATGTGTATGCTAAACTTTATTTAAGGTTATAAAAAATAGGCGGTGTGGCAATGATTCCAATTTTAGATTTAAGTCATCAATATGCAGAATTAAAAACGGATTTAGAAAGAGAAGTATTAAAAGTTTTATCGTCAGGACAATATATTCTTGGCGAAAACGTCAAAAAATTTGAAAAAAGTTTTACCAAATACAACGATGTAAATCATGCGCTTGGCGTGGCTTCAGGCACTGATGCGCTTCATCTTGCGCTTAGAGCTCTTGATATAGGAGCCGGTGATGAAGTTATTACGGTTTCTTTCACTTTCATCGCAACTGTAGAAGCCATAAGCTATGTTGGAGCAACCCCTGTTTTTGTGGATATAAACCCTGATACTTTTAATTTTGATGCGAAAGAACTTGAAAAGAAAATTACATCAAAAACAAAAGCAATAATACCTGTTCATCTTTACGGACAACCGGTAGACATGTCACCAATCCTTGAAATTGCAAAAAAATACAATCTTTATGTGGTAGAAGACTGCGCTCAAGCAATAGGTGCTGAATATAAAGGCAAAAAAGTCGGTTCACTCGGAGATATAGGTTGTTTTAGCTTCTTCCCCACCAAAAATCTCGGAACTTTCGGTGATGGCGGAATGGTAACCACAAACAGCGATTATCTTATGGAAAGAATGACTTCTTTAAGAAATCATGGCAGCAAAGTCAGATATTATCACGATGAAGTTGGTTTAAACAGCCGTCTTGACGAAATCCATGCTGCTATTCTTAATGTAAAATTCCCTCATATCGACAAATGGAATTCAAAAAGAAGAGAAGTAGCTTATTATTATAACGAGCTATTTAAAGATGTTCCGGAAGTTCAAACTCCTAAAGAACTTGAGGATACTTATTGTGTTTATCATCAATATACTGTAAAAGCCCCTGTCAGAGATCAACTTGTCGAATCATTAAGACAAAAAGGCGTTATGGCAATGATTTATTACCCTGTGCCTATACATTTGCAGGCGGCTTATAAAAATTTCGGATACACTGAAGGATTATTGCCTAATACAGAAAAATGTACAACACAAGTTTTTTCTTTGCCTATGTTCCCCGAAATAACTAAAGACCAGCAAAGACAAGTTGCAGAAGCTGTTAAATCAAGCCTTATAGAGCTTTCTGTTAAAGTATAAAGTTAAAATAAGTCTTTTAAATCTTTTCCCAATGCTTCAGCTATTATTTTAACATTGCATATTCTTATATCCTGTTTTGCGTTTTCAACATTGCTTATAAAATTAACGCTTAAACCAGTTAATTCAGCCAAATCGTCCTGAGAAAGTTTTTGTTTAAAACGCTCAGTTCTTACAGTTATTGCTATTTTTTCCAATAATTCTTTATTTTTATGCATAATTACATTATTAATCATTGACTTAATGTTATCCATAGATTAATATATGTCTATACAGATATTAATCTATGAAATAAAAAATAAGTGGTTTTTTATGAAATTAAAAATATTATCTGGCATGAATGATAAAAAATTATCCGAAGTTGACGAAATGGGTTCAGCGGTTTTTGATTTACAGGAATCATTAAAAAATTTTATTATTATCCTAAATAATTTACAAAAAGACATAGATAAAATAAAATCTGTTTTGAAAATCGATTAAATATACTGTTATAATAATTTACATGTGGCAAATAAAAAAACTCGGAAAAATTCCTTATAAGAAAGCTTATGAGCTTCAGCTTTCTCTTGTGGAAAAAAAACAAAACTGGTTTCTTCTCTGCGAACATGCCCCTGTTTTTACACGGGGAAAGGGCTCTAAAGAAACCAGTATTCTTGATAAAAATATTCCCGTTGTTATGACAAATAGAGGTGGGGATTTAACTTATCACGAACCGGGGCAGCTTGTCGGCTATATTATTTTAGATTTAAAAGCTCAAAAACTTAGCGTAAAAGCTTATTTAGACAAGATTGAAAAATTAATCATAAATACACTTTCAAAAATTGATATTGACGCCAAAAAACATCCTGATTTAGTCGGTGTCTGGGTTGGCGAGAAAAAAATCGCTTCTATCGGTATAGGAATAAAAAAAGGAATAACCATGCACGGATTTGCCCTTAATATTAATAACGAAATGGAAGGATTTTCTCGCATAAATCCCTGCGGATTAAATCCGGAAATCATGACTTCCGTGAAAATACTTAAAGGCAAAGAAATTTCTCTTGATTTTATTCAAGATTTAATGATAGAAGAATTTTACAAGATTTTTTAAAAATTTTTTCATAAAAGGACTTTCAGCCCTTTACCCGAGTTCATTTTCTTTCTTTTTGAACGCAAAAGAAAGAAAAACTTTATCCCAAAGGGTCAACACTGTCAGAGCTTTGCCCTGAAATAATTAATATAGCAGTTAAAAGGCTTATCTGATTTTACTGTCCGACAGTTAAAGGCTGTTCAAGGGTTACAATCATCTTTGTGCCTGTTGGAATATTTACTTCTTTGCCTTTTCTGGCAATTATGTAACCGATACTAAAGATACCGCCAAGAGCAGAGCCAACTGCCGTGCCAACTCCTGCTTCACTGGCAATTGAGCCAATACCTGCACCCACAACTAAAGAACCTACTGTTGTTACGCCTACAGTAGAAATATTTTTAACCAGCTGCTGTTTTACAGAACCGCCTTTTAACAAGCCTGAACTGTCTTTTGTAACTATTTTGCCGATCATAGGGATTTTATGTCCGTAAGGAGGTTTGACGCTGGTAAATTTTATCTCCATGATAGCATTTCTGCCTAATCTTCCTGCATCTTCGCTATAAGTAACCTGCCCGAAAACTTCACTTCCTGCCGGAATTACCGTATCACCACCGACAGAAATCGGCTGATTAAGCGTAGTCGTAAAAATTTCACCTACATGATTTTTTTTAGTGTTTATTTCAGAATTTGTAATAATTTCAAACGCTGTTCCCACCGGAACCGTTGTAACTGTTCCTTTTAAAACAGCCGTACCTGAATTATTCGAATAAGGGGAATAATTTTGATTCTGGCTCGCCCCTTCGCTCACAGGCGGAAGCACCATAATTTCATCCGCAGCCAAAGCCGGCAGGCTTAAATTTCCCAATACTGATAAAGTTAAAAATAATGAAGCAAATTTATTGAATCTCACAGTTTTTACCGTCCTTCTTTCTTTTTCCTCAATTTTATTCTTCACTATTTTTAGAGTTTTGTAAATAAACAAAAAATATGATTTTTTATATGAAGTGCTAAAATTATGTTGTCAAAGAAATTACAGTTTAAAAGCAAAAAAATGCCAAAATTTAAATCAAATATAAACGATAAAATAATAAATTCACTTAAAGCAATCCTCGGAAACCAAAACGTACTAACCGATTACGAGGACAGATATGTTTATGCTTATGATGCAACAGCAATAGGAGAAGATTTATATCTTCCTGATATTGTTGTCTTGCCGGAAAACAAAGAACAAATTTGTGAAATTGCAAGAATAGCAAATGAAAATAAAATTCCTATCGTTACAAGAGCTGCAGGCACAAACCTTGTAGGAGGCTGTATTCCTTTAAAAGGCGGAATAATTCTTCATTTGTCCAAAATGAACAAAATTTTAAACATAGATAAAGACAATCTTATTTGTACGGCACAACCGGGAGTTGCTGTTGGACAGCTTCAGCAGGAAGTTGAGAATGTAGGGCTTTTTTATCCGCCGGATCCTGCAAGTTTAAAAGTTTCCACAATCGGCGGAAGCATTGCCCAATCTTCGGGAGGCCCGAGAGGTTTTAAATACGGAACCACAAAAGATTATGTACTGGGACTTGAAATCGTACTTTCAGACGGAACTCTTTTAAAAACAGGCGGAACGACAGTTAAAAATGTTACAGGTTATAATTTAACACAGCTTTTTGTGGGTTCAGAAGGAACTCTTGGTATAATCGTTGAAGCAACACTTAAATTAATTCCAAAACCCGAAGAACAACAAGTTATGCTGGCGTATTTTGAGTCCATGAATCAGGCAGCGGAAACAATTACAAATATAATTTCCGCCAAAATCACTCCTGCTACTCTTGATATTATGGACAAAAAAACAATGGAAACAATAGAAAACTTTCATCATACAGGGCTTCCAACCGATATGGAGGCTGTTCTTGTGATTGAAACAGACGGATTTAAAGAATCCGTAAAAATCCAAACCCGACAAATAATTGATATCTGTAATAAATTTGGGGCTAAAAACATAAAAGTTTCCCAAAATCAGCAGGAAGCCGATGAATTATGGTTTGCCAGAAGATCCGCCTTTGGAGCAGTTGCACGACTAAGACCAAATGTTTTAACAGAAGATGCTGTTGTTCCCAGAGATAAAATTCCCGAATTTATCTCTAAAACTAGAGAAATATTTGATAAATACAACTTAACAGTCTGTATTATGGGGCATGCCGGCGATGGGAATATTCATCCGAATGTTTCACTAGATTTAAGAAATAAAGAAGAAGCAGAAAACTTTGAAAAGGCTGCCGAAGAACTCTTTGATGCGGCTATAGAGCTTGGCGGTTCTTTGTCGGGAGAACATGGAATCGGCATGTTAAAGTCAGGCTTTATGAAAAAAGCCCTTGATGAAGCTTCTATCAAGTATATGAAAGAAATTAAGAAACTTTTTGATCCCAAAGATATTTTAAATCCAGGCAAGATTTTCCATGAATGAAGAGAAAAAAAATTATAAAAACCTAAAAGATTACACAGAAGAGGTTTATAAATGCACAAAATGCGGTTTATGCCAGTCAGTGTGTCCTGTATACAAAGCAACTGGTCTTGAAACAGCTGTTTCAAGAGGGAAATTTACTCTTTTAAACGGTGTAATTAACGGGAAACTTAAATTTAACAAAAAAATAGCCAAAAACCTCGAACTTTGTCTGGGATGTAAAGCCTGCTATGACTTTTGCCCGAGCGGTATTTCAGCTGAAGAGATTATAGCTGCAGCAAGGCATGAAAGTTTAAAAATCAACGGAATAGGATTTATTAAGCAGTTTATCCTCGATAATTTTAAATCAAATTTCAGGCTGGGTTTACTTAAAATAGGTTTAGATTTTTATAAAACATTACAAATAAATAAAATATCCGAATTCCTCGTAAAGTTTTTAGGCAAGGCAGGAAAATACATAACTTTATTCAACTCACAACTAAGAGAACACATAAAATACAAGAAATTAAAACCTGTAAAACCTCAATCAGAACTTAATATAGTTTATTTCCCCGGATGTATAAACAACTATGTAAATTCCAGCATCAAAAATTCTGTGTTAATGGTGCTTGAAAAAAACGGTTTCAAGGCAGTTATTCCCGAAAATTTTACTTGCTGCGGAATTGCTGCCAGAAGTTCGGGTGACTTCCAAAGTTTTTCAGAACTTGCGGAAAACAACATAAATCAAATCCCTAATAATGTTGATTATATAATTACAGACTGTGCCTCATGCGGCTCCGTGTGGGAATTTTATCCTGACTTTGTTTCACAAAACCTTGTTGATAAAGCAAAAATTCTTGCGGGAAAAACTATAAATATTAATAAATTCCTTGCTGAAAGAGAAATTTACTTTCCCGAAAATGCTGAAATCAGCAAAAAAATTACTTATCATGACCCCTGTCATTTAAAAAGATTCCAAAAAGTATTTGAAGAACCGAGAAACATCCTTAAACAAATACAGGGAATAGATTTTCGAGAAATGAAAGATGCTGATGTTTGCTGTGGAGCGGCAGGAACTTTTTGTGTTTCGCAACCCGAAATTTCACAGGCAATTTCAGCAAAAAAAGCTCAAAATATTATTGATACAAAAGCTGATATAGTTTGCACAAGCTGTGCCGGATGCAAGATAGGGCTTTCTCAAGGATTAATAGAAAAAAATTCAACAATATCAATCTATAATCCCGTTGAACTTATTGCAGAGCTATATCTTACTGATGAAAAATAAAATATTTTTGGAGATATATACCTAGTTTTATCGGCTATAGTTTGATTCCAACCGGCTAAAACAAACCAAAATCTCTTTATTTTTAGTTTATTTAGTACTTTAATTTATAAATAAATTAAAAAGGAGATTGTTATGAAAAAATTTATTATTTCCCTTGCGGTAATGGGAACAATGCTTTGCGCTAATCTGGGAGCTTTTGCTTCACAAACAATCGGTTTTGTTGATATGTCAAAAATTCTGAGTAATTACACAAAAGCTCAGGAAATCAGCAACAATGTTAAAAATCAACAGACTGAAATCCAAAAAATGATTACCGAAGCAAGAAATCAAGTTCAATCCGCTCAAAATGATCAGGAAAAAACCGAACTTGAAAAAAAATTAAGCGAAGAAATTCAGCAAAAAAATAATATTTTTAAAGCTGATTATGAAAAAGATGTACAGGCTCTTCAGAACAATATTATCGCCACAGTTAAAAAAGTTGCTGACAATAAAAAAATTGATTTTATTTTCAAAAAAGACAATATAATCATGGGAGGAAAAGACATTACTGACGATGTTCTTGCCGAATTAAACAAGTAAAAAATTTAAGCCTGCAATAAAAAAGCGCCTCTATGGGCGCTTTTTTATTTTTTAAATAATTAAAAAGGATTATCCTCATCATGGGAAACTCTCTGGGCTCTTCGTGTTGTATTGTTGTCTATATCAATATCAACACGTGTATTTACTTTATTGTGTATTGCCCAATCATGAAGTTGTTGCAAAACATCTTTTTCTTGTTTATCATTTCCTGTTTTTATTCTTAATTCTGTGATTGTATTAGCATTTCTGCTTCCATATAAGCGCCCGTCTACGCTTTTAACTTCATCGTAATAATGCTCAGTATTAACAGTTAAACCTTCGTTTTTAAATTTTTTATGTAATTCTGAAGCAAGATTTTCCCGATTTTTAACCATTACTGTTAAATTCCCAAAAGAAATATTATTCATTTAAAAAGCTCCTGATTTTTTAACCTTCTACTTTTTAAATAACCCTGAAAGAAAAAAATTGCGTTTTTTGAAAAAAATATTAAGAAAAATTAAAGTTTTAATTGTATAATTATTTTTTGGCAAAAACTATATTACGACTTAAATAAAGGTTCTTTATCATGAAAATGTCTAAATTATTTTTTACAACTTTAAGAGAAATCCCCGCTGATGCAGAAGTAATTAGCCACCAGCTTCTTGTAAGAGCAGGCTATATAAGAAAAACAACCAGCGGAATTTATACATATATGCCCCTTATGTGGCGAGTGATTAAAAAAATTGAAAATATAATACGGGAAGAAATGGATGCCAAAGATGCACAGGAATTGCTTTTGCCTATACTTCAACCGGAAGAACTCTGGCAAGAATCAGGAAGATGGGATGTTTACGGTAAAGAATTAATGCGTCTGCAAGACAGGCATGGAAAAATGTGTTGTCTTGGACCAACCCATGAAGAAATTATCACAGCCCTTGCAAGAGATGAAATCAAGTCTTACAGGCAGCTTCCTGTTAATTTATACCAGATTCAGGACAAATTCAGAGATGAAATAAGACCAAGATTCGGGCTTTTAAGAGGCAAGGAATTTATAATGAAAGATGCTTACAGCTTTGACGCTGATGAAGCAGGGCTTGATATTTCTTACCAAAAGATGACCGAAGCTTACATAAATATTTTTAACAGGTGCGGACTTGAAACCAGAATGGTAAGAAGTGATTCAGGCGCAATTGGCGGAAGTGTAAGCCATGAATTTATGGTGCTTACCAGAACAGACAGCGGGGAAAACGATGTCCTTTTCTGTGATACGTGCGATTATGCGGCAAATTCCAACAGAGCCGAGTCAAAAATGCTTCCTGCCGAAACTGACGGCAAATTTAGCGAAACTAAAGAAATTGATACCCCGAATGTAAAATCTATCGAAGATTTAGCTAAATTCTTTAATATTGCACCGTCTTCTATATGCAAAACTCTTGTTTATGTAGCAGATAAAAGATATGTACTTGCTCTTATCAGGGGTGACAAAGCTATCGAAGAAATTAAACTTAAAAACGCTGCTGATGCAAACGAAATAAGAATTGCCAGCGATGAAGAAGTAAAAGAATTAATGGAAAAAAATGGGTTTAATACAGGCTCCGGCTTTATCGGACCAAAAGATATAAATGTTCAAATTATTGGCGATAACAGCATATCCGACTTAAAAAACTTTGTAATTGGTATCAACAAAACTGATATGCATTTAACAGGCGCAAACTGGGGAACAGACATAGCTCTTCCTAAACTTGTAACCGACATAAGACTTGCGGAAGTCGGTGAGGTTTGCCCATTATGTGAGGGCAAACTTGAAATCACAAAAG
>Ga0074198_1002129_pt1 | contig 11093 bp, 7 predicted proteins | sample EPASupsiteSAE323_FD_64527 | JGI IMG/M metagenome (GOLD analysis project Ga0074198, IMG submission 64527) | Bioremediated contaminated groundwater from EPA Superfund site, New Mexico - Sample SAE3-23 | ecosystem: Environmental > Aquatic > Deep subsurface > Groundwater > Contaminated ...
AAAACCGCACCTGGCCCTGTAAAATCGACCCTTAATAAATTCTTAGCCGAGTACGAAGCGCACATACATCAAAAATATTGTCCGACGAAAAAGTGCAAGGCGCTTTTAAAGCCCGGAATCGATAGTTCTAAATGCAAGGGATGCACGCTTTGCAAGAAAAAATGCCCGGTCGGCGCCATCAGCGGCGAAGTTAAAAAAGCTCATGTTATAGACGAATCTAAATGCATTAAATGCGCCGCATGCTCGTCAGCCTGCAAATTCGGCGCTATTATGGGGGTGTAGTCATGGAAGAAAAAATGATATATGTCGATGGCCGTGAAGTTAAACTTGAAAACGAAAAAAACCTTCTTGAAGTAATAAGAAAAGCTAATATAGATGTTCCCACTTTTTGTTATCATTCGGAACTCAGCGTTTACGGCGCATGCCGCCTTTGCATGATCGATGTCGAAGGCCGCGGGCTTATGCCTTCGTGCTCGACCCCGCCCGAAGCTGGAATGAAATTAAAAACCAATACGGAAGAAATTCGCGAAATAAGAAAGACCATAGTGGAACTTCTTCTCGCGAACCACGACCTTTCGTGCCCTACCTGTCCGAAGAGCACTTCGTGCCAATTGCAGAGCCTTTCTAAAAAATTGGGCATAGAGGAAGTGCGCTTTAAAAAACTCGAAACTAAAGAAAAAATTGACCGCTCGACTTATTCGATAGTGCGCGATCCTAATAAATGCGTTCTTTGCGGCGATTGCGTGCGCGTTTGCTCCGAAATACAGGGCGTGGGCGCCATCGATTTCGCATATCGCGGCTCGAAGGTATCGGTTCTGCCTTCGTTCGGAAAGAACTTAAACGACGTCGAGTGCGTTCTTTGCGGCCAGTGCGTGAGAGTTTGCCCGACCGGCGCGCTTACTGTTAAATCTGAAGTGCAGCAAGTTTGGAATGCGCTTTCTGATAAAAAGAAGAAAGTCGTCGTTCAAATAGCCCCGGCGGTTCGCGTGGCGCTCGGCGAAACTTTCGGATACGAAGCCGGCACCGCGGTCACCGGTCAAATGGTCGGCGCATTGAAACATATGGGATTTTTCAAAATTTTCGATACTTCTTTTACGGCTGATCTTACGGTAATAGAAGAAGCCAACGAATTTTTAGCCCGTTTCGAAAAAAAGGAACGCATGCCTCTTATAACTTCGTGCTGCCCCGGCTGGGTTAAATATGCGGAACAATATTATCCTGAAATCCTTCCGAACCTGTCGTCGTGCAAATCGCCTCAGCAGATGTTCGGTTCGCTCGCGAAAGACCTTCTTTCGAAGTTATACGCTATTGACGAAAAAGACCTCGTAGTCGTTTCAATAATGCCATGCACCGCGAAGAAATTCGAAGCCAGGCGCGAAGAATTCATTCATGACGGATTAGCGGATGTCGATTACGTTTTAACCACTTATGAACTTGCTGGAATGATAGAGCAATCCGGCCTCAATTTTAAAAAGATATCCCCCGAATCTTTCGATATGCCTCTTGGATTTAAAACCGGCGCCGGCATAATATTCGGAAATTCGGGCGGAGTCACCGAGGCAGTGTTAAGATATGTCGAAGAAAAGTTGAGCGGCAAGAAAAACGACGCTTACGAATTTAAATCGGCTCGCGGCAGCGACGGTCTCCACGAATTCAGCGCAGAAATAAACGGCGTGAAAGTTAGTATGGCGGTAGTAAACGGTCTCGCGAACGCGAAAAAGGCCATCGAGAGCGTTAAAAGCGGCGCTAAAAAATACGACTTCATCGAAGTTATGGCGTGCTCCGGCGGCTGCATCGGCGGCGGCGGCCAGCCCGTGTCGAAGGAAACCGAAGCAAGATCGCTTCGCACCAGAGGGCTTTATGATAACGATAGAATGATGCAGCTACACAAACCGCAGCAAAATCCATATATAGAGGAGCTGTATTCGAAGACGCTCGGCGCTCCGGGCTCTAAAAAATCGCACGAGCTTCTTCACACCAAATATTATAGCAGAAGAAGAATAACCGAGGATGGCCTGGCGCTTATAAACGGCGACGGCGCGAGCAAGATCGAAGTGAGCGTTTGCGTCGGAACCAGCTGCTACATACGCGGTTCGCAGGACCTGCTTCATAAGCTGATACGTTATATAGAAGAAAAAGACATGACTTCTCTCGTCGACGTCAAGGCTTCATTTTGCTATGAAAAATGCAATAAAGGGCCGTCGGTATCTATTGCGGGTAACGTTATCGAAAAATGCACCTATGAAATGGCCAGAATAGCCATAGACATAGAGGTTAAAGATATGCTGAAGGCCATGAAAGAGCAGGCGCAATAAAAACATATAGAGCGCGCGGCATCGGCCCGACGATTTAACTTAAAATCCGCGCGCCCAACCGGGGCGCAAAGTAAAAGCTCCACCATGCATTTGTTTTGCGCCCTGTTTTTACTTTGACAATTTTTAACGTATATGCTATTATTTTTTATGTAAAACTCGCAATTTTTCGGTAAAGAAGTGAAAATATGAATTCTAATTACGGTCAGAAGATAATACAGACAAATAAAGCCCGCTGCCGCGACTGCTATCGCTGCCTGCGCGTTTGCCCCGTAAAAGCCATAAAAATGAAGGATGGCCAGGCTTTCGTCGATGAACGCCGCTGCGTTTTTTGCGGCACGTGCGTGCTTGAATGCCCGCAGAAAGCTAAAACCGTTAGAAACGACGTTGACGTGGTTTCGTCTTTGATATCTTCCGGCGATTTCGTCGCGGTCAGCCTTGCGCCTTCGTTTGCCAGCGTTTATAGCGGCTGGATGAGAAAAAGAATTCCTTCTGCGTTGCGCCGGCTGGGGTTTAAATATATTGCCGAAACGACCATCGGCGCTGAAATTACGGCCTTGCTCACCGCTGAATACATGAAAAATGAAGCAGCTTTAAAGCCCGTCATATGCAGCGCCTGCCCTTCGGTCGTTAATTATATCGAAAGATATCATTCGGAAGCGCTCGAATTTTTAGCGCCTCTAAATTCTCCGATGATCGCTCACGCAAAAATTATACGCGCTAAATTTCTTGATAAAAAAAGCGCCGCGAATATAAAAATAGTATTCATAGGTCCGTGTATCGCCAAGAAAAAAGAAGCCGAGCGCGCCGATGCTCACGGTTTAATCGACGCGGTCATAACATTTTCGGAATTAAATGAATGGTTTATTCACGAAAATGTAAATCTTTCGGAATGCGAAGAAAGCGAATTCGACGACACTTCTTCTAAAATTGCCGGACTTTTTCCATTGGTCGGCGGCCTCGCCCGCACAGCCTCGCTCGCGACCGATATGCTCGATTCTGAAATAATAGCCGTGAGCGGATTCGACGAAGTTAAAAAGATAATGGAAAATATTTCAAATGATTCTAAAATAAAGATAATAGAGCCTCTGTTTTGCCGTTCCGGCTGCATAAACGGCCCGGCGATGCCGTGTAACGCTAACGTATTCGAGCGCCGCCGCGAAGTTATCGAGTATTGCGATAACAGGGAAGGTAAAAAGCATAAAGCGAAAGCCGATATTAAAAAATTCGGCGCAATATTTAAAAAAGAGAATATAGATGATAATCTGGTTGTAACTGAAGAAGAAATCAAAAAGGTCCTTGAAAAAACCGGAAAGCTAAGCGTCGAAGACGAGCTTAACTGCGGCGCGTGCGGTTATGAAACATGCCGCGATAAGGCCGTGGCGGTAGTGAAGGGAATGGCCGAAGTGGAAATGTGCATGCCGTACATGAGAAAAATGGCCGAGCGCCGCACCGATAAAATAATAGAAACGAGTCCCAACGGAATAATAATACTCGATGAAAAACTTCACATAATAAGCATAAATAATGCTTTTAAAAGCATGTTCACATGTTCGGAAAATATAATCGGAAAGAAAATATCTTATCTTATAGATCCGGTGAACTTCGAAAAGCTTTCATCCGGGGTATGCATGCACGTTGAAACTATAGAGCGCTACCCTTCGTACAATCTGATATGCCACGAAATATTATATTCGCTTACTAACGAACGTCAATTTGTAGGCATATTCGTTAACGTGACCAATTTTGAAAATAATCAGAAACGCCTTGATGACATAAAGAGCAATACAGTCAGAAAAGCTTCCGAACTTCTTGAACATCAGATAAACATGGCGCAGCAGATGGCCAAGTTTTTAGGCGAATATACTGCGCGAGGCGAAGAATTGGTGAAAAACCTCCTGAAGGCATCCGAACCTGAAAATGAAGCTGGTAGTGGATTTCGCCCAAAAGACAGAAACATTTAATTAAAATACGGATAAAAAATATGAATTATAAACACGTTGAATTGAATTTCACCCAGCACTCAAAAAAAACCGGGGATCCTTGCGGCGATGTCATAATGTATGAACGTAATACCGCTTATACCATAGTTGTTGTAAGCGACGGGCTTGGTTCGGGCGTGAAAGCTAATATTTCGGCCACTATGACCTGTTCGCGCGTGCTTGAACTCATCCGCCGTGGTTTTTCAATATACGACGCGTTTAAAAGCGTCGTTTCCACCATGCACGAAGCGAAACAAAAAGATCTTCCTTATGCCGTTTTTACCGTCGCGCACATATTAAACGACGGGGTCGCCACGGTGCTGTCTTATGAGATGCCGCCGCCGGTTTTTATCGCGAATAAATACGCCTCCCTTCTAAACCAACGAAGCTTCACTCTCGGCGGCGAAGTGGTATATGAATATGAATGCTTTTTTAACGAAGGAAATGCGCTCGTTCTCGTTTCCGATGGAGTGACGCAGGCTGGAATGGGCATAACTTTAAAGCTCGGACTTACGATAGAAGGTTATTGCCAGTTTATTAACAAATGCTTGAAACTTGGCTCCAGTTATTCGGACATATTGTTTAATTCGATTTGTGAAGTGGCTTCGGCAGGAAAGAACCGCTTTGGCGACGATACGAGCGTAGCGCTTATTTCATGCAGAAGCGGCAATGTTTTAAATGTTTTTACGGGCCCTCCCGTTGATCCTTCAAGCGATATAAAAACGGTGAAAAAATTTATCGATTCGGACGGAATAAAAGTGATCTGCGGTTCCAGCACCGCTAATATAGTGGCGCGCTACCTCGGAAAAAAGCTTGGCGTCGAAAATAAGAATTTAAGCAATATCGAGCCTCCGAAATACGAGCTCGAAGGAATAGATCTTGTTACCGAAGGCGCTATTACGCTTAATCAGGTATATAACATAATCGACGAAGATACTGAAACCTTCAAGTCTAATACCGGCGTATGCACGCTTCATTCGCTTTTTGCTTTCGCCGATAGAATAAATTTTATCGTGGGGGCAATGAAAAACGACGCTCATAAAGATCCGGTTTTTATGCAGCTTGGCGTTCTGGCGAGAACGGCGATAGTGCCTCTTATCGCCGAAAAATTAAGAAAAAAAGGAAAAATGGTCGTAGTCGAATATGTTTAACTTAAAAAATCGTACGCCGGAGTTTAGATTATTGCGTTTTGCTCAGTGATAAATTAAGGTTTCCTGAATTTCCTGAATTTTTAATCAGTTTTACTTCGCCGTCGAATAATTTTATGATTTTTTGCATGACGACAGGCGCTATTCCAAGTTCCTGGGCGTTTGAATATTGCCTTGACGTCGAGTTTAATTCGAAGAAACGATCGATGTATTTATCCGAAAGTTTTATGTTGTTAAGCGATACATTGATTTTTAAAAAGTCGCCTTCGAAAGTTAAATCGGCTTTAACTTCATGTTTGGGTTCGGAAAAAACCATCGCTAATCTGCAATAAGTGCGTATCGCCCGGCTTAATAAATCTCTTTCGCCGATTATGCTTATTTTAAACGCTTCGTCTATGGCGTTGAATTTTATATGGTTCGCCGATATTATATCTAAAATTTCACTTAATGGCGTCGAACTTATAATGACGTTTTTATTTGAAACTTCAAGATTATTAATCGTCATGGCATCGTCTAGGAGGCATTCTATTCTTTCCCGGCTTCTTTTATAGACGTTTATAAGGCATAAAACCGATTCGGTATCATGAGTCGAGTTTTGCAAATCGTCGAAGATCATATCGCTTACGCCGAATATTCCATTTAATGGCGTTCTGACTTCATGGGATATCATCGATAAAAAATCGCCTTTTGTCTTATCTATTTGTTCGAGGCGCTTATATGCGTCTTCTAATTCGAAAGTCCTTTCTATAACTTTTCGTTCCAGTTCCGAGCTGTATTTTTGAAGTTCCAGGCGAAGCGTTTGAATGGCGAGGTGCGTTTTGACTCTCGCTTCCACTTCCTCGAATTGAAAGGGTTTGGTTATGAAATCGACTCCGCCGGCTTTAAAGCCTTTTATTTTATCGTCGATATTATTGGATGCCGTTATGAATATTATAGGAATTTCGGACAAACGCGGAATTTCTTTCATCTTGCGGCATACCTCCAATCCGTCCATAACCGGCATTTCGATATCCAGGAGCATTAGATCGGGCGGATTGATCCTTGCGGCTTTTAGCGCCGCTTCTCCGTTCGTAAGGGCGAAAACGTGATATCCGCTGTCGTTCAGCATTTTTTCCAACATGCCGAGATTTTGAGGAAGGTCGTCTACTATAAGCACTTTAAAAGAATTAGCAGTTTTTTCGCTCATATTTATCTCTCTTTAAAAATCATCTTTTGTGCGTGGTATTTTTTTGCAGTTCCGTTATGTTCAGCTTGCCTCGTTAACTTCAAATTAGCCGTCTTTTAATAAAGAAATCACTTTTTCGTAATCGTAATTATCTAAATAAATATTAATTTGCCTGGCCGTTTCAGGATACTCCGACATATGCGAGCCGCCGGTCAATTTTCTCAGCTCGCTTATGTCGAAAGAGCATGCCGCTTCGATGAAATTCGATTTTATGCCGCTGGGCATCGACTTGATTTCATTTGAAATTAATAGAAACGATGGTTTGTCATCGAAAGGCGTTAACGGATCGGAATAAATATATTCAAGGTTTAAAGCGTTTTTTAAAGCGTCGAAAATTTCGTCTTCGATATATGGCTTTCGTATAAAACCGTTGGCTCCGGCATTAGCCGCATCACGCCTGTTTTCCTCCAGCGCGTTAGCCGAAAGTATAAAAACGGGAATATGTTTCCATTTTTCCGATAACTTGATGATTTTAGTGGCTTCGATTCCGTCCAGCGCGGGCATATATATGTCCATGAAAACGAAATCGGGAGACCATTCCTGAATTACGCCAAGCGCGTCCTGGCCGTTAGCCGCCTCGCGGACTAAAAATCCGACGCTTTCGAGCAGTATTTGTAAAACGTCTCTATTCGAAGCGACGTCATCGACTATAAGCACTTTTGGAGCATTTTTTTTATCTGAAAGTCCGATTACTTTAAGGCAGGTTTTATTTAAATTTTTATTCGGAGGCGCGGCGAGTATCGAAGTAGCGAAAGTAAAATAAAAAATGCTCCCCTGGCCCAATACGCTTTTAAGTTTTATATCTCCGCCCATAAGACGCGCGTAATTTAAACTGATTGGCATTCCAAGGCCGCTTCCTGCGCCTAATTTACTGCTCTGAGAAGTTTGTTCGAAAATAGTAAATACTTTATAGATTTCTTCGTCGTCGATTCCGCAGCCTGTGTCTTCGACTTCGACGCATATTTTGCATTCGGCGCTCTTTGGAAGATCGGAAGTTTTTTTGATTCTGACGTTAATTCCGCCTTCGTTAGTAAATTTTATGGCGTTTCCAAGCATGTTGATTATTATTTGACGTACTTTCATTGCGTCGGCGTGAATATATTGTGGAACGTCTTTTTCTATGCTGAAATTTAAAAACAGCTTTTTTTCAGCCGTCCGGGCCTGGAACATGCTTTCGATATCGTGAATTATAGCGTAAAAATCGGAGTCTTCCGGATTTAATTCCACATGTCCCGCCTCGATTTTTGACATGTCGAGTATGCTGTTGATTAATTCGAGAAGGTGCTTTCCGCTTTGATTGATAATTTCAGTATATTTACGCTGCGTGCGGGTAAGCATGCTGTCGCGTAAAAGATGTTGGACATAGCCGAGTATCGCGTTCATGGGCGTCCTGATTTCGTGGCTCATGCTGCTTAAAAATTTGCTTTTGGCTAAATTTGCATTTTCCGCTGAAATTTTTGCCTGCATCGCTTCGAATTCGGCGTTTTTTCTATCGGTAATGTTTTCATGGCACACGATTATTCGCAGCGGCGAGTTTTCTTTAAAGCGGTTCGCGCTCATTGAAAACCATTTTTCACCTTCGGGCGTCTGGCACAGATATTCCATTTTAAAAATTTCTTTTTCTCCGGATATTATCTGACGAATTCCTTCGGCCGCTTCGGCGGCCTCGATCGAACCGTTCAAAGCTGAATTGTCGCATGATTCAAGATAATTAACGCCTACCCATGAATTCGTGAGGCAGCCGTTCTCTTTTCCGAATTTTCGCCATGCTTCGTTAAAATGAATGATTTTGCCCGTTTCGTCCAGAATGACTATGTGATATGTCAGCGAGTCGAGCGAGTTTTTTAAAAATTTCTTCGATTTGTTAATTTCTTCTTCTATTTTTGAAATGTGGCTGATGTCGTTGACTGTTCCGATGCAGGCTATCAGCCTGGAATTCTCCGCGTAAATTTTATTAATCGATAAAGCCGCGCTAAAAAGCGTTCCGTCTTTTTTTTTGCATGTCACTTTTTCCTGCCATATGTCGGTTTCTTCTATGGTGCTTTTTATTATTTCGAACAGTTCGTTTTTATGGAATATGGCATCGTACATCGATAAGCCTTTTATATCGCTTTCATTATAGCCGTAAATGTTTTTGAAAGCGTTATTTACGACCAATATTTTATAATCGTGATCCGTGATGTAAACGCCTTCGTTGATATTCATCATGGCGTGGCACATAAGCGTGATGTTATTTTCACCTTTTTTTCCGGCCTGGTATTTTTCGATAAGGCCTGGAAGCGCATTCAAATAATTTTCGCCGGCTTTATGTGGTATATGTTTGCATGATTCGATATTAAAGGCTTTTATTGGGATTTTAGCGTCATCGGGGCCGAATATGTAGAAAGGTATTTTTGTTTTGTAATTTTCGATCGCTTCAAAAAATTCTTCGTTTAATGAACGGCATTCGACGGCTATGGCGTCGAATATTTCATTTTTGAGCAGGCGGGCCAGTTCGTCGGCATTTGAAACGAGCTTATAGCCGTACTCCGCTATATGGCCGGCAGATGCTTTCATGGTTGAAAGATCGATTGGCGAACGGTCGAATACAATGATATTATATTTATTATTATGCATATAAATATCCATGTATCTTATTATACTTTACTTTACTTGAAAAAATCAATATATTATATACCAAACACATTTGTATGTTAAAATATAAATTTTAACGGCGGGATGTAAATTTTAAAAAATATTGATGAGCGGTGGCAATAACGTTTTAAGATTGAATGAAAATGTTGGTTACCGGTGCTAAAATAATAATGATTTTTATAAAAAAAATAAATTTATGTATCAATAAGTCTCAGATTTAAAAAATCGGCGTTTTAAGAGAAGTGAATTTCATTTTACTCCATAGCCAATAATCAGTTGTGGATATAGGCGTTTCGCTCATTACTGCCCCAGTGAAATCGATGGTACGCATCAGGACGGGCCTCATTTTTTCTTCGAAACATGCGTCGGAATTACCTGAACCTATCGCGCGCATTTTGCGCTTTAAATTCTTGTAATCTTCTATTATAAATTCACGGGCTGAAATATCGTCGGTTCCCGGCTCGCCGAATGGGGCGCCGTTTGCATCGAAGCAGGTTATTTTAGAAAGCATTCCATCTTCGTAAAATTCGTAAAGCTCATAAGTTAGTCCATAGTTGAATGATATGATTCGATTATCAATTTCCGTTTTAAATCGAAGCGCTTGAAGCGAGTCGTTAAAAATCGTTATTTCGATTTCCTTTGTATAATCGATTTGTCTTGTAAAAGATTTTGTAATTTTAGAAATATCAAACTGTTTGATTTTTTTACATTGCGTGTAAACGTTTATCGTTTTAAAATGGTCGAGATCGCCTGCAATTGATTTGTAAGGCGCGGCGGCCGTTAACGCGAATATAAAAAAAGCTCCTAAAAAATATAACGTTTTAAAAAATTTTATCTTTATGCGCATGTTTTTAATATATATTAAGAACTTATTCATAAGTAAAACCTGTCTTTCACCGGCAAATTATTGTCGAAGCTAAGTGCAGCAGAGTCAAATAACTGATTACGAATAATGATAACGGGATTTCATTATTTTTTCAATCAGGCCGTCTCTGTCTTTTCTAATTTTTTCTGCTATTTCATGGGCTTTTTCAGAAACCTCGAAGTATTTGTCGCCCCACAGTGTCATTTCCAATAGGACCGGCAGCAGCTCGATTCCTTTTTGAGTGAGCTGGTAGAGATTTTTCGATTTGTTTCCCGGAAATTCTTTTTTTTCGATGATTTTAGATTTTTGCATGGACAAAAGCCTGTCAGCGAGGATATTTGTCGAGATTTTTTCCTCCGATTGCAAAAGTTCCCCATAAGTCTTCTTTCCGGACAGCAGGTCGCGTATGATCAGGCAGGTCCACCTGTCGCCTAAAACTTCGAGCGTCAAACTTATTGGGCATGTTGATCTTTTATTTATGTTCTTCATGAGATATAAAGAATACATTATGCGTTTGAAATATGCAAGTAAATATTTCAAAAAATACTTGCATGTTAAAAGTAAAAATGTTATAATCAACTTGCAATATGCAAGTGAAAATTAGTGGTGTTTATTTGTTCAAGACCAGGGAGGAATAAAATGGAAAATATGATACGGGAAAAAGCCCTTGAGCTTGGTTACGAAGATTGCGGCATCGTAAAAGCCTGCGCTCTGGCAGGTTATCGGGAAAAGCTCGAAGAGCGCATCGCGCGCATACCAAACGGCGAAAAGATATATGGAAATTTCAGAAGATACGCCGATCCGGCGGCCGAAAACCCCGCGATAAAATCGATCATAGTCGCGATCATCCCCATCCACAGGTACAATTTGCCTGCCGGCCTCGATGGCTTATTCGGCAAAACCTACATGTTCGATAGCAGAAAGGAT
>Ga0074198_1002130_pt1 | contig 11083 bp, 12 predicted proteins | sample EPASupsiteSAE323_FD_64527 | JGI IMG/M metagenome (GOLD analysis project Ga0074198, IMG submission 64527) | Bioremediated contaminated groundwater from EPA Superfund site, New Mexico - Sample SAE3-23 | ecosystem: Environmental > Aquatic > Deep subsurface > Groundwater > Contaminated ...
ATCAACTACGTTTAATTCCTCAATCAATTTATTAAAGTATTCCACACGATCGATTTTAGCATTTACGTCTACTATCAAAATATGTTTATCATATTTTCTGCTTTTAATTTTTAAAATTACAAAATCAAGCATGTTTTCACCAATGAATATTTCTTCGGTTACATACGGGAGTTTAATTGTAATTTTTTTATTCCGCATATCGTTATTCTTTTTAGATTAATGTTTTTATAATTTATTTCTTTACATAAAAATGGATTATTTTCTGCAGAATAATAACTGGTAAGATTATTTTTGTTATTTTAAGCAGCAATTAAATTTATGAACATATCATCAACATAATATATTTCATCACCTTCTATTTGCTTAAAATTTCTTTATAAAAGTCTAAAAAATGTTTTGTTGCCAAAGGGTCACTACTATAAAATTTCTTTTTAAAAATATCCTTTATTCCGGCTTTTTTAGCAACGACTCGTTCCATATTTTATGTATTTCCTTCGCTAAATATAAAACTCAGCCAGAAAAAACTAAATCATAAATTATTATTTTAATTTCAAAAGTTAATTGTCGCAAACATTGGCTCTTTGGTTATTACGCCAAGTAAATCAAAAATTATTATTTTTTCCATATAAGGTAATCATTTAATACTAAATAATCAATTTCATTTTTTGCGAACATACCCATTGCATCTCTAGGTGATTCGACTATTGGTTCCCCGGAATCATTAAAAGAAGTATTTAATAATACTGGTATACCTGAGATATTCTTATACTCCTTAAGCAAGTTATATATTTTTCCATTTATTTTCTTGACTGTCTGCAGTCTTCCCGTTTTATCAAAATGAAGTACGGCTGAAATATTTTTTATTTGGGACGGCTTAGATTTAGCAACCAGAAGCATATACGGACTTTCTGTACTAATTTCAAAATAGTCGCTTTTATATTCATCTAAAATAATCGGTGCAAAAGGTCTAAACATTTCCCTGTGTTTTATTCTCTCATTTAAAACATCTTTCATTTTAGCAGGGTTTGGTTTAGTTAATATACTTCTATGTCCCAATGCTCGTGGTCCAATTTCGCTCCCGCCTTGAAACCAACCAACAATATTTCCTTCATGTAATAATTTTGCAACTGGTTTTGTGATATCTTTATATTTTTTATACCCAAAATTTTTTGATTTCACCTCATATGGCAATGGGTATATCTCTTGCTTTTTTTCAATTACATCTATAATTTCTTTATCTTTATATTCTCTCCCCAAATAAGCATGTTTAAGGTGTATATCTTTTGGATTACCAAATTTATTAATATAACCATACAATGCATTTCCTAATGGTTGTCCAGTGTCGTCACAACATGGTGGGATAAAAATATTCTTAATAGGTGTTTCATCAAGTATTTTCTTATTAACAATGCCATTCAAAAAAACACCACCAGCTAAACATAAATTATCTATTTTATATTTTGAATATAGTCTATTTATTAATTCAATTATTATTTTTTCAATTTGATCTTGAATATAGAAGGCGGCATCTTTATTCTTAAAACCAGAAAATTGTCTTCCAAAATTTAAATTATTGTTTTTGGCAAAATTTACGGCACCATGATAATAATTACCATTTAGTTTGCTATTTATTTCACAATTTTCTGATATTTCAAATAGGTTAATACCATTTCCTGAATCCTTGCCGTAAGCAGCCAGGCCCATTGTTTTGCCAGCTTCTTGAGCACTCCAACCACAATAATTAGTAAAAGATTCATAAGCCCTACCGACCCCTTGGTACATAGATCTTTTAGAATTATTTCCGCCTACTTTTGTTATTTTTTTATTATCAGCTACATAGTAACTTTCTGTATCATTTTCATTTCCTAATCCATCAATTACAACGACAAGTGATTTCTTGAAAGGCGATAAGAAATAACTTGAATAAGCATGGGATAAATGATGATCAACCGTAATAAACTTCTCTTTTTTAACACCAAGAGAAACAAGGTCTCCCATAAAATTATCTGGCAATCTTTTGTGGTAACTACTAGAGACAAATAAATCAACATCGGAAACATTAATTTTTAAAGCTTTAAGACAGTAAAAAAGTGATTTAATATACCCATCTGAATTTTTTTTTCTATCAAGCCTTTCTTCTGATATTGAAACGATTTTCCCGTCATGTATAATAGCGCACCCACTATTATGTCCAGTGTTAAAACCAACCACTGTTTTATTGTTATGATTTTTGTTTTTAAAACTATGCATACTTATATTTTTTAAGCCAATTTAATATTTTAATATACTCTTTTTTTCTTCGACTAATGCCGTTTTTATCTTCTATTATTTTTTCAGGAAGAACTATTTCAAAATTAAATCCCTCTAAATAATTATTAGCTCCTTTCAAAACATCTTCATAGTTCAAAGCCTCAATGCCTTTTTGCTTTAAAAGTATTTTTAATAAAGTATTTAATGATTTATATACTTTCTTTTCATCAATATTTGTGCAATGAATCAACGCCCTCTTGTACTCATGCAATATCATCGTAAAACTAATAACACTACTCCAGTAATCAAAGTTATGGTTAATCAATTTTCCTATTTTATTAAACGCAATTTTGTCACACTTTCTTGGCTCAAAGACTCCTTTTTTTATTAATTCTAAAGCACAAATAGTCTTTGGATCTTTAAAAATATTTTTAGATACAAATTCATCAATTGAATAGAATGTTGTACCTATTTTAATATTTGACTTATTATTTTTCAAAGCTAAAGCAAGTGTTTTAAAAATTTTTTCATTATACTCATTAAAAACTATAAGAATGTCAATATCACTCCAATTAGCTATAATATTTTTTCGGGCAAGACTACCTGTTACACAATAAAATAACAGCTCATTAGATAATCTAGAGTCTAAAAAATTAAAAAAATCTTTTTCTACTTTTTGATATTTTTCTAGGTATTTATTCTCCATATTTATAATTTATTAACTACTTCTTTTAAATCTTTAAGGTTTTTAATATCCAAATTATTATAAAATAATTCTAAATAACCTAACGATAATAACACATCCTTTTTACTCATTTTTGAAACATCAAATACTGCCAATACTTTCATGGCAAAATAATTTTTAAAATCATTATACCAATCTTCATAAATTCCTATATTTTTTATAACCGGTAAAATAACTTTATCAATGTAAGATAATATAAATTCTTTTCTTTTCTTACTAATTTTATGCCTTATCGTATTGTTCATCAATGAAACATTATCTAATTTATCCCTGTTTTTAATATATTCTTTTAAACTATGATTATATTTAGTGGATAAATAACTACCCTGAGCTAAATTGTACCAAAAAAACACAGCAAATTCAGCCATTAACGGGTTTTTTCCACCAGCTAAATAATCAAATAAAACTGGTTTTGTTCCAATATTCAAATCATTAGGATCGCACTGAGAAACAACACTCCATTTATTTTTTTTAATTTTAAAATATTTTTTTACAGACATGATAACGCCTTCTGTATTTAAAAATATTTCAAAATTATTTAATTTAATTTTTTTATTTAAATAACTATCCAAGAAGTCTTTTGAATAAAACTTGTTAATTCTTGTCTTTATTCTATCACTAAAAAAAACATCCGAAGATGTTTCTTGTGTTTTTGAAATCGTCTTTATAAAAACATTATTATATATACTAAGTATTTTTGAAAATAATAACTTATCATCATTAAAAGAATGATTGTTAAAAAAAAGATTCACCAATAATCCAAATTTAGAATCGACAGAATTTTCATATTCAAAAATCAAAATTCCATTTTTACTAGAAATTTTGTGATTATAAACTAATCTAGAAACTGGGTAATACTCTTTTAGCTGATTATATCCATTTAATTCTCTATCGTATTCTTTAATGGTTAATACTTTATAAAAAAATTTGAATTTATCAACAGCAAATATGCCATTTATATTATTTGTATTTTTATTTATTTTTAAATTTTTTATCATTTTTTAAAAATATTTAATAATTTCGATGCCACTTCTTTAGGTCTTAAATCATAATTAAGTAAATCATTGATACCCAACCATTCTATTTCATGAATACCTTCATAGCCAGAATTTACATCATATTCGAGACCATCTCCTGTGCCAAGTTCTCCTGATACAATATCACAAAAATAAAAATGCTCTAATTGTTCAATCTCTCCCCTATCAAATCTCTCGGATGTAAAGTTTTCAATTACTTTTATCTCTACGCCGAGTTCCTCTTTGCATTCCCTTTTTATGGCAGTTTCTAAATCCTCGCCCTGTTCAACTCCGCCACCAGGAAAAACAAAATAGACTAGATCTTGTTTGGATCTTTTAATTGTTAAAAGCTTGTCATCTTTGATAATAACGGCACGAACTCTGTTTAACATAAATGATATTGATAATTTTTTTATAAAAAAGGAGAAGACTATTTTAAAAATCTTCTCCCATTACTAACGTTAAAAAACGAGTGTCTGTTCAAATTTGAGAATATTCTCAGAATAACCGCCATCTGAATTATTAAAGTTGATATCGGCTATTTTACTCACCATCTCAGCACCTCTGCTTTTTTTTACTTGATCTTTCTGCTTTGTTTTCTCCCTGGCTTCAGATATAGGAATGTCTAGTTCCACAGAAGCACGATTACATCTTACCTCAAAAGAAGCGTCCAAATAAACGATTTGAAATTTTATTCCAAAAAGCAATTTAAGAAAGGCTGGGGTGTATGGTTCGTGCAAACTCTCTATAGTTAGATCCTGAACATAGTAATGCGCTTTGCAAAAATGCATAAATTCCATCGCAATATTCTCAGGTGTGTCATCCTCGCCACGCCGTTTCAAAATTTCCACAAAGTAGCCAAGTTTTAAACGATAATACCCATTATTTTTGCGAAAATGTTCCGCAAAACCGCTTTTACCGCATTCACTCAAACCACCAAAACCGATAATACTCCTTACATTACTTAATATTTCAGACAAAGACAACTTAGATATTTTATTAATTAATAATCTTAATTTGTTTTGCGTCTCACAAATCGAACTATTAACCTTTATTTTTTCTGTCGCATCATTATTAAAATAATAATCCGTAGCTTCTTTGAGTAATTCTTGATACATCGAATAAAATTCATTTTCTTCCGCTGTAAAGCAACTTGACTCATTCTGAAACAATGAAATATATGGAGTAATCGACTCTTGATATTCCACATCTGGCTGTAGAAGAATATTATGCTCATCTTCTATGCAATAATTGAGATTTTCGGCAAAAAACAAATCAACGTCATTCATGGAATCCATAAGATTAGACCCCGTCCTTATTGATATAGTTGCTGCACACACGGCTTTAAACATCAATGTTCCTCGGTCTAGAATCACAATCGAATCTACAAACTCTGAATTTCTCTTATTCAACGATTCCGTCATAATTGCAAGAAAATCTTCAACTCTTACCTCTTTAAACCACCAATCGAACATACTGTGGGTTCCTAATTTTGGCCACCGTATAGAGTACTCCGTCAATGATTTTGTAAATCTTAACTGATCACTGCCATAAAAATGAAGTAACTTTATTTGCTGACTCTTTCCGACGCCATCAACACCATTAATGGCAATCAGTATCCTGGTTTTCTCTAGTAGTTTTTTCTTTACCTCTTCTGGCTGAATGCTTTTTAATAAAAAATCATCCAGCAGAACCCATTCAAGTGCATACAAACCTTCGTAATTTGTCTCGTTCTGAAATTCTGGACCTGATCCTGTTCCAAGAGTACCGCCAATAATTTCACAAAAATAAAAGTATTCACACTGTTTCTCATTAGGTTCATCCAATTCATAATGCGTGAACAAATTACCAACCTGAACTTCAACGCCAAGTTCTTCTCTGCATTCTCTAATCAGAGCTGTTTCCTTATTTTTGTCGGTATTTTCGACACCACCGCCTGGAAAGACCCAATATTCTCTTCCCTTCTTTATTCTATGGATGAGTAAAATTGCGTTGTCATTTTTAATTATGGCCCTAACTCTTTCTTTCATAATATTCTCCTTTAATTGTTTATGTACTATTTAACAATATTTTTATTGCTATTTTGATAATACCACGAGAACTCAAAAATGTCAAAATATTTTTCAGGCAAATTTTACGCCACTGACAATTATAGTATCCAACGTGTGCTATGTCATACTTTTCCTTTTCTCTCACCGTCTACTGAGTATCTTTTAAAATTACCCAAAATAAAATTTTTACTATCTAGAATGGGCAATGTTTTCTTAAAAAATCTAATCCGCCTCAAGGTCTCAATTTCAAAAATTCTTATTACTAAAAATACTATAAAAAATCATTTAATTTCTGTGGATTTGCTATTTTTATGAGTCTTGGTGCAGATTCATAGTGCTAATGCAAAATATAATAAATAATTTTTTTAATTAATTAATACTTAATATCGTTTTATAATTATTATTTTTTATTTTCTATAGTATAATTAATTCTGGACTAATCAAACCTAAAAATTGATAATGGGCTAATAATTTTTCATAAACAATATTCTTCCTAATAATATAATTATTTTTTACCAGACAAACATAGCCTTCTTTAATCTTTATTTTTAAGAATTTTTCATAAAAATCATTATTTTTTTTATTAATCTTGAAAGGTGTTTGAAATAAAACATTTTTATTATTAATTTTATTTCCAGAAATAAGCACCCCTATTTGGTTACTCTTAAACCAAGACGGAGAAAGTTTAGAAATTTTTAAAAAGTCTCTATTAATTTTTACTACTGGAATTTCATCCATCTTTTCATTTTTTAATAAAGAAATACTTCTATTTCGCCAAAAAATAATACCTAAATAATATAAATATTTTTCCCAATCTTCATGAAGTAAACATTTTGCCTTTTTACTACTCCAAATAGCAATTGCCTCTCTATGAGATTTTATCAATCTTTTAATTACTAGCTTTGCATCTTTTTCTAGAGCGGCTATACTAAAAGGTTTCTTTATTTTATTTTCTTTACAAAAATATATTATTTCTTCTAGCAAATATGGATTAAGTGGGGATGTTTTTAATGCTTTTTCGTAATATCGAGTTGCTTCTTTTATTTTTTTATTGGCAACAGACAACAATGCCTTGGTTCTCCAATATTCTTTAATCCACCCTAAACTATTTTTTGGAGAATTACATTTTATATTAATCAATACATTATTTTTAAGAAAATAACGGACATTATTTATTTCAAATATTTTTCGTATATCATCTTCGGTCATCAATAGAAACTCTGGATAAAGATGATTTTCCCAAAATTTACATTTACTAATTTTTTCCTGTTTTTTTATTTTCCAACCATTTTTTATCTTTTGCCATTCTCCTATTTTTATTTTTTTACTTATTTTTCCATAACCATAACCGTTAATTGGAGTTGGATCAATAATAAACATCGGAATATTATTAAAAAACTGGACCAAGGCACAATGTTTTCTATCGTTGACTTCATTAATCCATGGTAATCGTGGTAAAGATACGACTTTAAATACATATTTCGGAAAAAAGAAACTCAATATACTAGAAGTTATGGCCGCCGCAGCTACACAATCGACTTCACCAGATTTTATTAATTCAAAAGATGGCATGTCATTAAATTGAAGGCTATGTAATATTTCCGCGACAATAACATTTATTTTAATTTCTTTTTGATAATCTTTTATGAAGTTAAAAACCCAATCATCATAAATCATATATTTATGTTATTTATAATATAAATCTTAGCACAAAAACCAGATATAAGAACAGGATCAGGATTCGAACTAACAATACCCTTCATTTGCGCTGTCTTTCACTCCTTGACTTCAAAAAAAACATGGCCTAAATCATGTTTTATTGTTATTTTGCTAATTTTACAACAAATATATCGCACTCCAGCACAAAAAAATTATTAGCTTATCTGGAGGGACAGCTTTACGACACTGTCTTTATTAGTACTTTAATACTGCAAATGAATTTTGTCCAGAAAGAATAATGATAAATAATGATAAATAAGGAGTACAGAAAAAAATTAATTCTTGCTATTTTCCAACAGCATTTCTTGAGCTTTTGGAAAATTTGAATTATTCATATAAAAATAGCCGTAGTTAATCTACGGCTATTATATCATTTTTTTACTATTTAGACATTTTACTATCAGACCGGTTTTTTAGCACGGGATGTAGGTGCCGCCCCTACGCTAGCGGTTTTGGAGACCGCTGTACTGCTGTTATACTAATCCCGCAAAATGGCCTAGATTTTTCTAGGCACATTAAGCTTTTTTATTATAATGAGATATTATTTATTTGGCAATATCTATTCCTCTTGTCCTGCCTCTTTTTCGCTCCGCATCGGTTCTCCGCAGCAAATTACAGTTCCGCCGCCATCTTTTTCAAAGCGCACTTCATTGCCGCAAATCCGGCAAACGTAAATTTTCCCCACTCGATTAGACATATAAGTTTAATTTACCTTTTTAAATTTATCTTGAAATTTACTCCACCGCTCGTCTGACTCTAGTTCTTTGCTCTTATTTTCCCGCTCTTTTTCTCTATAAATCTTAACCGCAATATCTGCAAATTCTTCTGGCGAAAAGCCGTCGATTACAGAAAAAGGTAAATCCAGTAATTCATCGGCGCTCATCAAACCGATTTTGGCCTTTTCTCTGATGCTAGACTCATAAGCATGATTTTTTAAATTTTCCTCGAATAATGATGGCATACATTTAATTAATAGTTCTCAACAAATATTTCAAAATGGGCTTGAAGGTGGGCGCATGATGGGCAAACTCCTGGCGCTTCATTTCCTTCGTGGATATAACCGCAATTATTGCATTTCCAACGCTTAACTTCCGGTTTTTTAAATACTTCTCCGTTTTCTAAATTCGCTAATAATTTTTTATAGCGAGTTTCATGTGCTTTTTCCACTTCTCCGATCTCCTTAAATAATTTAGCGATTTCGGGATGTCCTTCGGCCAAAGCTTCTTTCTCCATCCGCGGATACATTTCGGTATTTTCATAATTCTCGCCGCTAATAGCCGCCTCTAAATCAGCCTTTAAATCCTCGCTAATATAGCCGAGCTGCTTAGCCCAGACTTTAGCATGTTCTTTTTCATTGCGCGCTGTTTCTTCAAAAATATTAGCTATCTGCACGTACCCGGCTTTACGGAAAACTGAGGCAAAATAATCATATTTATTGCGCGCCATCGATTCGCCGGCAAAGGCGTCCTCTAAATTTTTCTTGGTTTTTTCTCCTAACATATATTTTTATTTAATAATTAATTAGATTATATCTATCTTTTATAAATTATTGCTTATGCGTACAAAATTCTAGCCCGTAAATATGAAAAATGGTCACCGCTAACGAAATAACGAGCGGACCGAGAATCACGCCCCAGAAACCAAAAAGCAAAACGCCTCCTAAAATTGAAAATAAGATAAAAATCGGATTAACCTGCGCCCCGTCTTTAATTAAAAATGTCCTAAGCACATTATCAATCAAGCTGATTACTAGAAGGCCCCAGATAATTATAAATAATCCCTGCCAGATATCGCCGGTTAAAAGATAATAAAGACCGACCGGAACGTAAAAAATCACCGATCCAATCGGTAGAAGAGACAAAATTGCCACGATTACTCCGGCCAAAAATGGGGAGAAGCCGATAATTGCAAAACCGATTGCTCCGACAACACCCTGGGAAATCGCGACAATAAAAGTTGAGACAAAGGCTGTATAGCTAACCGCTCGGAAACGCTTAAAAATTTCTAAATTATATTTTTCCGGAAGCGGCGATAGACTCATAATTCCCTCGAGCATCTTTTTCCCGTCGACAAAAAAGAAGAACATCGCGAGAATAATAAAAACCAAAGAGGCAATAAAATTAGTCGTTTCACGTAAAATTATCGTCGCTTCTTCTAAAAGCCAATTACTTAATTCCTTTAAGAGCGATAATGAAAAATCTTTAAAAACAGTTTCATTAATATTAAAGTGGTCTAATCCTAAATATTTTAATACTCCCTTCTGCGAAGTCGCCGTTTTAAAAACATCATTTAAATTATTGGTTTCAAAAAACTGCGCCGCCTCGGTATATGCTTCAACTGATTTTTCACCGGCATAAATTGCCATTTTAATTGAAGGAATTATAACAATCAAGACTAAGAACAAGCACATTAAAACAGCGGCTAAGTTGCGGCGTCCTTTCAAGAAGCTGACTAATTTATCATAAACCGGATAAAAAACCGAAGCAATGACAATCGCCATGATTATCTCCTTTAAAAAAGGCCTAAAGACGAAATAAGCGCCGACACTTACCAGAAACACGAGGATTAAGATAAATGGTTTGGTTAAATCTTTAGGCATATTTTTATACCACTTGAATGTGGCCGCAAGTTATTTAGTTTCTTTATGCAAAGTATTTTTTTTGCATTTATTGCAATACTTGGATAATTCGAGACGAGCCTTAATAACTTTCTTATTTTTTCGTGAATGATGGGTTACAGTCTTGCAAACCGTACACTCCATTTTGATCATGTTATCTTGCGACATATTTATTATTTTTAAAAATTGTTAATCTTCGATTTAACAATATATAAAAAACGAATAAAAGTCAAACTTCTTATCTAAATTTCGCTTATTTCTGGCAGTTTGGGCAATAGTGTGTACCGCGACCGCCTATTTTAATGCGAATAATATCACTTTGGCATATCTGACATTTTTTCCCTTTTCGGCCGTAAACTTTTAAAAACTGCGAATAGTTACCTTTTTGGCCCTTTGAATCGACATAATTATTGAATGTCGTCCCGCGATAAACAACGGCTTTTTTTATAATCTTAGTTATTACTTGCCATAATTTTTTTATTTCTTTTTCCTTAAGCGCGCTAACTATCTTTTGCGGCCTAATTCCGGCCGCAAATAAAGCCTCATCGACGTAGATATTTCCTAATCCCGCGATCTTTCTTTGATCAAGCAATAAGACCTTAATTTTAGTTTTCTTGTTTTCTAAGATTTGCCTAAAATTTTCATAAGTAAAATTATTGGTTAAAGGCTCTAACCCGTAATTTTC
>Ga0074198_1002132_pt1 | contig 11081 bp, 12 predicted proteins | sample EPASupsiteSAE323_FD_64527 | JGI IMG/M metagenome (GOLD analysis project Ga0074198, IMG submission 64527) | Bioremediated contaminated groundwater from EPA Superfund site, New Mexico - Sample SAE3-23 | ecosystem: Environmental > Aquatic > Deep subsurface > Groundwater > Contaminated ...
TAATTTAATATATTCTCCATAGCCTTCTTTTTCTAAATCTTTAACATGTATAAACCTTAATGCCGCGGAATTTATGCAGTATCTTAATCCGGTCGGTTTTGGACCATCATTGAAAACATGCCCCAAGTGGGAATTTGCTTTCCCACTTCTGACTTCTGTTCGAACCATTCCATGATTGGTGTCTACTTTTTCAAAGACGGCGGTACTTTTTAGTGGCTTGGTAAAGCTCGGCCATCCACAGCCAGAATCGAATTTATCCGAAGAACTGAAAAGAGGTTCACCTGAAACAATATCTACATAAAGTCCAGCATTTTCATTATTCCAATATTCATTGTTGAAGGGTATTTCTGTTCCGCTTTCTTGCGTTACATAAAATTGAATAGAGTTTAAATACTTGTGAAGTTCTTCTTCGGTAGGTTTTTTAAAGTTTGGGGATACCATAATCATTCCTTTCATATTCAAAAGAATTTTGACACATATTTATATTTTACTAATGCTTAGAAAATATTCAATATATTAATATTGTTGATATAATTAAGCTTTTACATTATGAATATTTTTACCAATTATTACAGATACTAATTGTAATAGAAAGGAAGGGATTGATTATGGCATTATTAGGGAATCCATTTGTTGCAAATGTACCACGCCAAATGTCTGATCAAGAATTGGTACAGGCGCTGCGCGTAGATATTGCAGGAGAACTTGAAGCAATTATTACTTATGAAGCACATGCAATGGCAACTACTGATGAAAGAGTAAGAATGGTTCTTCAACGTATTGCAGATGAGGAGAGAACGCATGTAGGAGAATTGCAGCAGGTTCTTTTCATGTTAAGCCCAAATGAAGCAAATTATACTGAAAAAGGAAAACAAGCTATTCAGCAGCAGCAAAATCAGAATTTTCAGATTCCGCTACAGTAAAAATATAACAAATGAAGAGCGTATTGTTTTATGCTCTTTATTTGTTATAGAGAAATGTTTTATTAAAAGACTAGCTATAATATTATTGCATTTTTGAGAATGATTTATTATTTTGGTGGAAGCTGAGTCTTATAATTACTAAATACGTTAAAAGTTTCAGTAATTTGAGGGATTCCCACAATTTCTGCTTGGTATTCGCCTAAGTTAAACAACTCATTAAAAAAAATTGATAAATACCAACCCAAAATTGTTTTGTATGTTGAAGAAGCTTGTAAAACATATCAGGTAAAGATAGGCACATTATTATCAAATCTAAATATAATAGTATGATAGATTGTGTTAATAAAGTGGTAAATATCGTGAAATATTTAAATCCTGAAAAGTTATTTGTGTCTTTTAGACCAGAGGCTACTCTAACGGGACCTATATTCCCAAGACGTTATACGCTCACTCATTCAGATGATACAGGAGAACTTTTTTTGATTATTGGATCGCAGTATGCTTATGATAAATTTAGTGCAATGAGAGATGAAGTGTTAGGTGAATGGAAAATGGACAATGGACAGAATAGGTTAGAGATTAATCTACATGTTGATGGAGAATTTGGTGCAGAAATGGCATATTTGCGTAATCAAATATTTAGGAGAGAGCTTCCTTTAGCTCTTGAAGCCATTAGATATGGAGATAGAGAGTTTTTTAACATCCATCAGGTATTGGATTATGCTCCTATATATGTAAAATTCAATTCCTCTATCCCGGAATTAAATCGTACTGAATACTGGGGAACGCCTTCTGAATATAAGTAGGGTTAGGCAGTATATTCATTTGTAAAAGAAATCAGAATTATGGTCTAACAAAACTCACCCAAAATATCTATTATTAGGGTGAGTTTTCTATGCTTAAAAAATCTTTTATTAGCGGTGCACTTATATTAATGCTTTCAGGTCTTGTTGTAAGGGTTATGGGGTTTGTTTATAGAATATATCTTTCAAATCTTATAGGCGCAGAAGGTATGGGCTTGTTCCAGTTGATATTTCCTTTATACTCTTTGGTAATTCTTACATTGACCTCGGGCATATCAATTTCTGTATCACGAATGGTTGCGGAGGAAATGGCCAAGAATCATCATGCAAATACAAGAAGGATTATGATATGCGGATTGAAGCTGATTGTAGGTGTTTCAATTTTTGTTTCGTTATTGTGTTTTGCGTTTGTTGATTTTATAACTACTTCAATATTGAAAGATTGGAGGACGTATTATTCTTTAATTCTGTTGATTCCATGTATACCAATAATAGCTGCAGCTTCGGCTTTGAAAGGCTATTTTTATGGGATTCAGGAAATGATGCCTACTGCTATTTCACAAATAGTAGAGCAAATTGTTAGAATAACACTGGTAATGCTTACTGCTGGTTGGTTTTTAAATGTGGGGCTTGAGTACGCCTGTGCTATAGCAACGTTTGGAACTGCCTTGGGCGAAATTGCTAATCTGCTGGTATTATTTATAATGTATCGTCTTAAAAAAAGTATATACTTTGATGACAAGCAGAATAGAGGATTATTAAATAATGTGAAAATTTATAAAGGACTATTTTTTTCAGCATTGCCAATTTCGTTTAATAGATTTGTATCATCAGTTATGGGCGCTATTGAAACTTTATTGATACCGGTAAGATTAGTAGTTGGAGGAATGAGTCATCAGCTTTCTCTGGAAGCCTTCGGTACAATGACTGGAATGGCAATGCCTTTGATATTCTTTCCTACAGCGGTTACTTCTGCGCTAGCTACTGCACTGGTTCCATCTATTTCTGAATCGGTTGCAAAGAATAATTATAAAGCAGCAAGGTACAAAATATCCAAGTCAATACAAATAACATTAGTGCAGGGAATTATTTTTACTGTAATTTTTAGCTGCTATTCAAATCAAATTTGTAATGTTATTTATAGAAAGGGAAAAGTTGGAGCAGTTTTATATTTGCTGTCTTTCACATGTACATTTATTTACTTGCAGCAAATCCTAAACGGTATTCTAAATGGATTAGGGATGCAGGCAGTATCGCTTTGGAATTCATTGATAGGAGGTATACTAAGAATTGGATTTGTGTACTTTTATATTCCTTTATATGGAATTCAGGGTTATGTATGGTGCATAATTATTAGTGCAGTTCTGGTTTGCATACTGAATATTTATGCGATAGTTAATAAGATAAGTTTAGAAATAGATATCAAAAATTGGATTGTTAAGCCTGGAATAGTTGGATTATTAATGGCCGTATGTAGTAGATATATTTATAGTTTCTTTTCGATTTTTCTAACAAATGATATTTGGACAATATCTTTCACCCTATTGGCTAATGTGGTTATAGCCGTGGAATTAATGTCAATAGTTGGGGTAATTGAAAAAGGGGAATTAACAAAACTTCTTGGAATTAAAAAGCTTAGCAACATGTAAATATAAACAAGGAGAGAAAAAGTAGATACCTTTCTAGAAGGTGCAGCCTTTTATAATTGATAAATCAAAGGAAGACATTAGTTGCTTGTTATTACTTAAGAATATTAAAAAAAATTTGTTTCTGCTAGTAACCAAGAACTAGAAACTAGCTACCTGCAGTAAAAATCTTGGATACAAGTTTCTTTAGTTCTTTATACATCATTGTTTTTATTTCCGGTCAATTTATAGCTAAACTTAAAGGGCGTATTTTTTGTTGCGTTATATTTTTTTATACTATATAATTTAATATATCTGTCTATAATTACCATATTTATTATATATGATTTCCCATAAATTGCGGAATTCAGGAATATCAACAAATTTGAAGGGAGGGTATTATTCTTACCTTGGTTGGTTGAGAAAAGAAAGGAGTGTTGAACATGGAGTGGGAAGAGTTTTATGCCAGAAAAAATGCGTCAATTATGGTTATTACTTTTGGAGATCAACAAGCTCTCGAATGCTTAAAACAGCTATATGAGGCTAAGGGCGCAGATGTGGTTTTATGCGCATTGGAGTGTTTTGATCCTGTTGGATTCACAGACAGAGAAATCATTATGTTTTGGGAGCAATGCGGTGATGATGTAGAACTCATAACAAAAATTATTGCAAATGTTCATGGGAACAGTTATAAACTAACAGATTTCATGGGTTTTGTCCAACATAATAAGCCATTAAAGGAGCTGCAACAGATAGAAAACTTACCTAAAAATGCTCTAAAACCAGTATTACCATTAAGCAAAAGAGAACCTTGATTCGTCAAGGTTTTCTTTTGCTTATAATTTTACTATTTATCAATACATATTAATCAAATTTCTAAAAGCTTTTTCAAAGCTTTCGTCATCTTCTTTTGTCCGCTTACGTGGTCCTGAAGTTCTTCCACCACCTTGGCGAACCTTTTTCCCGATGTGCCTTTCAAATAAAAGCTTATCAATATTTTCATTGGAGTATATAAGTCCATTCTGATTTATTGCATTGGCACCTTTGGGCAGAGCCATTGCAGCTACTCCATAATCCTGGGTAACTACGATGTCTCCTTTGGCAACTTGGTTTGCAAGAGCTATATCCACAGAGTCGCGAGCCTTGTCTAATATTTTTACATCAGAATAACCATCGTTTATCACATGACTGGTATCAATGAACATTATGACAGGGATATTATGTTCTTTTGCAAGCCTTACAATTATTTGTTTTACTGGGCATGCGTCAGCATCAACTAATATTTTCATTAAATAAGTATCCTTTTTTCTTCTTAGTATAGCTGATTTAGAGTGTACTTTCAAATGAAATGCAGGGAATCTAAAGTTTCAAAATTTTTTTAATTTCTTCCTTTACTCCACAAATTTCTTTATCGGTACAATCAAGAGCATAAAGATTTGACGGCATAAGCTTGGTTTTTGCCATATAATCAAAGGTGTCTTTGTATAATACCCCATACTGAAAGGCCTGATCATCATATTCGCTAAGTGGTCCTTCATTAAGCCTTGCCGCAATTCGTTTCTCGATTTCAGCCTTATCCATGTTGTACATGAAAATTACTCTTATTCCAGGGTTATTGGTCAAATATCTGTAGTAAACCTCTGCTCTTTCGTGCATTGGTACAGTAAACAACATGTTCGGTGATATGACTTCTGCGCACCTATCTTGGCAGATTATTCCATCATTCAACAAATCTGCTGCCAGTGTGGTTTTTCCTACTGCATCACTGCCTTCTAGAATTGCGTTGGTTGGTATTACAGAACCGTCAAAAATTTGTCTGTTCTGAAACAAAAGGTTGCTGGTTACCTCAAGAAATCCTTTTGGCGGTACATAAAGAGGGAGTTTGCCACTTTGTTCAGGATAAACCACCGCAACCTCAACCATAACGAACTTTACGGGGTTAAAGAATTCATCCACATCAAACTCAAAATCGCTATCCCTGTAATAGCTTCGAATCTTTTTGATATGCCTGTCATTGTTGAGGTACATTGCCTGTCCAAATTCCTGCTCTGAAATCTGCTCAATGTCCGTAAATCCGTAATCTTTTTTCAAATGTCTGGTAAACAGTATCTGTCCGTTGTGATTGTATCTCCTATACTTGTAACCTCCATGAAAAGTTTGTACTATTTCGTATCTTTCCAGCAGCTCCATTTTTGAAAAGTAATCCAAAAATTTTTCCTTCTTGGTAGGTATGAACTTTCTTTCCAGATTCGGAACTTTTCCCAATCTCAATTCCATTATGCTTACCTCCTATATTTTATTTTAAAATTTGTTCAATTTGTAATCGGTCACCTCGCCACAGTAAAATACCATATGGGATAATCCGTAATTCAACTTTTTTGAATAAAAAGTAATATTAATGTTTTTGTATTTCCACTCATATCTGTCGAAAAACTCCTCATCTTTTTTTACACAAGGCAGAATGCTGTTCATATAATTAATAATCTCATCACTGTCGTCCTTGGTATAACCATTTTGTTTTATCCATTCCGAATATGGATTATCATAGTTGTTGTTCAATGTGTTCATGTTAAGCGTCTTTAAACTTATGCTCGTAATGTTAGAAAATATTTTGCAGTATTTTTCGATATCATCTAAAAGCATATCCATCTTTTTTGACCTTAGTAAAACATAATTTAATCTCAAATTTGCATTATAAAAATTTTTTGTATTTAAATAATCTCTTTTATAACCTAAAATTTTCATATCTTCCTTACTATCTAGGGAAACCCTTGTAATTTCAAAAACATAATCATCATTAAACAGGTTGAATTTCTTATTGTTCTCCTCGAAAAAAATATTCCCGGATGTTTGAAATCTTCTTTCTTCAAAGATATCTACTTTTTTTACTGCCTTGTAAACTGTTTCAAGGTCTTCAAAGCTGTTTAATGATGGCTCGCCGTTTCCGCTGAATATGAAATACCTAAACCTGATTTCGGCATCTTTCAGCGTTTGCAATTTTTCTTCAAGCTTTTCAAATTTGTTATCTCCCAGAGACCATCGGGTAATTTTTGCAGTGCAATAAGGGCAGTTTTTGTCGCATTCAAATGAGCTTCCAATCAGTTCAAACTCCTTATAAGTTTTATTATTCATGTTTTCACTCCTTGCTGCATAATAATCTTTAGCATTTCGTCGGCACTCTCTACTTTTGTCATGATTAGGCTTTTATTTAACTGGCTTCCCATTACCATCGGAAACCAGTACTCAGAATGAATGCTGTACGTAGTTGCAGTTTCCTTGTAAAAAATCCTTATTTCCTTATTCTTAACGGATGCATAAATCAACTCTGCAATTGTTCCGGCTGAAAAGTTCTCATCAAAATATGCTATAAATACATCACTTCTGTCGATTGCCTCCAACTCGCTTTTTACAACTTCATTGCAGTCAACAGATGTGAAATGTCCGTCTGAAGCTTTTTCACAGTAAAAACACCCTACATATTCCATGTTATCATTGAGCTTTAATCCTTCACTAGCATATGTAAGGAGCGTTGAATCTCCAAGAAGCTTGGCTCTGTAGTCATTCGAAAGCCTTTCCGACAAAGCTTGCCCTGAATATGCTTTTTCCTTCTTATTGAACTTGCCTCCGAAGTAAAATTTCTTCATTTACATCACCTCCATGCAGTTCCTTGTACCAGGTTGTGTAGCTCCCTACAGCCAGAGCTGTCCAAACAATGTTTAGCAGCATCAGATAAAATGCTTGATTGGGAAGCGTGAAATATACAACAGCCATCAAAATATCATCAATAAACCATAAAACCCAGGTTTCCAGTTTCTTTTTTGCCATCAGCCAGGTTGCTGCAATCCCCAAAGCAGTTGTAAAGGCATCTAATAATGGCAGAGGGTCATCGGTTATTCTCAATAAGTAAGTTATAACAGTTGTGGCTAATAGAATTACACCTGAGTAAAAAACTCGTTCTTTATTGGTTAATACGGAAACCTTTAATGGCTTTTCGGATTTTTTGTTCCATAATATCAATCCATAAATGCCCATAAATAAGTAAATGGAATTCTCGAATACATCGCCATAGAGCTTTACAATCAAAGAATAGACAATAAGCACGATTATCATAGCATTGTAAAAAATCCAATTTTCTTTATTGTGAATCATAATTAAAATACCTTGAATCAGACCTAGAATTACTGCACTCCATTCCAAAACACTTAATACCATAATCTTTACCTCCAAGTTTTTAGTTTGTCGTTTTTAATTACTTGCGAATCGATTTATTACGCGTGCTACTTTTATTTCCACAGCAAGGGTCAAAATAAGTTAACCTATTTAAAGATATAATACTAAGGTCTCTTGATTTTTCGCCACTATAATATTTTTTCATATGTTACCTTTTGGGCCCTTCTGGTATAATATCCATGAGGTGTAATGCTATGAATGAAAATATTGAAAAAGCTATTCTTTTACTGGATGGAAAGACAGACAACAAGTTTAAATATAAAGATATTTCAAAGCTCACAGGTTACCATGAGAAATCTTTAATAAGATTGAGCAGGAACCTCAAAAAATATGGCAAGGAAAGAATGCTTGAAAAAGTTAGAAAAGGGTACAATGAACCAATAAAAGTTCAAGAGGGAAGATATATATTGGATATGATTATACAATCGGGGGAGAGCAGCATAACTAAAAAGTACCAATATTATCTTAGTGCATGCAAAAAAGAAAAATTATTCAACCCAAGAAGCTTTTCAGCAGTATATTCACTGCTTGTAAAAAATGATTTAAGGTCATGCAGCACAATAGGTTCAAAAACAAAGCCGAAAGAATCTGATTTAGTTAAAGAGAAGAACCATATAGTTATATTTAAGGTTGATAAACTGCCCAAGAGTAACTTGTTTGTTTATACAGCAATAGATTATAAATCTTTAAGAATCATAAAAGTGCTATTCTCCAGAAAGTCTGAAATGAAAATTTGTGCTGATTTTCTTAGATATATAACCGAAAACATTGGCATACCTGATTTGTTTTACTGCTATGGTTCACTGCTTTTAAGAAGACCGGTTTATGGTCAGACAGAGTTTGCAAGAATGTGCAGTGAATTAGGTATCGTGGTGGAATACAATTATGATAATGATGCAGAAGGTGCATACAAGCTGCTTAAAAAAGAGCTAATTTCAAATTTGACAGAATGCATAAAAAATAGTGGCATAAAAACTACTAAGGAATTAAATGAGCTTTTTGAAAAAAGTGAAATGTTCAGTAAAGGAAGAAAAATTAAAGAAATAAAGTATGGCAGGCTGCCAAAAAGCACAATCATAGATGATATTATATGCATCAAGCGCCAAAGAAAAGTTCTTTCACGAAATATGGTGCAATTTGAAAATGGGCTTTATAGGATATTACTGCCTGAAGGCATGAATTTAGATGGAAGGACAAAGGTTAAAGTACTTATGGATTATAACAGCCATAAGGTCAGGGTGCTATATGAGAATGAGATATATAATGTTGAGCTCATACAAATAAAAACATCCAAAAAGTTTTATGAGTAAAATGTTTAAGTATAAAACAATAAAAAATTATCGATTAACAATAAAAATATATTGATAAATGGATAACGCTTGATTATAATAAAAATAGAATAAAGTATTAAGGAGGAATATTGATGCCTGTATTGGGAGAAAAAGGATTAATCCGAATAGCAAAGTACTTGCTGGATTTGGTGTTTCTTGGAGGTTTACTGATTTTTGTTGGGTTGCCAATGGTATTAGGTTGGTATATTGATATATTGAAACGGACTGGAAATGAGAATTACTGGTTTCTTTTAGGTTTCTTGTACATAACTGGATTAGTTTGCTTGATAATGGTAAATGAAATGAGGAAAATATTCAAAAATCTTAATAGAAATAATCCTTTTATAATTGAGAATGTCAAGGGTTTAAACAGAATTGCGGTGGGCTCATTTTTGTTAGCAGCTTCATATATAGTAAAAATATTTTGTTATAATTCTTTTTTAACAATAATAATTTCAATGATATTTATCATATTAGGACTTTTCATGTACATTCTGGCGCAAGTCTTTTATCAGGCAGTAATGGTGAAGGAAGAAAACGATTTAACAATATAGAGGAGAAATGCAATGGCGATAATAGTAAATTTAGATGTGATGATGGCAAAAAGAAAAATTGGTTTATCAGAGCTAGCTTCTAAAATAGATATTACTTTGGCAAACCTATCAATCTTAAAAAATAATAAGGCAAAAGCTATGCGGTTTTCTACTCTGGAAGCCGTTTGTAAGGCTTTGGATTGTCAGCCGGGTGATATACTTGAGTATGGACCAGATGATAGTGATAAAAGTAATGATTTATAAATAAAACAAAAATATTTATTGAGTTAAGGAGACCTTAAAAATGGAAGAAAATATTACTATAAATAACGAGAATATAGACAAAAGAATTATTAATAGAAAGAATATTATTTTGTTGGTATGCTGTCTGGTGCTTGGAATTTTGTTCGAAATATTGTTTTATGGAAAACTTTTGGGTATTTCTTATCCGCTATTTATTTTAGCGTTTTATGGTATTCTGTTATGGAATCTAAGAGAAAAAATCACGTTTGAGCTTAATTTTGCATGGATGTTAAGTATTCCGATTCTGGCACTATCTTTTACGTATTTTATATATTCGAATGTGATTTTTATGATTCTGAATTTTATTGCGGTTCCTGTTCTTATCATTATACAAACCACCTTGATTACAGGAAATAATAAATACGATTGGTATTCTGCAAAATTTATCAAGGATATATGCAAGAGTACGTTTATAAGACCTTTTTCTTTCATACTAAAGCCGTTTGAAGTTTTATCCGATATGATTTCACAGAATCTAAAAAATAGAAAAATATCAGTTGCTGGCAAAGTATTTGCCGGATTAGTAATATCAATACCGTTGGTAATTCTGGTTGTTGTGTTGCTATCATCAGCCGACCAGATTTTCAAGCATTTTACAGGAAGCATTTTTAACTTTTTTTATTATGTAAATATTCAAGAATTTACCTTAAAGGCAATGCTTGTTCTTCTTATATGTTTTCTATCCTTTAGCTATCTATGGAGCTTGAGTAATTTTGTTAAAACCGGTGAAGAAATTGAAAAAGAAGTGCGTTCGAATGAAATATTTGATAAAATAATTATTATAACAGTGCTTTGTGTAATAAACCTGATTTATATGTTGTTTGTATTTATACAGTTTACGTACCTGTTTGGGGGCTCCAATTTTGCACTGCCTCAAAATTTTACACATTCCGAATATGCTCGAAGAGGTTTTTTTGAGCTTGTTGCAGTAACCCTGATTAATTTAGGTGTATTACTCGGGGGTATGAATTCAGCTAAACAGGCAAGCAAGATGGTTGATAATATTCTGCGGATTTTAAATTCAATTTTGGTAATTTGTACGTTTGTTATGTTGTATTCAGCACATTTTAGAATGTCGTTGTATGAACAAATATATGGTTATACTTATTTAAGAGTACTTACGCATGCATTTATGATTTTTATATTTTTCTTACTTCTGGTGTCTCTTTATAAGGTTTGGAATGAAAAGTTTTTATTGGTTAAGGCATATATAGTAATTGCCATTATAGCTTATATTATTGTAAATTATGCAAATGTTGATGTACTAATTGCACACAAGAATTATGAACGTTATCAAAAGACCAGACAGATAGATGTTTGGTACCTAGGCATA
>Ga0074198_1002133_pt1 | contig 11078 bp, 10 predicted proteins | sample EPASupsiteSAE323_FD_64527 | JGI IMG/M metagenome (GOLD analysis project Ga0074198, IMG submission 64527) | Bioremediated contaminated groundwater from EPA Superfund site, New Mexico - Sample SAE3-23 | ecosystem: Environmental > Aquatic > Deep subsurface > Groundwater > Contaminated ...
TATTCTAACTGATTGCCAATACCGGGAAATATTAACTGTCAGAAATTACTGGCGTAATGAAAAAACAGAAGTCAGCGATGCTATTGTTTATGCTTCTCTTTTATTAATAATTGCAATAATTGCTTATATTTTCTGCCGCAATATTAGAAAAAGTTTAATTAGAGCTCAAAAGAGCGAGGCCGCCCTGAAAGAAGAAAGGGATTCGCTTGAAATTAAAGTCATTGAAAGAACTAACCAGCTGAAACAGGCGGAGATAGAAAAAATAAATCAGCTCTATCGACTTGCCGAATTCGGCCGCCTATCTTCTGGAATATTCCACGACCTCATAAATCCTTTAACCGCGATTTCCCTTAACCTTGAACAAGTAAAAGATAACGGGCAAAATGAAATTTCAGGCGCTAAATCATATCTTGGCCAAGCCATTCTTGCCACCCATAAAATGGAGGATATGATCGGCAGCATAAAACGACAGATACAGCGAGAAGACAAGATGCTTATTTTTATACTAAATGAAGAAATTAAACAAATAATTAATATATTGGCCTACAAAGCGCGCCAAGCGAACGTTGTTATAAATTTTATTCCGACGGAAAAAATAGAATTATTCGGGGACCCAGTAAAATTCGGACAAATTATTCTTAATTTATTAGCTAATGCAATTGAGGCTAGCGAGAGCGCTTTTCCTAAAAGCGAGAAGGAAGTTAAAATTGAAATAAAAACAGACGATAATAATGTTTATATCCTCGTTAGCGACCAGGGCTCCGGTATCAGCCAAGAGAATATAAGCAGAATATTTGAACCATTTTTTAGTACAAAAACTAGTACCGGACGCGGCCTCGGAATCGGCTTATCATCAACAAAAAATATTATTGAAAAGTCATTCAGAGGCTCGATAAGTGTAGACAGCGGCCCGGGGCTCGGATCACAATTTCTTGTTTCTTTACCAGCCAAATAAAATGAAGAAAAACAACGCTTATTTTTGGCCCGAATGGTTTTATAACTCACTGCCATTAAACGAGCATGAAAAAATTCAGTCAAAAATAATAAAAGAACTTAATCTTGCTAATTCATATCTTTGGGAAGCACTTAATATTTACGATGATTTTTTTGATGGACAAGGAAAATCGAGCGAACTGCCGAAAGCAAATAATTATTATCGAAATTTTTTAGAGACCTATTACCGTTTAAACTTTAATCCGGATTTTTATAAACTATTTAATAAAATTATAGATAAATTAGACGCTGCTAACCGGCAAGAAATAAAGAATAATCATTTTAAGATTGGAAATGGAATAGTAATTCTTCCAAAAAAGCTACCCTCATTTAAAGACTTAACCTCGCTTTCTAAAAAATCATTAATTCTCAGTGCCGGCCCGATAGCGATTTATTATCTTCTTAAAAAATCTAAAATAGAAATTAAAGCCGTTTATAATTTCTTTCGTCTAGTTTTATCCGCCAGACAACTGGCTGACGACATCTTTGACTGGCTTGATGATTTAAAAAACGGCTCGATAACAGCCGCCAATATTTTAATTCTAAAAGAATTAAAGAAGCAAAAAATAAATTTAAATATAAAGAAGGATGAGGGGTTTGTTCTTCGCTTATTTATTGATAAAACGAGTGAAAAAAATTATAAAGATTTAAAAAATCTCTGCCAAAAATCACGTGCGGCTCTTAAGCAAATTGGTTTTACTCAAAATTGCCAATTAGCAAAAGGCTTAATCACTCCAATTGAAAAAAATTTATCAAAAGCAATTTATAATAAAAATCATTTAATTCTCTAATTTTAATATTATAAAACCCCCTTTACTCTAAGAACAAAGTTCTTTGAATAGAGGGGGTAAATTAGCTATTTTTTTCGAGGATAAACAGTATAGCAGCTTTCACTGCCACTAAAGAAAACGTCAGAGTAGAATTTTCTTAAAGATATCGATAAAACTCCCATATCATCTCGGGTTATATCTAAAGGATAATATTCGCCGTCTATCTTCGTCATAACAAATACAGGCATATTATTAGGAATAAGCTCAGTAAAAATATTGAAACTAAATTCGATTATTTGAGCTGGCGTTAACAATATATCCTCTAAACCATGATTGATTATATTGGAAAACGAAAAATCCGAACCAGTAAATCGGCAGATATCAATTATAGTTTCCGGCGTCGGCATCGAGGGTTGGTCCAACCCAAATTTTTCTATATTTGGATCCAGATAGGTAAAGAGCTTTTCGACATTTGTACCGCCTTCTTGCTTTTCAACATTGCCAAATAATACTTTTCCAAGCACTGTTTCAGGTATATCACCTAATAATTTTTTCTTTTCATTTAATAATATCCAACGATTTTCGGGAAAAACATTACTTAAACGCCGACTTCCATCAAGTGCTTTAATTTTAACCGACATGTCGCTGGTTATTATATTAGCTTCATTATTAGAAATTAACTGTTTAAAAAAATGATATACTTGCTCTGGTTTCTCAATTATTTTTTGAATAGTTGGAAGAGTTGCTCCGGGCAATTGTAAAGCTGCATGTAGTGCATCATTCAAAATTCTTGACAATTCGTCAATTGTTTCTTCGGTTACCACGTTTTTTACATTACTACCTTCATCCATTTTAGACCTCGTTTTTTAAACAATGAATCCGCGTTCTACCCCGCAGATATTGGGTTTTTACAAAAATTATTTTCTCAATTGTTTGAGTTTATTTCAGTTTCTAGTTCAAGAATGAAACTTATCATAAACTCAATCATAGGAAGTGCTAATTCTTTTGCCAAAGTGCTTTTTAAATTAGCAAGACAGCTGATTTGGAAATTTATTTGATCAATAATATATTTTCCAACACCAACCCTTTTACCTTCTTTATCTTCAAATCGGCGATCAAAATCAACTGATGTCATACCCCAGGTTTCTCCTTTCGGATTAACTGGGTCGTATACTCTTTGGTTCGCCTTTGAGGTACATGCCCTTACTATTCCGCCTGCACCAAACATATCAAGCATGTCGGCATCGCGAATTATATCTAATAATTTTCCTTCGCCGCAGAACTTTTTATTATGGAATCTTATTGCATTACAGATTTCAAATATTTCTTCAGGCAGAAAAAGATTTGTCGCTATTAAGTATTGGGCCGTGATTTCCGCGCCTCTTTCTCCATGATCACCGCAATTATCTAACATTCCGATATCATGTAGTAGAGCTGCGGTTTCCACCACATCAAAATTTAAATATTGTTCAGATTTTGCAATTTTTAAAGCCCACTTTCTAACTCGATCTACATGCTCAAAATCATGCGCGGGTATGATTGAGTTGGCCATTTTTTCCATTACATAATCTTTTACAATTCTTACTCTTTCGTTTTTCATTTTCAACCTCTTTATTTATTAAATTACAATTTTCATCTTTTTTTTACAAATTAGATTTCGAGCTACCTTAACATAAAACAAGATATATATCAAGAGCCAAGGTTGATAAAGCAATGGCTACATTTTTTGCTATTTGGAGCTATAAAAACCAAACATTATTTATGACAAATAACCTATTAAACTCGTATTAACTGTGAAGTCAGAATATTTTTTGGCTGAAGCAATTGATAAGAGGCTAATTAAATTATTAAAGTGTGAAGCTTTATCTTGCAAATTAAAGGCGTTAATCACCTCAGAAAACAAATACGAAATATTTTTTTCGTAAGATCCTAAATCTCTAATTTGAATATTATTATTTTGATTAACGCTAATTCCACTAACATCAGAATAAAATTTTATAAATTCATCAAAAAGCCCAGTTTCATTAATATATTTAAAATACTTCAAGGGATCGTCTTTCAAACCCTTAAAAATATTACCCAAAAACAACTCGACAAATACACCCTCCTTATTATTCATTATAAAATTAAAGGTGTTCTGAACTTCTTTTTTATTTCTCGCAATCGCTTTCAAGGTTTCGATTTCAATCTCAAAACCAAGTTGGCATGAAAACTTTAAAGCTCTAAATATCATATGGGGTTCATCTTTAAATTGCGTGTCCGGATCTTTTACTGTTTTAATCACTTTTTCCGCGAGATCTTGCCTACCATTAAAATTATCTATAATTTTTCCTGTTTTTAAATCATAAAAAATTGAATTTATAGTAAAATCTGGCAAATTATCCTCTATTGTTGGTACCAAGCTTAAATCGATTGGAATATTAGTATTACTTCCTATTGGTAAAAATCTATACACAGTCAAATTTTGGCTATCTATTCTGGTTTTACCATCCAAATTATATTCATGCAATAAGTATTCAATTTTTGATTCCCTCTCTTCTCTGTCCTTGTTGTAAACAATTCTCAAATCAATTTCCTTCCACTCTCTTTCTAAAATAATATCCCTAATAGCTCCTCCAAAAACGTAAACACTGATAGATTCATCTTTTTTAAAAACACTCAAAAACGAAAGATTATATTTTTCGCTAAATTTTTTTATCATAATTAATTAATGTAAAGTAATTTATATTATAATTTAAATTTTAAATTATATTAGTTCATGCAGTCTACTCAGCAACTAGTTTAATTTCCTATACTTCCATTTTAATTCAAATTTTTTAGGAATAGTTGTTAATTTTTTAAGCTTATTATCCCATAGGTATTTTAGAAATCCATCTAAATCTCTATTATCTATAAAAGGCGGCTTTTTCTCTGGCCACCAAACTGGATCAAAAAGATCCATAACGTTCCCACTATAATGCCTGCTTAGGTAAGCTTTTGATATTCTTTTCAGATAGTTAGACGACGCGTCTCTTCCTGATAATTTAATAATATCTACTCCTAATTTCTCATAAACAGAAACATCTTCTGGCCGTATAAAACATGAATTTAAAAAATAAATAGTGTCTGTCGGCCTTTTTTCTATGCAATATGCTTCAAAGCTATTTTTATGATCTTTAACATTCTCAAATGACATCTTACTATTATAAAAATAATGTTTTTTCATTTTAGGGCAATTATACAAACATAATTCATTCGCAAGTAATTCAATTTCAACCGGAGCCATTCCTTTTTTCTTTTTTTTGGCATTTTTAATATGCTGCAATAACAACGCCCTGTCTCTATTAACAGTTTGGTGCAAAGTGATTCTTTTAATATTTGGAAATTTCTCTCGCAAAGCATTGACCTGTTTGATCGTTTTTAATCCAAAAACTATTGAAACATTAACTGGCAGATTTGGATATTTATCTCTTAGAAATTTAAGAATATTTATGTTGGCTACGGTAACTATCGACGGTTTCTGACTAACCACCCAGCTTATGTATTCATCTAGTTTTCTCAAATTTTCTGAATCACCAAGATCGGGACAAAAACTGCTATTCAAAAGATAATTTACATCCATTGTAGTTTTAAGGCGTTTAAATTGTTTTTCTGTTTCTACTAAGGACAGCTTAGGAATTTCTTTATATCTTGCGCTCCCTAAATAACCATTTTTCAAAGCAAAAAATACCTGAAATATAAAATCATCTTTTTTATTATGTTCTTTAAAATATTTAATCAGATGGCTGTCAAAATTATAGCCGATTGAAAATTTCATAGTCCTAAAATTATCTTATTGAATCAAATTTTTTCACGCTGAAATTTTTTATCCAAATATTCTTGAATAGCTTTAATGTCAATCAGTTGATGCTCCCCGCCTAGCTCCTTCTTATAAGAGATTAAGTCGCGCGGATCCATAATAGAAACAGCAATTCCATTGATATTGGTAATTATACCGTCAAATAATCTTTTTTCCTTAACTTTCATCCATTCGGTTTTTGCTAGATTACTCATTTTTAAAGTATCCACATCAGTCAAATCAATATCTTGTCCTAAATAATTAAGAGACAGTGTATCGCAATCCCATTTCTCGTTTGAATAATGCTTTGGGCCCGCTGTAATATAACTAGAAACATCTGGAATAATCGTGCTAAAATATTTTCCAGAAATTGATATATCTATATCATTTATCTCTCGAGGTGATCCATATATTTTAGCTGCAAAACCCCCACCAATCTTATAAGAGGCCTTATTTTTATCAAGAATCTCCACTATCCAGCGAAGTCCTTCCATTGTCTTATTATCCAAGTCTATTTTCATATATTTAAATTATAACATACCGTTTAAAACCTATAAACTTCATAAAAAAGACCCTCTTGATTTTTTTGGAAACAAATCAAAAGGGTCAAAACGAACAAAATTAGTTATGAGTGATCGCAGAATTGCGGGAGAAAACCCGATCGCCAGCGAGCCATCCGCACGTCTGCTCGACCGAGTTAGCATGTACGAACCAACCATTGTCTCTCCAGTCTGTATGCACAACGCGAAGTATGTTATTAACATCCTTAACATAAAAGATATTAGCTCTTCCGTCGCAGTTGAGTAGTGGACCACCGCTTTCGCCGTTAGGCTGATTTGCTATTGCGTAATACATTTCCGTTAGCGTTGTAATCGCTTGATCGCCGCCCAGTTCGGTTAAAATATGGCCATCATCAATATGTCTATTCGTATTACGCCCATGGACTGTGCTACCGGAAAACGGATATTCTATTTTACCGAAAAACCATTCTTTAAAGTTATTGCCAAAACCAGAAATATTAATACCCTTTCCAATATCTAATTTTATACTGTCTTTAACGACATATTTTTCAATCACAGCAGGGACAGTGAATGTAACCATAATATCACTGAGAAAAGTTTTGTTCAAAATACACAAATCTTCAGAGGTATTTTTAAAGAACTCTTTTCTTGTCTCAAGATAATTTGCAATAAATTTATAGGTTGCAAATTGTTTTATGAGATTAAATACGAAATCTCCTCCTCCAGATTCCAAAGATTTGTAATATTGCTTCAAGAGATCGTCCTGAATTTCGAGACTCATAGTCATAAACGATTTAAGAAAAATACCACTACTCCAATCAATGGATGGAAAAGATTTACACATCGGCAAATCGATCAATTTCTTCCATTCAGGGTGTTCAGCTCCAATTTTCATAAGTTCCTCTTTTAGAGCGTTGTATCCTTGCTCATTCTTGAACTGACCGAATGCATCATCAAATTCGTTTTTCTCGTTCGAATTACTATTAGTACTCATTGTATCTCCTTTTTCTAATTTTTTTTAATTAAGTTATTTTGTCATAGTAGACAGAAGTCTATTTCACTTAAACCTCTATCTGCTATGACAAATATTTGAAAGGACTTATTATAAAAATATATAATATCATACTTTATTATATCTGTCAATCTTATAACAAAATTTATACTTATTTTAGTATAATTTTATTAAAAGATGTAAGACCTGGATTTCCGCCTCACGAGTCGACCAGTCGACTCGCTCGTTGTCGCGGGTTGCGTTAAGCTTCCCCCGGAAGCTTAACGATCACTCGCTACGCCTGCGTCCCGCTGGCCGCAGGCTAAGCTCGCTTCAACCCTGTTCGAATCCAGAAACCTAACAATATAAATAAAAAGAACGAAGCTGTGCTTCGTTCTTTTTATTTAGCTGCGAGACCTGGATTCGAACCAGGATAAACGGCTTCAAAGGCCGCTGTCCTACCGTTAGACGATCTCGCAAAAACTAATAAAGATATTATTAAATATTAGAACATCTGTCAATTAAACCTTTGCATATTTGCGAACCGCGAATAAGCTAGCTACAACATTTATAAATAAAACAACTATAAACTGCCCGCCGAAAATAAACCAAAAATTATCAACAAAATAAGCTAAGATATTAATATTATAACCCATAAAAAATGTCTCTAAATATGGCTGCAGAAGTGTTAAAAATGGATAGAAGACACAAATCATAATTAAAACGCTCAACAAAGAGTAGACGATTGCTGAAAAAACATAAGGCATATAAACAAAAAAATTCGATGCACCGACTAAACGCATAATTTCAATTTCCTGGCGATGCGTATAAATTGCAACTCTAATAGCATTATAAACAACTAGCAAGCTAGTTAAAATAAAAATAGATATGACAAATAACCCAACTTCGTTTACCCTCTTTGTTATATTATTGATTTTATTTAAAATAATTGAATTATCAGAAAAATCCCGCGATTCAATAAGCGGACTATTTATTGTTTTCAATTCGTTTATCAATAAATTTGATTCGTCAAAATTATTAGGAATTATCGTTAAGCTTGGGGAAAGGGGGTTGCGGCCGAGCTCTTTAAGTGCCGCTAAAACTGCCGGGTCATTCTCATATTTCTGGCGGAAAGATTCAATTGCGCTTTGCTTAGATATGTAAACAACATTTTTAACTCTAGAAGATGAGGCGATTTTATTTTTAAGGAGCATAATCTCATTATCCGATGAGTCCGATTTCAAATACAAACTAATATCAACCTTCTCTTTTACCGCTTGGACTGCATTGTCGCTTATCAAGCGCAAAGTAGCCAAGGTATTAATCGAAAACAGAGCCAGCAGCAATATAGTTATAGTTACTATTGTCAACCATATATTACGGACGATATCCTGAAAGCTGAATTTTATGATGCGAAAAATTGATAACATAAACATTTGATATTAATCTAGAGTAAATATTTACCATGCTCCTGATCACTGATTATTTGCCCCCGCTCCATGGTTATTACTCGTTTATTAAGATGATTAACAATTTCTTTATTGTGAGTCACTAAAATCACAGTCGTCCCGAATTTATTTATGCGCAAAAGCAAATTAATAATTTCATTAGCATTGATTGCATCTAGATTTCCTGTCGGCTCATCAGCTAATAGGATTTTTGGCTGGTGGACTAAGGCCCGCGCAATAGCTGTTCTCTGCTGCTCCCCGCCCGACACTTCATTAGGGTAGCGATTCTTTTTATCCTCAAGCCCAACTATTTTTAGAACGCTTGGAACTATCTTTTTTATCTTTTCCGAGCTGCCGCCAGAAACCTCAAGGGCAAACGATACGTTTTCCATCAAAGTCTTTTTAGGCAAAAGTTTAAAGTCTTGAAAAATAACTCCCATCTGCCGTCGTAGATAAGGCACTTCACGGCGGCTAATTTTTGTAATATCCCAATCACCGATTAGTACTCTTCCCTCATCTGTCCTCTCTTCTCCAGTCAAAAGACGGACTAGAGTAGTTTTACCGGCGCCAGATTGCCCGACAACGGAAACAAATTCACCGGGTTTTATAGATAAATTTATATTCTTTAAAACTTTAATTTTATTACTATATGATTTTGAGACATTTTCTAGATTTATCATAGTTTTTCGCCTAATATATTACTTTTTTAATAGACTCAGGCCATAGTTAATTAATTTTTCATTATCGGAAAAATTTTCTGCTCTTGTCCGAGAATTAAAATTAACAACTATTAAATTTCCTTGCGTCGTTTTCACCATTGTCATCAAGCAATAGCCAGCTTCATCTAGATAGCCGGTTTTCGAACCGACAATTTCATGGCTATTTTTATCCAAAAGTCTATTAGTATTAATTACAGTAAATGCGCGCCTAGTATTAACTGTCTTAAAATTATAACTCTTAGTAACACTGACTTTTTTTAAGAAATCATCGCTTAGCGCCATTTTACTTATTATAGCATAATCATAAGGAGAACTCACATTATCCGGAGACAACCCGGTCGGCTCGACAAATTTAGTCTGTTTAGCCCCCCAATCCTTAACTGTTTGATTCATTTTGGCGACAAACTTATCGCGGGATAAGCCGCTTATTCTAACTAAAGTCTCAATTGTATTATTAGTTGAACCAACAACTGAAGAGTAGACTAAATCTTTAATCCTTAATGTGTCGCCATCTTTTATTTTTAAACTTGATTCTTCTCCGGCCGGACAGTACAAATTATTAAATTTTTGATCTTGGCTCTTATAAGAAACGACTTTTTCTAAGTTTGGCTTTGTTTCTAGATAAACTTTGAGCGCTGCTAACTTAGTTAGGCTGGCGAGAGGCGATATATTCTTTTCGTTTTTATTCCAGATTACTTTATTGTTTTTTTCTAACATAATAATCGCCGACGAAGCAGATATCGATAACTCCTCATTTTTTTTATCTTTTTTAACTACTGGCTCGGTTGGTTTTTCTCCGATAAGGGTCGCCTTAATTGGCTCGATTTTTACAGATATAATCCCCGCTCCAAGCGGAGCTATTTTTTTAAATGCTTCAGCGTCTAAATCGATAACTCGATCGGGAAATTTATTTCTTTCCGGACCAAAATCATTTACCGCCACGTCAACGTATTTTTGATTGCTTAAATTATAAACACGAATAACCGATCCCTTTGTAAAATCGGGAGAGGCTGCAAATAAGCCATTTTTATATTTATACCAAGATGCTTTACCAGAGATTAAAACATTGGGACGAAAAAAAATAGCCACTTTTCCAGTCATCGAATTAATTGTTGCGCTAACATAATTATCTTCAGTAAATTCTTGGGTTTTCAAAGGCTGCCAGGATCGAGCGATTTCATCAAATATAAATATTTGTTTTAATAGATTATTTTCTTCCGGATAATTTATTTTTAAAGTTAAAAGACGGCTGGGATCATAAACACCGTCAGTTTCAAACGAATACTGATAAACCTCGGATAACTTTTGCCAGCCGGCCGGTAAATTTTCCCCATCTGTGCTTGTAGCTACTTTCAATCTGGCTTCAGACGTAAAGGCTGTTTGATCATAAAATATTTTAAAATCGTCTGCTGAATCTGAAGCATGGGCAAAAAAGGGCGTTAAAAACACTAATAAACCAAAGAAGATGATGTGCTTTTTATAGTTTTTATTCATAATTAATTCATTGACTAAAGCGCTGCTATAAGCTTATAATAGTAAAGATTATATCACGCGGGTGTCGTATAATGGTTATTACGTCAGCTTCCCAAGCTGAAGAAGGCGGTCCGATTCCGCTTACCCGCTCTTTTATGCCGAGATAGCTCAGCTGGTAGAGCAACGCACTCGTAACGCGTAGGTCAGGGGTCCGAATCCCCTTCTCGGCTCAATAAAAATCAATTAAAAAAATAGTGCCACCATTTTAAGATATTACTCGTTTTTTCATCAGTAACCTTAATGGATTCAACGGCGCTATTTTTTTTATCTTCAATTACAACTACGG
>Ga0074198_1002139_pt1 | contig 11048 bp, 8 predicted proteins | sample EPASupsiteSAE323_FD_64527 | JGI IMG/M metagenome (GOLD analysis project Ga0074198, IMG submission 64527) | Bioremediated contaminated groundwater from EPA Superfund site, New Mexico - Sample SAE3-23 | ecosystem: Environmental > Aquatic > Deep subsurface > Groundwater > Contaminated ...
TCTTTAGATTCAAGAATTGATCATCCCTGGGGATGGTATAGGGATTTATTTTTAGATAAAGAATTATTGGATAGTGGAGATGTATACGCCAGAGCTTATATTAGATACAAGGAAATAAAACAGTCTATAAAGATAATAAAGAGTTTATTATACAAATTCAATCTGTATGATAAAGATGTTTTAATAACAAAAAGTAAAAATACATTATCTGCAAATAGCATGGTTATTTCTATGGTTGAAGGCTGGCGCGGAGAAATAGTGCACATTGCTATAACAGATAATAATAGCAGAATTTGCAGGTATAAAATCAAAGATCCTTCTTTTAATAACTGGTATGGCCTTGCGCTTGCAGCCAGAAATAATGGAATTTCAGATTTTCCGCTTTGTAATAAGAGCTTTAACCTGTCTTACTGCGGAAATGATTTATAGGGATAAATATGAAATTTTTTATGAGGTTATGATAAAAATGTTTGATACTTTAAAATCAAGAATATATCAAGGAAATCAGGCCATACCTGATATTAAAAAAGCTGAGATTGATGAAAAGTTCAGAGGTTTACCCTTAATTAATAAGCAAAACTGCTCAAATTGCTCAAAATGTATAACAATTTGTCCAACAAACGCAATTTCTCTGGATATTTCGATTGATATGGGCAAATGTGTATTCTGCGGTGACTGCGAAAGAGAATGTCCAAATAATGTTATAGAATTTACTAATTTTCATAAGGTTTCCTCGACATCAAGGGAATATCTGATAGCTGACTTACATACAAGTGAGAATAACTACTTAACTAATGCAATAAAATCATCAGATCTAATTAAAAAGACTTTTGGCAAATCTTTAAAACTCAGACAAGTCTCTGCAGGCGGTTGTAACGGTTGCGAAATGGAATTAAATGCCTGTTCAAATGTTAATTTTGATATGGGAAGATTTGGTATTGATATTGTGGCATCACCAAGGCATGCCGATGGAATTATTATTACGGGACCCATTTCAGAAAATATGGCTGATGCTCTTGAAAATGCATATTTATCTGTACCTGACCCTAAAATAGTAATACTTGCAGGTACTTGTGCTATTAGCGGCGGTATTTTTCAAAAATCTAATGCATTAAAAAGAGATTTTCTGGAAAAATATAATATTGATCTTTATATTCCAGGCTGCCCTGTTCATCCCCTAACATTCATTAATGGATTATTAGAATTTTTAGGGAAATAATCCTTTCATCTAAATTTGAAGCAACTTCTGTTATGAATGGTTTTCAGGCTCATGAATTACTTTTACATAAGTCTGGTTCGCTTTTTTGAGCCTTGTGCAGACAGTATCTCCAGCTTTTCTAAGAATATTTATTGCCAAGTCAGGTCTTTTTTTAATTATTTTTTCAAAAGAAGTACAGCCAAATCTTGCAACAGTTACCGGAGTAATACTCATAATACTTGCTGATCTGGTTCCTGGAGAAATAAGCGCCATTTCTCCAATAACCTGTGGAGCATCAAATCGCGCAAGTAATTCATTGCTTTCATCTTCTGCTTTTTTCAATACTTTCACTGAACCATTCATTATAAAAAACATTGAATCCTGAACTTCACCTTCTTTAAAAATATATTTATCTTCTTCGTAATAATAAAGTTCCAGCATTTCCGTTAATAATTTAAGGTCTTCATCCGACAAATCGTTAAAGAAAGGGATTCTTACTATTTCATTGATTGTTAATTCTCTTGAATTCCTCATCATAAAAACAAATCCTTTTTATAAAATAATCGGACACTTTGATTATACATTATTTTAAGAATATTGCCTCAAAATTAAAAAACTGTTCCGCTGGCTAATATTTTACTGTCCAAGAAAAAAATCCGGCATAATGCCGGATTTTTTACGTGTAAATTAATTTTAATTATTAACTTATTGAGCTGGCTGAGCCGGTTGAGCTTGTTGAACAGGTTGAGCCGGAACTTCTTCAGCTTTATTTGAACCTGATTTACCGAAAAGATAACCAACAAGTAATGTAGCTGCTGCTATTCCAGCAGTTACCCATTTATTTCCTTTACCTTCTTTTTGAATATTTTCCAAGTTTTCTGCTGGCATTTTTTTAGCTACAATTCCCAGCTTTTCTTTAAGTGTATCTATTGCTACAGCAAGTTTGCTACTAGCATTTGCTAATGTTTTCTCTACAGTTCCTAAAGCTTTTTGTTCTTTTTCCAGTGCTACCTTAGCAGAATTAACTTCTTTTTTAACTTTATCAAATTCTGTCTGAGCTTTAGCCTTAGCATCAATTAGCGCTTGATTCTTTTTATCTTCTTTCCAATTTTCTTTTGCTTCATCTAAAGCTTCTTTAGCTTCGTCAAGGAGTTCATTCTTTTTATCTAATGCTTCTGTTGATGCTTTTACTTTCTTTTGAGCAGCTTTTACTGCATCCTGTTTAGCTTCCATTCCCAAATTATCTGCTTTTTCTATAACTTTTTTTAAAGATTTAAAGTCAGTTGTATCTTGTTTTAATTCATTAGTTGTTGGTACTGCTGCTTTTGTTTCTTCTGCTGGTTTTGTTGAGCCTGTAAATGATACTGCATTAACTTTCATTGATAACCTCCTATTATAAAACCTTGTCAAAGACTAATAATTTTTTCTTTCCTGTTAAATATTAAATAGAAACATGCTAATAAATTGCTAATAAAACTGTTAAATATGTATATATTGTTACAATTATTTTTTTAGTTTTATTCTCGATTAAATTAGGAATATTATATAATACAATTCAATTTATTTTAATTAACACATTAAGGACGATTTCTTGACAGTGGTATATGATTAAAGTAACCTGATTTACAAGAATGAGTTCAGTTTTGTATCCGTACCAGCAAAGCCGGAATATCCACAAAACTTCACACCCGCTTCAAATTACAATTTATGTAATCACCTAAAAGGAAAATCATAATGGAAAATCGTTCAAAACATACAAAAAAATGTTTTTCGCAAAATGATCGAGTATCCATTTTATTTAATATCTTTAAAAGAGAGGTTTTTTAATTCCTCTCTTTTTTTGTAGCCAAAGGCGGAAATTCACAAAAACAATAAAAAAGGAGATAAATATGAGTGTTATAAACAAAGAAACAAAAAAAAGAGGAAATTACAGAAACTTTTTAAAGGAAGATATTCTCGCAAAAATTACTCAAAAAGGTGGATTTGTTAATACTCATGCACATCTTGACAGAGCATACACAATTACCCCTGAAACACTGCACCTTGCGAATGCATCATTAAAAGAAAAGTGGTTTCTTGTAGACACAATTAAAAGAGAATCAACTGTTCCTCAGATTTACGATCGTATGGCTTTCGGAATTGAAGTAATGCTAAATCAGGGTGTACAGGCTATAGGCTCATTTATAGATGTTGATGATGTTGTAGGAGATAAATGTATTAAGGCAGCACAGCTGGTTAGAGATGAATTCAAGTCTGATATTAAGATAAAATATATTAATCAGGCTTTAAAAGGTGTTATAGATCCCGATGCAAAGAAATGGTTTGATATCGGTGCTCAATTTGTCGATATTATAGGAGGTCTACCGGCTAAAGACAAAGGACTTGAAAATGAACACATCGATATCTTAATGGAAACAGCAAAAAGTCTGGGCAAACCCGTTCATGTACACGTTGACCAGTTCAATACACCACAGGAAAAAGAGACGGAAAATCTTGTTAAAAAGACTATTCAACACAATATGCAGGGAAAAGTAACTGCTATACATTCTATTTCACTAGGTGCACATCCTGTAGAATACCGTCAGGAAATTTATGGAATGATGAAAGAAGCCGGAGTAATGCTTATTACCTGTCCGACTGCATGGATAGATTCAAGAAGATCTGAAGAACTTGCACCTATACATAATTCAATTGCGCCTATTGAAGAACTTATTCCAGCTGGAATAACAGTAGGAATAGGAACAGATAATATTGCAGATATTCTAAAACCATTTACATTTGGCAATATGTGGATAGAACTCAGATTCTTGCTTGAAAGCTGTCATTATTATAATATTGATGAACTGGTAAATATATCAACAGTAAATGGCTTAAAAGTTCTGGGCATTGAATAAAAAACAAAAAATCAACGGATAATTTTAGATGAATAGCTCAAATTATTTTGAAAATGAAGTAAATACAATAAACTTGATAAAAATATGGCATATATTTCTTTACAGAAAAAGAATCGTTTTCTTCTGTTTTCTGACAGTCCTGTTATTATGCGCTATTTTAACTGTTATCTGTCCAAAAAAATATTTATCAGAAGTAAAAATCCTCATTAATAAAAATAATTCAACATATTTGTCTGATATAAACCCTTTTGCTCTTTCCGAAGCAAAGCCTGAAGGATTAATAAAGATTGGTTCTCAGGATAATCTGAATAACGAAATTGAGATTATCAAATCTCCTATTGTGCTTGACAGCGTTATAAGAGAAAACGGACTAAGATACAAAACAGGGATAAAAGCTGGAAAATATCTCGAGATTAAAGATTTTTTAAAGAAAAATTTTTATATAGAAAATCCAAAAGACACGAATATTCTTAAAATTTCATATAAATCCAAAGATCCTGTCCTTTCTTACCATGTTGTCAAGTCAATATTAACTAATTACAGAAAGATTTATGAAAATATAAACATACAAAAAGCTTCACGTGATAAAAATTTCCTTATGAGATCATACATTAAGGCAAAAGAAGCTGTTGAAGATAAAATTACAAAATTAAAACAATTTAAAGCTCGCTCAATTACTGCTTCAAATACAGATTCAAACAATATTGTTACCCTATTAAGCTTTCAGGATAAAAGAATACGCAAAGATACCAGTTCTATCTCACAACTAGGCGTTGAAAATAAAAAACTCGAAGCTGAACTCAATCAGGAACTTGATAATTTAAAGAATTTAAAATCAAAATATGAATGGAGCAGACAGATTGAGTCCATGTCAAAAAGTGCAACAAACCTGATTGTTCTTGAAGAGCCTAAAATTCTTGACAGTTTGCAATATTCTGAACCAAAACCTATTTTAAACATATTCATTTCTCTAATATTTTCAATTATTCTGAGTTGTTTTACAGTTTTCTATAAAGAAAAAACTGACAAAAAGCTTTCATACCTAGACATCAGCGAAGATTATAAATTAATAAACGACAAAACAGATTTGTTTGAAATTAAAACTAAAATAATACTAAGCGACCTAAAAGATCTTGGAGTAATATCACTTGTTAATAAAGAATTTACAGACAATATTGCCAAATTAATAAAACAAGATACCGACAATACAATAAAAATCGAAACAACTTCAGCAAATAGTTCGATTGAAGAGTTTTTAAATGTTATTAAAACATTTGATAATCTTATCTTTATCGGACATATAGGGGTTTCTGACAGAAAAGTCTACAATAATCTCAAATCCTCTGCTGAAAAGTTAAACAAAAAAATACTTGGAGAACTTGTTCTCCTTAAAACAGCAATAAAAAAGAACCGAAAAAATATTTCCGGTTCTACAGAGGAGGGGGAGTTATAAATTATGATGATATTACACCCCATGTCTTAAATATTGCAGAATAATAGCTTACTGCAGCATTACTTACTGTAGCATCAGCATTAGTGCTCAGTGTAATAACCTTTGTTTCTGAATTTATTGCTGCAATTATCTTATTTCCAGACACACCCGAAATAGTTATGTAATCTCCAACAATCAAATTTGATGTACTATTAACAGTTAATGAATTTGTACTCGATGTTATACTGCCTGTTACACTGGATAGAGTTCCTAACGTTCCGGTTTGAGTGCATACCCAGCCTATTGAGCCTGATGCTGAAGGACTGCTGTTAAGAATTATATCTCCTCTTGTCCATGTTCCTGCTGTAGGAACAGCCAACATTCGTTTTGAAGGAACGGTAAACCAATTATCCGAGCTGTAATTTATCAATCCTCTTGTTGAATGATAACAAAAGCAACCGTCTGCCTGATGCCAGTAATCAGGTAGTTCACTAGCCGGATTAAATTTTATATGAGATTTAGCTCCGTTTTTAGTAAGTATAAGTCCAGCCTGTTCATCATTTTCTGTTATTAAAATACTTTTGTTGCTTATAGATGAAAAAACATATGAATTATCAGTTGTATGGTACACTTTTGTGTATGAATCGCCCACATATGAATACACTGGCTGTACATAGTTATTAATAAGCTCAAGAGTAGTTCCAGAAGGTATATTTTTAACATCATTACATGCAAAAGAAGAACTGATTATATAATTACTTCCTGAATCAAGCTTACAACCCTGCAATCTGAGCCTATAGACAAAACTTGGCTGGGTTTTTAAAACTATAAAGTTAGTATCTGAACCCGTTGTCCTGATAATACATCCGACAAAAGCCATTTCCCCGGAAAGTCCTATTCCTTCACTTGTATTATCAGTCCATACAGTGCCTGAAGATTGAATAGGCACAGTTACAGAATTGGTTAACAACATATCACAGGTTTCAAAATGACAACCAGTAAAAATCGCACCTGATATTCCGGCATGCTTGAATGCTACTCGACATGAAGCTATATTCAGCCCCGAAAAGGATAATGAATCCCCTCTTACATCAAATCCATAATCATACGAACTGATTTTACCGCCAAAAAACTTAAAATTTATGAATTTACCGGATAAACCTGCCTGCCCTCTATTATCAGTCCCTATTATAAAAACATTATTTAATATTCCATAACAACAGTTAACGCCAACTATTCCAACTCCTCTGGCCTGAAGTTCCAAATCTCTTAGAGAAAGGAAATTTGAATTATCTGCTTTAATACAAGCTGCACTACTGCCAGTATTAAGATTTTGAATACAAATATCCGAAATTAAAGCACAACTGGAATATTTTGTGGAACTTCCTGAACAATTAATAACAGGTTTGTCCATATTTGCTTTTATGAATGAAGTACTTGCTCCTGATCCGTATATAGGAACAAAAGGTAATGTATCACTGACTAATACAAGAGTGTCTGAAACAAAAGTTTCTCCTGGAATAAATATACCTGTACCTAATGACCTTGCAGCATTTATAGCGTTTTTGATTGCTACCGTATCATCAGTTATTCCATCCATTACTGCTCCGTATTTCTTGATATTAACTGAAAGATCTTTTAAATAATCAATATCAGCCGTATAGCCGGAAACAATAACATCAAGATCATTATGGGAATTTTTTAGGGCATCAAAATTATCATTAACCTCGCTGGCTAGAGCTTTTGAACCGCTTGAAAACTTATGCGGTAAATTTACCTGGGGCATATATTTTCTCCTTTTCTATATTTTGTCTAGTATACTTTATATTTTAGTATTTAAGTCTTCAGGGTAATCAGGCAGCAAATCTTCAAGATTATCACCATTTAAAAAATCCTGATAATTTTGTATGAGCCTGAAGGCAAATTCCAACTGTTTTGAAACATAATTCAACATTGCTGTTCTGACAGATTCATGTGAATATCTAAGTTCATTCAATGATAATGCACAGAACGAAACAATAAGATCATTAAGCACCTGATTTCTTGGTTTTTTTTCCTTTAATTCCTGAATAACCGCTTTGTGAACATTGCTTATCATAAAAAGTGACCTCTCTTTCCCTAAATCCTATAAATAACACCTCAAAGCCAATGCAGGCTTAAACCAACACATATAATATTTTTAAAGTTTTTTATACCACGCGTTTAATATTGATTAAAAGCTGAGCATTTTTTTGATAAAAAATAAATTTTTCTTGCCATGTTGTAAACTATACTATACGTATATTTATTTGTCTAGCATATAGTACATAAATATTAAATTTACTTTACAATTTTAAAAAATGATGAAAATCTCTACTCTGAATAATTAATCTCTACTTGAAAAAACCACATATAAATCATATCTATACATACGCTTCACCAAATGGTATTATGAAAACAGAATTATACTTAATATTTCAATTATTAGTTTAAATAATCTGTTTTTAAATTTAAAAAACTACTGTAATCGCGTCTGAGGTGTGTAAAATGATAAAGATTAACTCTACTAAACCCTATAAAGGTTTTTCACTTGTGGAAGCTTTAATTTTAATGGTTATATTAAGTGTAATAATAGCCGCATCTTTGCCTGTTATGACAAAAATGTCAGGATTAAAAACAGGAATAGACAAAAATTCTATGGATTGCATAACAAACGGCGTCCCTAATATTTATAATTCAAATGGCAGTACAAATATACCGGCATTGGGATCAACATGTTACGCTGCAGTTAAAGGCTGTCAGTATAATTCTGGCAAAGCTTGTGATACCGTAATATGGCAGGCAGACAATGGATCAATCGCTGCAAAAAAAATCTTAAGAGCAGCATGTGATCAGGGAGGAGAAAAAGCTTGTGACTGGTTTATAAAACAATGTCTTAAAAATGGAAGTTCAACTTCTCCTTATTGCGATCTTTATGATGGTTCTACTGATAATTATCTGGATATTAGTTATTATCTAAAAAATTTACCTGCCAGCAACACAACAAATGTTGGAAGACAATATCTAGCAGATGAAGTAAGTAAATTAGTCGATAGCAACGTACAAATATTGATAAATGAAACTTTCAATGACTGTAAATCATCGTCAAGCAGTACTGCATGCGGTATTCCTTCTCCCATAAATTACATAACCAAATGCAATAGCGGCGATTCATTTGCGTGCCAATATTCCTACAATAATAATTATAATAAAACCTGCACACAAATAAAAGATACCTATGCAGCAGCAGGACAGACAGCTACCAGTGGAAATTATAATATTACAATAATAGATGGACCTTCAGGTTATAGATCCGTATACTGCAATATGCCCAGTGGATTAATGAGTTCTTCGATACTTTTAAAAACTGCTGCTTTTACAGGCAAATATGAAACTTGGACAACCCCTGCAACCGGAACATATAAAATCGAGGCTTGGGGTGCTCAAGGAGCAACAGGTGGTGGAACATCCAGAATGGGCTCGGGCGCCTATGGAGGATATTCATATGGAGATATTACGTTAAATAGTAATACAGTTTTATATCTATATACAGGTGGACAAAATGGTTGGAATGGTGGAGGATCTGGCGGCAATGGTTCCAATGTCGGCACTTATAATGGTGGAAATGGTGGTGGTGCTTCAGATATTCGAAAATTAAGTGGAAATTGGAATGATAGTGCAAGTTTAAATAGTCGTATCCTTGTAGCTGCCGGTGGCGGCGGTGGCGGCGGTGGCGGAAATTATGGCAATAGCGGTAGCGGTGGATATGGTGGTGGTACAACCGGTACTAATGGATCTTGTGGCTCTAATTGTTATAACTATGCAACTGGAGGAACAGGTAATTCTGGAGGCAGTGGCTCATATGGTTGTCATAGTACCAGTTGTTGCGGCTGTTCTTGGGGAAGCACCTCCGGTGGCAGTGGAAGCCTCGGAACTGGTGGTATTGGAGATTATTCTTGTTCTTCTAGTTATCAAGCAGGTGGCGGTGGTGGCGGTGGCTACTATGGTGGTGGCGGTGGCGGCGGTTGCGGTTCTGGTAATGGCGGTGCCGGCGGCTCTTCTTATACTGGACAAATGAGTGCAAATACAGGAACTTCTACCGGAATTCAATCAGGTAATGGATTGATAAAAATATGGTTAAAATGAGGTAAATAAAAATGATGAAAACTTGCCCTGCTATATATAAAGGTTTTTCCCTGATTGAAGCCTTGGTTGCAATGCTTATAATTAGCGTAATAATATTGGCATCCTTACCTGTTATGACAAAGATGTCAGGGCTAAGAGCAGGAATAGATACAAATTCTATGGATTGTATAGCAAGGAATGCTGCAGACATTACTTTTGACAGCACTAATGAGAATATAACAAAGACACCTGAATCAGGAACATGTTTTGCATCAGTTACAGGCTGCCAGTATAATCAGGGAAAAGCATGCGATACTCTTACCTGGCAAGCGGAACATGGATCAAATAAAGCTGCTGCACAAAAAATTTTAAGGGCAGTTTGTGATAAAGGAGGCAGAACAGCCTGTGACTGGTTTATAAAACAATGTATGCAAAGTACAAATACAAACGCACCTTATTGCGATGATCAGACAAATGATCTGGATATTACTTATTATTTAAAATTACAGAGCAACAATAGCACAAATTTTGGCAGATTATATATAGCAGATAAAGCAGGTAAATTAATTAATCAGGGAATGTCAAAAATTACAAATGAAGTTAATAATGACTGCAAATCATCTGCAACTAATACTGCTTGCAATATAGATTCACCAATAAATCTTATAATAACCTGTAATAATGGTAATTCTACTTCATGTTTAACTGCTTACAATAAGAATTATAATCGAACATGTTCACAGATAAAAGATACTTATGCTGCATCAAACAATAAAGCCCCTTCAGGAACATATAGAATCACGATAAAAAGTAGTACAAATCCAGATTCTGTAACCTGTAATATAACCGATACAACCGCAACAATGAAAGATCCTCTTCTAATACAAACATACAACTTTACAGGAAATTATCAGGCATTTTCTGCTACTGCACAAGGAACATATAAAATAGAAGCCTGGGGTGCTGCGGGTACCGGAGGAGGCATAGTTCACAGTACATGCGATGGTTATAGCAATGGTGTTGGAGGCTTAGGCGGCTATGCATATGGTGATAAAGTTTTGTCTACAGGAAATTATTTATATATTTATGTAGGCGGAGCCGGTAGTATGGCAACAGGATTAGGCATTAGCAATGCAGGTGCAGGCGGCTGGAATGGCGGCGGTTATGGAATTAATAATTACTCTACTTATTATTCTCAAATGAACACAGGAGGTGGCGGTGGCGCTTCAGATGTTCGAACAATAAATGGAAGCTGGAATGACAGTACAAGTTTAAATAGCCGTATTATTGTAGCCGGCGGCGGTGGCGGAGGCGGCGGATGGTGTACTAATAATGGTGGTGCTGGTGGCGGATATACCGGATTAACTGGAAGTTATTTAGG
>Ga0074198_1002141_pt1 | contig 11038 bp, 9 predicted proteins | sample EPASupsiteSAE323_FD_64527 | JGI IMG/M metagenome (GOLD analysis project Ga0074198, IMG submission 64527) | Bioremediated contaminated groundwater from EPA Superfund site, New Mexico - Sample SAE3-23 | ecosystem: Environmental > Aquatic > Deep subsurface > Groundwater > Contaminated ...
GATATTGATATGATTGCCGGACCAAGTGAAATTCTGGTTATTGCAGATGATTCAGCTGTACCGGAATATGTTGCTGCAGACCTTCTGTCACAAGCGGAGCATGATGAGATGGCATCTGCAATTCTACTGACAGCATCAGAGAATATTGCGCAGCAGGTAAAAATTCATTTGGAAAAACAAATGGAGGAGCTTCCGCGTAAAGAAATTGTGCAAAAGTCTATTCGGGATTATGGTTGCATAGCTGTATGTTCAACATTAGAAGATGCAATAAAGACAGCAAATCTTGTTTCACCTGAACACTTGGAGTTATGCGTTGAAGAACCAACAAAATATCTCGGACTAATAAGAAATGCAGGAGCAATATTTATTGGGAATTTTTCGCCGGAACCTATTGGTGATTACATAGCAGGACCTAGCCACGTTCTACCAACTTCGGGCACAGCGAGATTTTATTCTCCGCTTTCAGTTGACCATTTTATGAAAAAAACCAGCTTGATATGGTTTGACCAAGAATCAATGAATTCACTTGCTGAGCATGTTATAAGATTCGCAGAGAAGGAAGAGTTTCAAGCACATGCAAATTCATTAAAGGTGAGGTTGAAAAATGATAGAGGAAATTGAGAAAAAAAGTTTAAAAAGTATTGAACCATATAAGTATATTAAAGCGGAATATGATATAAAGCTTGATGCAAACGAAAGTCAGTTCAACCTGTCTGAAACGGTTAGGGAAAAATTATACAAATATATAAATGATGAGTTTAATGCTAACTTTTATCCGAATTCTGACTGCGATTGCTTGCGTGAAGCAATTGCACAATATTGTAATGCAGCTGCGGATGATATTGTTGTAGGGGCAGGTTCAGACCAGCTTATAGATATAATCTATAAGGCTTTTCTAAACCTCGGTGAAAAAGTTGTTGTGCCATATCCAACGTTTTCAATGTACGAGCTGACAGCAAGGATTTATGGTGGAATACCAGTAAGGGTTGGATTAAAGGCTGGTGAAGAATATAAATATGATGTTCCTAAATTTATTCAAACAATAAAAACCGAGAAGGCTAAAATTGCATTTATTTGCAGTCCAAACAGCCCGACTGGTAATAACTTGAGCATTGAAGAGATAAAACAAATAATCAAATCATGTCCTGAAACCCTTATTGTTGTTGATGAAGCATATGGTGAGTTTACTAATCAAACAGCGATTCCATTGACTAAAGAATTTGATAATCTAATAATCTTAAAAACTTTTTCAAAAGCATTTGGAATTGCAGCAGCACGGGTAGGTTATTCTGTAAGCTGTAGTCAGACTGCAAATATTTTGAATAAAGTCAAACCTCCATATAATGTTGCAACTCTTTCACAAATTGTTGCTCAAAGTGTTATGGAGGATTATGCAGAAAATAATAAAAGGATTCAAGAAATAGTAAAACAGAGAGAATTGTTGTTTGCAGAGCTAAGTAAAATATCAGGAATAAAAGTTTTTCCATCAGAATCAAATTTCCTGCTTATTAAAGTTGAAGATTCAAAAAGAGTTTATAAGGCACTTTTGGACAATAGAATACTTGTAATTAATTTCGGAGAAAAAGAAGACCTTGAAAACTGCTTGAGAATTAGTGTAGGATTAGAGTGGCAAAACAGACTAATAGTTGATAGTTTACAGTTGACAGTTCACAGTTAAAAAATATTGGAGTCAGAATCCATCAGTCGGCAATGCCATGAAATGGCAGGAGTATTTTAATTTGTTTCAGTGAAAGGAATGTGGTGGTGTTATGAAGAGGATAGCAGAGTTTGGCAGAAAAACATCTGAAACGGATGTGAAGGTTACACTTCAGTTGGAAGGTGAAGGAAAGAGTAATATTTCTACAGGCGTAGGTTTTTTTGATCATATGCTGACTCTTTTGTGCTTGCATTCCATGACTGACCTTGATATTTCAACGGTGGGTGATTTACAGGTAGATTCTCATCATACAATTGAAGATACTGGGATTGTATTAGGACTGGCAATAGCTAAGGCTTTGGGAGATAAAAAATCAATTAATAGGTATGGACATTCATTTGTTCCAATGGATGAAGCTCTTGCGTTTGTATGTATAGACATAAGCGGAAGACCCTTTTTGAAGTTTGATGCGTCTTTTTCATCACAAACAGTAGGACAATTTGAAACTCAGATGGTTGAGGAGTTTTTCAGAGCTGTGGCAGTAAATGCAGGAATGACAATTCATATTAAAGTTGAGTATGGCACAAACGACCATCACAAGGTTGAGGCAATATTCAAGGCATTTGCCAGAGCTTTGAAGGAAGCTGTTGAGCTTGATAGCTCAATTAAAGGTGTAATGTCGACAAAGGGAACACTTTAATCAGCTCTCAGTTGACAGTGTACAGTTTACAGTTAAAAGCAAAAAATCAATAAATAAAAAATAAATTAATTTAGAGTTTGATTAGTGCCCAGTAAACAGTCACCAGTTTTAAAATTATTAAAAAGACTTTGACTTGTACTGGTAACTAACAAAAGGAGGAATAAATATGGCTAAAGTAATTGGAAATACCGAGTTTATGAATATACCTTTACTTAGCAAGGGTAAAGTTAGAGACTTATATGATTTCGGGGATAAAATGCTTATTGTTGTTACAGACAGAATATCTGCTTTTGATGTTGTTTTTCCGAATCTCATTCCTAACAAGGGGAGAGTATTAAATAAGATATCTGAATTTTGGTTTGACTACACAAAGGATATTGTACCAAATCACATGATTACTACAAATGTTGCAGAATTTCCCGGCGGTCTTTCGGCTTTTTCTGAAGAACTTAATGGAAGAGCTATGCTTGTTAAAAAGGCTGAAATGATTGAGATTGAATGTGTTGTAAGAGGGTATCTTGCCGGTTCAGGTCTTAAAGAATACAAGGCAAATGGTACAATTTGTGGAATAAAACTTCCGGTAGGTCTTGTCGAAGGTTCGAAATTACCTGAACCGATATTCACACCTGCGCATAAGGCACATACGGGTCATGATGAAAATATCAGCCATAAAATTATGGTTGATAAAATTGGCAGCGAGATTACTGAAAAGTTAAAAGAAATTAGTTTGAAACTCTATTTGGAAGCTAGTAAGAGAGCTGAAAAGGGTGGAATAATCCTTGCAGATACAAAGTTCGAATTTGGAATTATTGATGGAGTGATTAATCTTGGGGATGAAGCATTTACTCCAGATTCATCAAGATTTTGGAATGTGGACGAATATAAACCGGGAGGTCCACAAAAGAGCTTTGATAAGCAGTACATGAGAGATTATCTTGAAACAATCGATTGGGATAAAACACCTCCTGCACCCGAGCTTCCAGAAGAGGTTGTTAGGAATACGGAACTTAAGTATTTAGAGGCTTATGAGAGGATAGTGGAGAAACAGCTCATTTAATTTAAAATTTATGCCCCGATAAAATTCTTGGCATTAGATTTTATAAAAACACAACATTTATTGCCGCTTTTGACCGACCAAAATCGGCGGAAAAGTCGCCGCTCAGGTGCCGCGGAGGCTGCTAGGGTACAAGAAAAAACTTTTCTGTGTTTTTTCTAAACTATTACACTAGCGAGCAAGAGGAAATCTCCAAAGACATTATAGAAATTAAGGAGAAAATATGATTGCAATAATCGACTATGGTATGGGGAATCTGAAAAGTGTTGAAAAGGCCTTCAACTTTCTTGGCGGTGATACTTTTGTAACTGGTTCGCCAAAGGAAATCCTTGGGGCATCAAAGGTTGTGCTTCCTGGAGTTGGAGCTTTTGCCGAAGCTGTAAAATGTATAAAGGATACTGGCCTTGATCAGGTTATAAATGAAACAATTCGTAAAGGCAAGCCGTTTCTGGGTATATGTCTAGGTCTTCAGCTTATGTTTGATTATTCTGAAGAAAATGGTGGGTTTGAAGGATTGGGCATATTAAAAGGCAAAATAAAAAAGATTGATACTGGTCTTAAGATTCCTCACATGGGATGGAACAGCTTAAATATTAAAAAGGAAAATGCATTATTCAAGGGATTGTCAGATAATCCCTATGTTTATTTTGTGCATTCTTTTCACCTTGTTGCAGATGATAAAGAGATTGTTACTGCTACTACTGAATATGGTGAGGAAATAGAAGTCGCTGTAGAAAAGGATAATATATTTCTTACACAGTTTCATCCTGAAAAAAGTGGTAAAACAGGATTGAAGATGCTTGAAAATTTTATTGAATTGTAAATAATCTTTGAATATGATTTATAATTTTAGATTTTTTAATGTTAATTACTTAAAATGAAAAACGAATTTTCTTACAAAAATTTGATACCAACGTCAAATTATTTTGAAGTCCTTTCCGAAGTTGTCTATCACAAATGATTTGACTTAGGGGGATTCCTAATATGCCAAAAATTTTACTCATAAATTATTTATCTTAATTATTTATGAGTTAATTCTTAGAAGAAAGACTTATTCTTACTTTTACTCTAAAAAGAGAGGAAAGTCAGAAGAGAAAATTTGGAGGGTAGAAATTGCTTACTAAAAGAATTATTCCATGTTTGGATGTAAATGAAGGCAGAGTGGTTAAAGGAGTTAATTTCCTGAATTTAAAGGATGCCGGAGACCCTGTTGAGGTTGCACAAATTTATGATAAATCTGGTGCGGACGAACTGGTATTCTTAGATATAACCGCTTCATCTGATGCACGAAAAATATTGATAAATGTAGTTGAGCGTGTTGCACAGCAAATTTTTATTCCTTTTACTGTTGGTGGAGGTATAAGGACTGTTGATGATTTCAGGGAAATATTAAAAGCCGGAGCTGATAAGATATCAATAAATTCAGCAGCAATTAAGGAACCTAAGTTGATATCAGATGCTGCGTGGAAATTTGGAAACCAGTGTGTTGTTGTTGCAATAGATGCAAAGAAAAACTCTCTTGGGGGCTGGGATGTCTATTCCCATGGAGGGAGAATAAATACTGGGTTTGATGCAATAGAGTGGGCGATGAAAGCTGAAGAACTAGGAGCCGGAGAGATACTTCTTACAAGCATGGATTCTGATGGCACAAAAAATGGGTATGATATATATCTTACAAAGAATATTTGTGATAGAGTTAATATTCCAGTTATTGCTTCAGGAGGAGCAGGAACCAAGGAACACTTCAGGGATGTATTCTCGCAGGCTAAGGCAGATGCAGCTTTAGCGGCTTCATTGTTTCATTACAGGGAACTCGAAATTAGTGACTTAAAGAAATACTTGGCTGAACAAAATATTGAAATGAGGTTATAATATGGACTTTATTAAAAATTTAAAATATGATGATAATGGTTTGATTCCTGCAATTGCACAGGAGTATAAAACAGGTGAGGTATTAATGCTTGCTTACATGAATAAGGAATCATTAAAACTTACAGTTGAAACTGGAAAGGTTCATTATTTCAGTAGAAGTCGTCAAAAGCTTTGGCTGAAAGGTGAGACGTCAGGCAATTTTCAAGCATTGAAAAGCATTTCGTATGATTGTGATGGGGATACCCTTCTTTTAAAGGTTGATCAAACTGGTCCTGCATGCCATACCGGAAGTAAAAATTGCTTTTTTAACACACCGGTAGATTTGAAGGAAGAAGAAACAGAAATAGAAACAAATGAAGATATAATAAGAGAAATCTATAATGTAGTTAATGATAGAAAAATCAACCCAAAGGAAGGTTCGTATACCAACTACCTTTTTGATAAGGGATTGGATAAGATATTGAAAAAGGTTGGAGAAGAAGCTTCGGAGGTTATTATTGCTGCTAAGAATGAAGCACCAGGTGAAATAAAATATGAGATGGCAGACTTATTTTATCACTTAATAGTGCTATTAGCTGATAGAGGTATGACACCTGAAGAAGTGTTTAAGGAGCTAAAAGATAGAAGATAAAATTGAATTGGGGGTAAGCATTTTGGAAGATCAGGACAAGGTTATAGACCAGCTTCTAGAAATTAAGAACAGTATTAAGAAGATGGACAAATCAATCCAACTAAGGTTTGAAGAGCAAACTATCAGGATTTCAAAGATTGAAAAAATGCAGGAACTCATAGCTAAAGGCATAGAAGGGGCCCAAGGTCAATTAATGGATTATAGTAGTAATCCAAAGGCTGAAACTCCAGAAGAACCAGTATTTGAACAGACCAATGAAAGTTTTGTTGAACATGAAAGCTTGTATGAAAAGAATATTTCTGAGGCGAATAGTGAAACGTCAGAGTTTGTTGCACAGCAAGAGCCGATTGAATATGTACAACCGGATCATCCTAATGAAAGTGAACAAACTACCAAACTAGATGAAGTTATTCAGCCCACAAGAAAGATTGAGCAAAGTGATGTGGAAGCTAATTCTATAAAAATGCAGAAAAGGAAAGACGAGCTTGAATTCAAGATTGGTGGTATATGGCTTAACAGGATTGCAATAGTTCTTATAGTCTTTGGGGTTGCCTTCTTCTTAAAATACGCGTTTGATAATAACTGGGTAAGCCCAACCGTAAGAGTTTTAATTGGAGTAGTCTTTGGAGTTGCTTTTCTTGTAGGAGGAGAATTATTCCAGAATAAAAGATATTCCATATTTGCTCAAGGTCTAACTGGCGGTGGGATAGCAGTACTTTACTTTTCAATATTTGCAGGTTATTACTTTTTCAGCAATTTAAATGTAATTCCGCAGACGCTGGCGATGGTTCTCATGATTCTGATTACTGCTGCTTCAGTCATACTAGCGCTGAGATATGATTCGAAAGCAATTGCATTTCTTGGATTGCTGGGTGGTATGTTGACACCATTTTTACTATCGACGGGGGATAATAACTACCTTGCACTTTATATTTATATATTTATACTAAATATCGGAATACTACTTGTTTCTTACTATAAAAAATGGACTGCAGTCAGTAATACAAGTTTTATCATTACGGAGCTTATTTTATTAATAACTTTAGTGCTTTACTTCAAAGATATAAGGCAAATGTTCTTTATATCTGAAGGATTCTTTACTTTATTCTTTATATTATATCTGATTATTCCTTTGATCTATTCTGCTAGAAAGCTCGAAAAGCTAACAGCAGGGCAAATCGGGCTGATTACAGCAAATATTATCTTTTATACTTTCATAAGTCTTACAATTTTTGGGACTGTATATCCGGATTATATAGGCTATTTCGCATTGAGTGTTGCTATTTTACTTGGTGTGATAGGTTATTGGTTCAGAGAAGCGAACCCAAGTGAAAAAAATGCTCTTGTAATGCTTTTTGGTTCTGCGATAAGCTTTATTACCCTTGCAATACCTCTTGAAATGTATAAATATAAAGCTATAGACTTCATAACTCTTGGATGGACTGTAGAAGCAATTGTTCTTTTATATGCAGGAATTAAGATACCCAACATCAAAATGCGAAGGGCGGCAATAATTCTGGTTTCTATTACAGCTGCTAAATTTATGTTTTTTGGCATAATGGGCTTTAGTTTATACTCAACATTCAGAGAAGGATATTTGCCGGTATTCAACAAATGGTCTGTTGAATTTCTTATTTTAAACGCGGGGTTGTTTGCAGTATGGTATTTGTATAGACAAAATGCGGAGGATTTTAATGATAAAGCAGAGCTTGTAAGGAACCCTTTCCTTCTGTTGGCTAACGCTTTTCTATTTATTCAAATAACTATGGAGATATCAAACTATTTTCTTGCAAAGCAAATGGCAATTGAAGGAACTAGTCTGGTACAAGGATATGAAATAATGAAGCAAGGAATCATGAGCATTACATGGGCTGTATATGCAATTGTTCTTTCTTATATCGGGATTAAAAAGGATAAGAAATTAATGAGATACGCTTCGTTGATAATGATATCAATAACTGTAGTAAAGTTATTGATAGTTGATTTTGCATTTTCTTTTAGTAGTTTTTCGAACTATCTGCTTGTATTTAATATTAGATTGATTAGTGCAATCTCAGTTGCAGCACTTATACTCCTTATATGCTATCTATATACACAAAATAGAGGAAAAAGGGATGATAATGAAAAAAGTTTCCTTAATACGTTTATTATGATAGCTGTGTTTATAATTGGGTTAGCACTTACATCTGAAAGCATGAGATATTTCAATTCGGTTGGTGCAGACATAAATAGTAATCTTGCTAAGCAAATGCAGTTTGGTATTTCGAGTATTTGGGCTGTTTATTCAATAATTCTTATTGTAATTGGTATTATTAAAAGATATAAGCCTGTAAGGCTTTTTGCAATTGTACTTTTTGGAATTACAATTCTCAAGGTATTCCTTTCAGATTTATCAGTGCTTACTGGCGTATATAGAGTGCTATCTTTTATAGTTCTAGGATTTATACTGCTTGCTGTATCTTTCCTTTATCAAAAATACAAGGATATTATTATTTACGATTTACCCGAAGATAAGATGAAGGAGGAGTAATAGTTGAACAAAAAAGCTGCATTAACCGCATTTTTATTTATAATATTTACTACAGTTTGCTATGCTAATTCTGATATGAAAAGCTGGAGATATTCTAAAGAGTTAAAAGGTATACCTGCAGCAAAGGATAGTTATGCAGTGTTTCAGCCTGATGAAGAGATATTTGATGCTTCGAAACCTGATATGACTGATTTGAGGATTGTTGATGGTGCTGGCTATGAGACTCAATATAATGTGATTGCTGCACAGGAGATAACTGAATCATCGAAAAATAATGCTGAAATTATAAAGAGAGAATTTACTCCATATAAAAAAGGTTATTCGATTGTAGTGTTGGATACAGGAGAAATAAGGTATCCAATAAATCAGGTGGATTTTGACATATCAAATGATAACTTCCTGAAAAAAGTTGAAGTTAGTGGAAGTAACGAATTAGATATCTGGCACGCAATACAATCCAATGAATTTATTTATAGTGTTGGAGAAAAAGGTATTAAGAGTGCTTCTTTGGTTTTTGATACTGTCAAGTTCAGATACTTGAAGTTAAAAATTTATGATGATGTTAAAGACTCTCTTAATATAAAATCTGCAATTGTTTGGTTTAACAATACACACAGTCAAAAAGACAGGATTGAGTATCAGCATGTAACAACCAGAAATGAAGATAAGAGCAATAAAGCATCCTCTTTGTTAATAGACCTGAAGTATAATAACATTCCTGTTGATACTATTGAAATAATAACCGACGAAGTGGATTTTAACAGAAAGATTGAGATTCAAGCCGGAAATCAAATTGATAGATTAAACAATCTGGTTGATACGGGTGAGATATATAGCTATAATCTTCAAAAATTGACTGCAAAGAAGACTGATGTGTCATTTAATGAAGTATCGGCAAGGTATATTAAGCTAATGATTCATAATAATGATAATCAACCGCTTCAGATTAAGCAGGTTAAGGTTAGTGGCGATAAGAAAAAAATTATTTTTAAAACAAAGCCTGAAAATAAATATTATGTTTACTATGGAGGACATGATGTTCAAAGTCCTAATTATGAAATAAAGAATATTCTGCCATACGTAGATATAGAAAAATTACCGGTGTACACACTTGGGGCTCAAGAAAATAATACACAATACGTTAGTGAAAAGAATAAGCCAGCCGGTGAAGCTAATGGAACAAGAATATATCTTCTTATAGTGCTTGCAATAATGTGTATAGTTCTACTTTTATTAATAGTGAAAGCATTTAAAAAAACTGTTGGAGAAAGATAAAAAAATCTTAACAAAACTATTTATTTTATTAGAATAGGAGTATAAAATATGATTGTTTTTCCAGCTATTGATATCAGGGATGGTAGATGTGTCAGATTGCTTAAAGGAGAATTTGATAAGGAAACTATATATTCCTATGACCCAGTGGGTATGGCATTAAATTGGCAAAGTCAAGGAGCTAAGTATCTGCACGTTGTTGATCTGGATGGTGCAAGGACAGGATTCCCCCAAAATTTTGAAATCATTGAAAAAATTATTAGAGTTCTGGATATTCCTGTTCAAATAGGTGGAGGGATAAGGGACCTTGAAACAGCTAAAAGGATTATTAAAGCTGGAGCAGCAAGAATAATTATTGGTACATCAGCAATTACCAAACCTTTTATGCTTATTGAAGCAATTAATGAGCTAGAAGAAAAATTGGTTGTAGGAATTGATTCTAAAGATGGTTTTGTAGCAATTCAGGGCTGGGAAAGCAAGAGTTCACGTACAACCGTGGATTTTGCCAAAGAAATTGAAATATTGGGAGTTCAATCAATTATTTGTACAGAAATATCGAGGGATGGAACCCTGAATGGACCGGATATCGAAGGAATTAAAACTCTTGTTGAACAAACAAAAATTGACGTAATTGCTTCTGGCGGTGTAGCGGGTATTGATGATTTAATAGCGCTAAAAGAAATAGGTGTGGCTGGGGCAATTGTTGGGAAAGCCTTGTATTCAGGTAATATTACTATGGAGCAAATTATTGAAATATATTAATGAAAAGGGGATGGCAATGCTTACTTACAAAGATTCAGGAGTTAATGTTGAAGCGGGTTACAAATCAGTAGAACTCATAAAAAAACACGTAAAAAACACCTTTAGACCGGAGGTGTTAACTGATTTGGGAGGCTTTGGGGGATTATTCGCTCTTTCAGCAGGCAAGTATAAAGAACCGGTTCTTGTTTCCGGTACTGATGGTGTTGGAACAAAGCTTAGAATTGCGTTTCTGACAGACAAGCATGATACCATTGGTCAGGACTGCGTAGCTATGTGTGTGAATGATGTCATTTGCTGCGGAGCGGAACCGTTGTTCTTTCTTGACTATCTTGCGGTTGGTAAAAATGTACCTGAGCAGATTGAACAGATAGTTAAAGGGGTTTCTGATGGTTGTGTATTGGCAGGTTGTTCTTTGGTTGGAGGAGAGACTGCTGAAATGCCTGGATTCTATAAAGAGGACGAATATGACCTTGCAGGATTTTGTGTGGGAATAGTAGATAAAGCTAAAATTATAGATGGAAAAAGCATTAAGCAGGGAGATGTAGTTATTGGTGTTCCTC
>Ga0074198_1002143_pt1 | contig 11038 bp, 8 predicted proteins | sample EPASupsiteSAE323_FD_64527 | JGI IMG/M metagenome (GOLD analysis project Ga0074198, IMG submission 64527) | Bioremediated contaminated groundwater from EPA Superfund site, New Mexico - Sample SAE3-23 | ecosystem: Environmental > Aquatic > Deep subsurface > Groundwater > Contaminated ...
ATTAGCACTTATAATTTGAAGTCAATGCATAAGATAAAAGAATCACAACTATCGGTTTTAAATAATGCTGCCCCAGTAAGGCATCGATACCCATTTACAAGAGATATGTATGGCTCACTCATATATCTTTGGAATCCGGCATGAATGAAGAGATAATAATCTCTTTGGGATTGATTCGTTCCCCGGCAGGCGGGCTGAAACATTCCGTGTCTTTTCCCATTATTATTAGGATCTACTTCTACCGTTTCAGTTATCTGGATTCCTCTTCTGTCTAGAATGTAATAATATTGCACCCACGGACATTCAGAGGCAATTCCTCGTAACTTGGATTCAAAACCTTCTGGCTGGCTTGTAGCTAGTTCTTGGGATAGATGGTCTAAGATATTATGGTAGGCAAATTTTTTCAAACCATCTTCACGAATCTTTTTAACAATCGAGCTAGAGTATGATGTGGCTAAGGATAATAACGTCTCAGAGATTCGACTATTAAAACTAGTCTCACTAGGTATTGGTTTTGAAATATAGTAGCCTTGAAGAAAATTAGCGCCTAGTTCAAGACTAGTTACAGCCTCTTCATGGGTTTCCACGCCTTCGGCAATAACAAGAGAACCAGTCTTTTTTGCCATCGTAACCAAGGACTTAAAGAGTTCCTGTTTATAATAGTCACTTGAAATATCTTTTATTAATCCTCGATCAATCTTGATAATATCTGGTCGAACGTGTAAGATTCTAGCTAAATTCGAGGAATCACTACCCACGTCATCTAGAGCAAATAAAAAACCGTATGCTTTATAACGTGTAATAAAATTAACTAACGCTTTAGTATCATGGATTTGGCATTCCGTAATCTCAATCACAATTGAGGATGGACTTAAACCTAGCTGGTTAACAACATTTATGAGTTGCCCCGACCCAACAACGCCTTTATCAATAATGGAAGAATCAAGATTTAAAAACAAGAAACAATCTTGATTGCTACTTTTTTTATAGTTTTCAAGGGAGGCCTCTCGGCACAATCTGTCAAGATCAACAATTTTATTACTGTTTATTGCCTGCGAGAATAAATCATGGGGCATAATCACTTCACCAGTATTGGATACCCCCCTTGAAAGGGCTTCAACACCGATAATGGCCTGTTTTTTTATCGAAACAATTGGTTGAAAATACGTCACAATCGATTTATTATCAATCAACCACTGTAAATTAGATTGCTCAACATTCAATATACAGATTCCCCTTCCTGATTCCGCATAGAAAATTTGGCTTGCGCCAAGCCTTAGTTGCCCTTGCTTGGAATCAAGAAGGTGTTATCCTTTCTGATTCTAAGAAAAATGCTACGCGTCCTTTTGGTCTACCTCAAATCTGTTATTTTATACTCAAATCCATGAACATCTTTATAATACTGTGGATACATGCCATCAGATTTTTACGGCAAAACTGAGGCGGTATGATTGGGTCACCATCATCTATTCTGTCAAGCTCTCTAACAACTTCGTATATTATTTCCTCTCTATCATCCCATGCTAAAGCAACCTGCCCCCGCGTCCCGTCACGCTTTGAACTTACTGACTATCGCATTTAGTTCAGTGGCCATGGTTGATAATGATTCTGCACTACGAGTCACCTCATGCAAACTAGCGCTTTGTTCCTGGGCTGCTGCCGCTACCGTCTGGGTATTAGCGCTTGTATTTTGGGCCACCCCACTAATATTTTGCACATTCAGCACTACGGCTTGCATGCCCGTAGATGTTTCTTCCACTCCAAGGGAAATCTGCCCCATACCCGACTGAACTTGTCCCAGCTTATCCATGATAACCCTAAAACCTTTTTCAGTATCCGCTACGGCTACTTTCCCCGCGGCCACTTCTGTATTGGCTTTAGTAACCACGGTAACAGAAACACCGATATCATCTGTCATTTTATGGATTATTTTCCCAATATGCTTACTAGCATCGGCACTTTGCTCCGCTAACTTGCGTACCTCTTCCGCAACCACTGCAAATCCTCTACCAGCATCACCAGCACGAGCAGCTTCAATGGCCGCGTTGAGGGCTAATAAATTGGTTTGTCCAGCAATACTGCTAATCACTGAAACAATTTCTTGAATTTTTGAAGATCCTGTAACCAAAGAGGTAGATACATCCGTAATTTCTTTCATAGATTTTTCAATAGTCTCATTCTGAGAAACCACTTTACTAATAAGATCCATACCTTGATTGGCTTCTGTCACTGCTTCTAGAGTAGTATGGTTAACCTCAGTGGCAGTGGCATTGATTCTCTCTGTTCCTGCTGTGACTTCTTCAATCACTGCGGTTATCTCGGTAATATTATTAGTATTATGAATGGCCCCTGAGGCAATATCACCTGTCGTATTTGCAATGACTTCAGAAGTACGTAGTTGTTCTTCTACAGTGGAAGTCAATTCTTCGCTAGCGGCCGCTAAGGTATCGGTATTATATCTAATCTGACTAACGACACCACGCAAGGCTTTTTTCATATTAATAACAGCTACAGTCATGTCGCCGATTTCATCGTTATGCTTGGCCTTTATATTTTCCGTATTTAAGTCTAGGTTGCTTACTGCTAGTAATTCACCCCGCACTCCATTAATCCGAGCTACCAGACTTCGACTGTACAACAAAACTAGCACTAATACCCCAATAATAATGGCAAGACTAAGACTTATAACGGTATTGAGTACGAAGCTCTGTTGCTCATTGAGTTGAGCAACAAGTTGTCTCATGACCCCATCTTGGATTTTTACAATGTCCTTAAACTGGCCATCAATGACATTTGTCTTTTGTTTAGCAATATTTGAAAAAGTATTAAGAGCGGGATCATTGTTTCGCTTGGCACTAAGCATGCGATTAGCGTCTTCTACATATGCGATTAATGCCATATGTAGTTTCTCCCCTTCTCTTCTAGTGTCAACCGACGTTGTAGTCTCGCTAACAGTTTTCACCATTTCCATACTAGCATTTATATGTTCTATTGCCTCTGTTGCATATTTTTCATCACCGAACACAATGTAACCTCGAGCGGCCCCAGGTACTGAGTCAAATCTATCTTGTGCCTCAAGCAAAGTCATTGTTCTTTGCACAGGACCCGACAGCATCTTTTGATAGGCATCTGACGTACTCTGAAATTGATAGATGGTAACTCCAAGTAACAACACCAAAAATACGAGAGTTAGTCCAAATATGATACTAAGTTGCGCTCCTATGGTAATACGTTTCACTTTCAATTCCTCCTTATTTATGCACCACCACTTGGTGTTGCTTACCAGTTCCCTTAGTCACCCTCCTTCCATGCCTACATATCTAGCAACTTTACTATTATTCTTCTTTTCCTAACAGTAAGAATAGCATGTTTACCTGTCCGCAGTGTGACTGAATTATGACATATTTCTTACATTTTTTAGTTCCATGTCACAAATAGCGGACTTTTGTCCTATCTTTAGTTATTTCAGCAGGAAAAGTATGGTTGATGACGAACAATTTTTACACATAGGTGTATTTTACCAAAACAGTATGTTTATTGAAGTTTCTGATAATATAAACTGTTTTTAGTAATAAGTTGTATGACCCTTTGAAAGAGAGGCTATTATGTCTGATAAAATTTTGGTCATTGATGATGACCAAATCCTGTGCAAAATAGTAAGTATCTATCTCACCCAAGAAAATTTTATAGTTACGACTGCTAATGATGGTCAATCTGCCCTCAATTATTTGCAACAAGAATCCTTCGATCTTATTGTGTTAGACATTATGCTACCAGATACGGATGGAAATCAACTTACCCAGACCATTCGCAAAAAAAACCAAATTCCTATTATTCTCATTTCTGCACGAGATTCGGATGCAGATAAAGCAATCAGTCTGGCCCTTGGTGGCGATGACTATATTACAAAACCCTTTAGTAGAATAGAGTTAGTCGCAAGAATCAAGGCCCATATTAGGCGTTTTCATCAAGGAAAGGTTCTTCCCTATTCTAATGTCAAATGCGGCCCCATTAAGCTTGATATGGAGCAACGGAAGGTTTGGGTCAACAGTAATGAAGTGTTTCTTACATCCATGGAGTTTAATTTATTAAAGACTTTTGTCGATTATCCTGGTCACATACTTACCAAAGATAGACTCTTATCTCTCGTATGGGGAGACAATTTCTATGACGATAATACGATTATGGTAGCTATTCGACGATTACGAGCTAAAATTGAGGAAAATCCAGCCTGTCCAAAGTTAATACAAACAGTACGAAGTATCGGCTATCGGTTATCGGCTAACCATACCAAAATAAAAAAAGAGCTGTCACATTAGTGATATAAAATTATCACTAATGTGACAGCTCTTTTCCAATGTCCTCGCGTCCCCTTAAGTGGTTTGCAATATCTTAGAAGCCCATTTTTCAGATATTGCCACTTGGCAAATTCCTCAAGGCGGTTTTTATATTTGGCTCATCTTAAAGCAGGCCGTTTCTATGGAAAAATTATTTAAAGAAGCTTTACATCATAGTCTTTTGATTCATCCTGGTAGTATATACGATCCTCTATCCAACCACCATCTCCGCCTATCTTATTCTTACCCCTCATTGCCTGAAATGGAGAAGGGGTTACGCCTTCTTTCCATGCTCATCAAAAGTCTTATCTAATAGCGAACTTTGATTATACGATAAAGTCTATATTAGCACTTATAATTTGAAGTCAATACATAAGATAAAAGAATCACAACTATTTGTTTTAAATAATGCTGCCCCAGTAAGGCATTGATATCCATTTGCAAGAGATATGTATGGCTCACTCATATATCTTTCGAATCCAGCATGAATGAAGAGATAGTAATCTCTCTGGGACTGATTGGTTCCCCGGCAGGCGGGTTGAAACATTCCGTGTCTTTTACCATTATTATTAGAATCTACTTCGACCGTTTCAGTTATTTGGATTCCTCTTTTGTCTAGAATGTAATAATATTGCACCCACGGACATTCGGAAGCGATTCCTCGTAACTTGGATTCAAAATCTTCTGGCTGGCTTGTAGCTAGTTCTTGGGCTAGATGGTCTAAGATATTATGGTAGGTAAATTTTTTCAGACCATCTTCACGTATCTTTCCAACAATAGAACTGCAGTATGACGAGGCTAAGGATAATAAAGTGTTGGAAATTCCACTATTAAAGCTAGTCTCACTAGGTACTGGTTTTGAAATATAGTAGCCTTGAAGAAAATTAGCGCCTAGTTCAAGACTGGTTACAGCCTCTTCATGGGTTTCCACGCCTTCGGCAATAACAAGAGAACCAGTCTTTTTTGCCATAGTAACCAAGGACTTAAATAGTTCCTGTTTATAATAGTCACTTGGAATATCTTTTATTAATCCTCGATCAATCTTGATAATATCTGGTCGAACGTGTAAGATTCTAGCTAAATTAGAGGAATCACTACCCACGTCATCTAAAGCAAATAAAAAACCGTATGCTTTATAACGTGTAATAAAATTAACTAACGCTTTACTATCATGGATTTGAGATTCTGTAATCTCAATCACAATTGATGATGGACTTAAACCTAGCCGGTTAACAACATGTATGAGTTGCCCCGACCCAACAACGCCTTTATCGATAATGGAAGAATCAAGATTTAAAAACAAAAAACAATCTTGATTGCTACTTTTTTTATAGTTTTCAAGGGAAACCTCTCGACACAACCTATCAAGATCAACAATTTTATTACTCTCTACCGCCTTTGAGAATAGCTCCTGGGGCATAATTAATTCACCGGTATTGGATAATCCCCTTGAAAGGGCTTCAACACCGATAATCGCCTGTTTTTTCATGGAAACGATTGGCTGAAAATACGTCACAATCGATTTATTATCAATCAACCACTGTAAATTAGATTGCTCAACATTCAACATACAGACTCCCCTTTCTGATTCCGTAAAAAAAGGGGCTGTGTGAAAACACAGTTAGAAAAGTCGCTTAAAACGATAAGTTTTAGGCGACTTTTTTACTTTTGTCAAATAAAAAATGGTAAAATAGTAGTATATAAAAAGTAAAAGTAGGTGTTTGCTTTTATGTCAAAAAAAGGTCAAAAGGTACATGAGAAAGTTGTATTTAAACCATATCATCAAAATCAATTGCTTTTACCAATAGACATAGAAAGCTTATTACCTGCAAGTCACATGGTACGGATCGTCAACAGTGCTATTGATAAAATGGATTTAACACCTTTGCTTGCCAAATATCCAGGTGGAGGAACTTCGAGTTTTCACCCAATTATGATGACTAAATTAATTGTATACGCATATGCAGATAAAATTTATTCCAGTCGCAGAATTGAAAAAGCCACAAGAGAAAATATTATGTATATGTGGTTATGCGGTGGAAATACGCCTGATTTTAAAACCATTAATACCTTTCGTAGTGAACGGTTGAAGGATATTATTTTGACAGTATTCAGCGAAGTCGTCGAATTGCTAATTAGAGAAAAATATATTAAACTTGAAAATTATTTCCTAGATGGAACTAAAATAGAAGCCAATGCGAACAAATATAGTTGGGTATGGGGTAAATCAACCCAAAGATACAAGGAGCAATTAAGGGAAAAATGTAAGGACTTATTTGCTCAAGCAGAACTGATCAATGATGAGGAAACTGCTGAATACGGTGAACGCAATCTAGAGGAATTAGGAAATGAAAAGCCGATCGATTCTAAGGCCATAGAAAAAACGATAAAGCGCATTGATGAAAAGTTAGCCGTTACCCCAAACAATAAAGTCCTTAGTAAGGCGAAGAAGACGATAGAAAAGGATTATTTGCCTCGCATGAAAAAATATGAACAACAAGAAGAAATCCTTGCTAAAAGAAACAGTTATTCGAAAACGGATAAAGATGCTACTTTCATGAGAATGAAGGAAGACCATATGAAAAATGGTCAATTGAAACCTGGATATAATGTGCAAATTGGTACAGAAAACCAATTTATCCTTGGTTATAGTATACATCAGCGCCCTGGCGATACCAGTTGTATGAAAACGCATTTCGAAGAATTGAAGAAGCAGCTATCAGGTAAAAAGCCTTGCAATATTGTTGCTGATGCTGGCTATGGCAGCGAAGAAAACTATGAGTATTTAATCGAAAATGAACTCGGTAACTATGTCAAATATAATACCTTCCATAAAGAAACAACTACAAAATGGAAAACGGATATAACTCGTTCTCAAAATTGGAGCTACAACGAGGAGACCGATGAGTATGTTTGTGGATACGGGAGAGTATTAACTTTTAAACAGGAACGTAATACCAAAAGTGACAATGGTTATAAAAGTACTGTCCGTATCTATGAGAGTTTAGACTGTGCAGGATGTCCGCATCGCGAAAGTTGTCTGAAAAAATCAACCGATCCCAATAAAAATCGGAGAATCTATGTAAACAGGCGAGGTAATGAGCTTAAAATGCAAGCTAGACATAATCTGACGAGTGAGTACGGATTAGAAATGCGTAGCTTACGTCCCGTTGAGGTTGAAAGCGTCTTTGGTAATATCAAAGGCAATTTTGGCGTGCGCCGATTTTTGCTTAAAGGCATGGAAAAGGTAAAATTAGAATGGGGATTGTATTGTATCGCTCATAATATGAGAAAAATGGTTACTTCCTGCATGTAGGGAGTAACCATTTTTAATATTTATTTTTTTATATTTGTTGAACTAGGATTCATCTTTTTCTAAGAGGCTGTGAATAACTTTTTTATGAGTTTAAACACAGCCCCCTCTTTGACAATGATAAATTATTCTATCCTACCTAATTTAAACCGTCAAGTATAATCACACCAAAAATTAATTCCTATTCTTTCCACCAAGTGGATGTAGGATACTTAGCAGAACCAGCAATGACAGTTTCCCCAATCTTAGGTGTAGCAACATTGACGTTTCTCTCTTTTGCCCTTTTTATTGCTCGTTCAATGGGCTCTGTCCAATCATGAAAAGCTAATCGAAAAGCAGCCCAATGTATGGGAATCATAACCTTGCCGCCAACATCGATATGAGCCTGTATTGTTTCTTCTGGCATCATATGAATCGTTGACCATCGTTCATCATATTGACCGCATTCCATTAATGTCAAATCAAAGGGGCCATATTTTTGCCCAATTTGTGCAAAATGATCATCATAGCCACCATCACCACTAAAGAACACTTTTGTTTGTTGACCTGCAATCACCCATGAACACCACAAAGTGCTATTACGATCAAATAAACTTCTGCCCGAAAAATGTTTTGCAGGAGTACACCCTAGCTTCAGACCTAGAAAATCTATTTCAGTCCACCATTCAAATTCTCTTATCTTTTCTGAATGCACTCCCCATTTTTCTAGGCGCTTTCTCACACCCAGGGGAACGCAGAATAGACTGGTCTTGTCTTTAATCTTCATAATAGAATGATAATCCAAATGGTCATAATGATCGTGGGACAGAATCACAACATCGATAGGGGGCAACAACTCCGGTTGGATGGGTAATACCTTACTAAAGCGTTTACCACCAAATAAAGGAAACGGGGAAGGATAATTAGAAAATTGCGGGTCCAACAATATCCTCTTCCCTTCTATTTCTAAGAGCACCGCCGAATGACCAAACCAAATCACTTTTGTTTGCTTAGCGTCTTGCATTGGTAATGGAAGGAAAGTTTTTATCCCAATTGGTTTATGGGGTTTTCTTTTTGGGTCATTTTTCATAAGGTCTTTTAATATAGTAATCATATTTCTTCCTCATATTCATTAGTGGTTAAATTAATGGAACGCATCACTTAGCACTAACAGGAGTAGAACCCCTAGGCATTAAAACGATAACCCGTTCCCCAAAGGGTTTCAATAAATTCTGGGTTAGACGAATCTTTCTCAATTTTTTTACGGATTTTTTGAATGTGAACTGCGACGGTTGCATTATCACCAAAACATTCGTCGCCCCATATCCGATCAAAAATATGCGCCTTGGTAAAAACAATATTTGGATTGGTCGCCAAAAACACTAAAAGCTCATATTCCTTACTTGTCAATTGAGCGGCCACGCCATTCACCATGACTTTATGAGATGCTATGTTAATTTCTAGGCCTTTATGCGCAACAATCTCAGAAATAGCATGACCTTTTAGACGTTCATAACGCCTGATATGAGATTTGATTCTGGCAATTAGCTCGGCAGGACTAAAGGGTTTTGTCAAATAATCATCTGCGCCGAAGTCAAATCCTCTTATTTTATCAATGTCATCACTGCGAGCGGAGACAACGATGATCGGTATCTCAAGTTTTTTTCGAATCTCTCTAATAATTTCAAAGCCATCTTTTTGTGGCAACATTAAATCCACAACAATAACATCATACCTTCCTGTCATTGCCTTCTTTAAACCTAGTGCTCCATCGTGAAAGATTTCAACAGTATATCCATTTAATTGAAGATAATCTCGTTCTAGCTCTGCAATATCTATGTCGTCTTCAATAATTAATATGCGTTTCATATTATAATTTCATCCCCATACTCTTATAAAATTGGAAGCATAATTGTAAAACAAGTACCTTCGTTTTCTCTACTAGCAACCGTAATTTCCCCACCATGAGCTTCGATAAGTTCCTTCGCAATTGCTAGACCCAGTCCTGTACACGTATAATCTTTCTTACGTTCTACATCAATGCGATAGAAGCGGTCAAAAATATATGGTAATTTATCTGCAGCAATTCCATGTCCATTGTCTTGAATGGCAAGACAGATATAATCTTCGTGGTGATACAACCTAATGTTTATTGATAAATCCTGTTCTGGACCATGCTGAACGGCATTACTAATAATATTATTAAAGGCCTGATGAAATCTCTTACCATCAAGATTGATATGGTATGGTTGTTTAAGCTCTCTAATATATTGAAATTGGATACTTTTTTCTTCTAAGTCAAACTTGTATTCTTCCATAAAATCATCCATAAAAGCACAAATTTCTATACTTTCATAGGAAAAGTCCAATTTTTGCATATCTAATTTTGAAAAGAGAAATAAATCATCAATTAGTTTATTAATATAAAGTGTATTATGATGTATGGTTTTTAGATACTTCTCCTTATCACCTGCAAATTTAATATTTTCATCCAGTAACGCCTCAATGTAACCTTGAATCGCCGTTATTGGCGATTTTAAATCATGAGAAATATTAGCAATCAATGCTTTTCGATTTTCTTCATATTCATTTTGTACTTTTCCGCTCTCATACAACCGTTGTGCCATTTCGTTAAAGGAAAAAATCAATAACCCTAAATCATTAGGAACCTCACATGCTACCTTTACATCATAGTTTCCCTTGGCAATTTCATCGATACCCTGCTTGAGTTTTTCAATGGGCATAAATATCCGTTTCTCTAAACGTAGAATAAAGAGAAATTGAACTATTTCTTTCAGACTTATAATAACTGCAAGAAAAATACCAATTCCTTTAAAACCTACCCAACTAAATAATAAGTACAAAATTAGGATATTAAACAATACAATTGCCGGGCGAAAATAGCGGAAATATTGATGATATTTTTGAAATTCTTGATGATGATGCCGATGTATACTTTGAAAAGTTGCGAAAAAGCTATCCTCACATTGATTTTCTCTATGAGAATGAAAATGACGTTTGTTACACCTAAACACCGAAATCACCTACTCTTTTCCTCTTATAGCCTTATTATATGCATATAGTGAAAAGGGCGCAAACCATTCTTTCTGTCTGCACCCAGTAATACAAGAACTTATGTCATGATTATGTAGTTAATTGTAACTCGGCAACAATGTCTAGGGCATGCTGTTCTTTTTCTCCATGACGCTGTACGCCATCAAAGACGACCACGATTTTCTCAATTTCATAACTTTCATTGACGGACATGGAAAATGAAAGCTTGCCTTTTTCGATACCGCAGAGTTCTTTCATAAAGCAGCACTGATTGTGATGATGGTGCGACTCAGCCTGACTCATTTTGGCCTGGAGTAGTGCTTTGATATCTTCTGACAGTTCTGCAATCTCCAAT